>OLVU01002119.1_pt1 | contig 10757 bp, 3 predicted proteins | sample 1673321 | NCBI WGS metagenome assembly OLVU01 (sample SAMEA3178942, study PRJEB25190) | human gut metagenome | biome: human gut; feature: human-associated habitat; material: faeces | place: Austria | collected 2013 | reverse complement strand
TCACATTATTACGATTTAAGAATATTATGAAGCTGAAAAACTATCTTTTACTTTTGGCTCTTCTTCTGGCTGTGGGAGTGAGGGCACAGGTGCCGACGGGCGACAAATATCCCAAACGTGAGTTTCGTGCTGCATGGATACAGGCTGTCAACGGACAGTTTCGCGGTGTTCCCACAGAACGACTGAAACAAACACTGATTAGCCAGTTGAACTCGCTTCAAGGGGCAGGTATTAATGCGATTATCTTTCAAGTGCGTCCCGAAGCGGATGCGTTGTATGCTTCGCAACATGAACCGTGGAGCCGTTTTCTGACAGGGACACAAGGACAAATGCCTTCGCCTATGTGGGACCCGATGCAGTTCATGATTGAGGAATGCCGGAAACGGAATATGGAGTTTCATGCCTGGATTAATCCTTATCGGGTGAAAACCTCCCTGAAGAACCAGTTGGCGCCGGAACATATATATAATCAGCATCCGGAATGGTTTGTTACTTATGGAGACCAATTGTACTTCGACCCGGCACTTCCCGAGAGTCGTGAATATATCTGTAAAATCGTGACGGATATTGTGTCCCGCTATGATGTGGACGCTATCCACATGGATGACTATTTCTATCCTTATCCTATTAAGGGAGTCGATTTTCCCGATAACGCAAGTTTTGCCCGTTATGGCGGAGGCTTTACTAACAAGGCGGACTGGAGACGTAGTAATGTGAATGTGTTGATTAAGAAATTGCACGAAACCATTCGGGGGGTGAAGCCGTGGGTAAAGTTCGGAATCAGTCCGTTCGGAATCTATCGTAATCAGAAAAGTGACCCGTTGGGAAGTAATACCAATGGCTTGCAGAATTATGACGATCTGTATGCTGATGTTCTGCTTTGGGCGCGTGAAGGCTGGATTGATTATAATATTCCGCAGATTTACTGGGAAATCGGTCATAAGGCGGCCGACTATGAGACATTGGTGAAGTGGTGGGCTACGCATTCGGAGAACCGTCCGTTATTTATCGGCCAGTCAGTGACAAATACGATTCAGCACGCTGACCCGCAGAATCCTTCTATGAATCAGCTTCCCCGGAAAATGGCTTTACAGCGTGCTTATCAGACGATTGGCGGTAGCTGTCAATGGTATGCGGCAGCTGTTGTTGAAAATCAGGGAAGATATCGCGATGCGCTGGTTTCGGAATATCACAAATATCCGGCATTAATCCCCGTATTCGACTTTATGGATGATAAGGCTCCGGACAAGGTGCGCAAGATGAAGAAAATATGGACTGAAGACGGCTATGTGCTTTTCTGGACTGCTCCGAAAGCTGAAACGGAAATGGATAAGGCTGTGCAATATGTGGTCTATCGTTTTGGCAGAAAAGAAAAGGTGAATCTTGACGACCCTTCACATATTGTTGCTATCACTCGTAATCCTTTCTACAAACTTCCATACGAAACAGGAAAAACAAAGTACCGCTATGTGGTGACTGCGTTAGACCGTCTTCATAATGAATCGAAGTCGGTTAGCAAGAAAGTAAAACTGTGATAAAAGTAAAACTGTAATAAGTGAAGAATAGAAAAAGAGGCTGACTAACAATTCAGTAGTATCTTCAATTCTCCTCCTTCGGGAAGGAGGAGTCCCCGTAGGGGGAGGTGGTAGGAAAATACATAAGTCGTTTATTTTCAATATTGTGTATCCGCCTACCACCCCAGCAATTAATAAAGCAATAGTCCTGCAATGCCGCAGGCTATAATCATTAATATAGGATTAGCTTTATATTTTCTGGTTCCGATGAAAGCGACTAGAAAGATGATAATACTGATAACGAATGAGTAAGTGTCAGTTGTCGGTGAACCGAAATTTTCTACATTCATCAATACCAGTGCGGCGGAAGCCAACAGGCCGACAACTGCGGGACGCAGTCCGCTAAATATGGATTCTACTACCGGATGTTTCTGATATTTCAGGAAGAATTTGCTAATGGTCAGCATCAAGATGAAGGAGGGGAGGACTACAGCAAAGGTAGCAATGACCGATCCCACGACACTCCCCGTAGAGGTGAATCCGACGTACGTAGCCGCATTAATCCCGATAGGTCCCGGTGTCATTTGGCTGATTGCAACAATATCCGTGAACTCCTGCGAGCTCACCCAACCATAACGGGTTACTACTTCCCCTTGAATCATGGAGAGCATCGCATAACCTCCTCCAAATCCAAAGAGCCCGATCTTAAAAAACGTATAGAATAACTGAAGATAGATCATCTCTTTTTAATTTTTTACCATGAATCTTGAATAATGAACAGGGAACGATAACTCTCGACTCTCCATTCTCAACTTTCTACTTTTCTAAATTTTCCCCAGAGGAAGCCTCCCACTCCCGCAGCAATAATAATCCAGATAGGCGAGAACCCCAATAGCCAGATCAGCAGTGCCGAAACAACAGGAATCCACAGGTTGTGGCGGTTGATTTTAGCGGACCGGCCCATTGTGAAAGTCGGGGCGGCAATAAGTGCCACTACCGCCGGTCGGATTCCTTTGAAGATGCGTTCCACAATCGGGTTGTCTTTAAAACTATGGAAAAATAGAGCAATCGCCAATATAATGATGAAGGAAGGCAAAATTGTTCCTAATGCTGTGATAATACTTCCTCGGATACCACGCAACTTGTATCCTATAAAGATAGAAATATTGACTGCCAAAATGCCCGGAGCAGATTGGGAGATAGCCAGCAGGTCGATAAAATCTTCCTGCGCAATCCATTTCCGCTTCGTAACAATTTCATTCTCAATAAGCGGCACCATTGCGTACCCTCCTCCGATAGTAAAGGCGCCTATTTTAAAAAAAATTCCAAATGATTCGAGATAGATGTTCATTCTTTCTTTTCTCCTCCTTTCTTGTTTGTTCTCTTTTCTTTGCCGTATTGGCTGGGACTTACGTTAAAATGCTTCTTGAATACTTCACGGAAGTATTTCGCATCACTGAATCCTGTCATTTCTGCTATTTCTGTTATGCTATGTGTGTTCTCTTTCAATAATTGCACGGCATACTTCAACCGGATCAGACGGATATAATCTCCCGGAGCCTGGTCGGTCAATGCCCTGAGTTTGTTGTAGAAACTTGTACGGCTCATGCCTACCAGGTTGCAAAGTACATCTACGGTAAGGGCCGGGTTATCTATATTGTCTTTTATATGCTTTTTGACGTTGGCAATAAACTTCCAGTCAATGTCCTGTGAGCAGTTGATGCATTCGTCATCTTCTTCCTCATCATCCAGCTCCAGATTGGCATACTTACTGCGCAAAAGAGCACGGTTAGTCAGCAGATTGTCGACAGTCGCTTTTAATATACCTATATTAAACGGTTTCAAGATGTATTCGTCGGCACCGATTTTAAGTCCGGACAAGATATCTTTCTCATTATTCAGAGCTGTCAGCAGGATAACCGGAATGTGCGATGTCTCTATGTTGTTTTTGAGTTCCTTGCATAATTCGTCTCCCCGCATTTCCGGCATCATAATATCAGAGATAACCAACTCCGGTTTGTATTCGGGGATGATCGTCAACGCTTCTTTTCCGTTGGAACACGTTTGTACAGTATATTCTTCTGATAATGTCTGCAACAGATAGTTGCGTAATTCATCGTTATCCTCCACAATCAGAATCCGCCGGTGTTCACCGTTCAACTTCTTATGTGCGTTTTCGTATATTTCGGGTGAGGGAGCAGGTACATTGCTTAGGGTTCTGTTTTCCTGACGTTGTTTGCTCAGTGTTGCCAGATGTGCCTTACGGAAACGCTTGCTGTCTTTCGGGAAAGATACCTTGATAACCGAACCTTGATTTTCCACACTCGACAAATTAATCTTACCTTTATGCAGCCGCACTAATTTCCAGACAAGCATCAGTCCGATCCCGCTACCCGTCACTTTGGAGTTGATTGCATTGCTGCCACGGAAATGCAGCTTGAACAGTTTTTTCTGTTCGCTGGCCGGAATTCCGATTCCTGTATCCCTGACTTCGACGCTCCACGAGTCTGTATTGTCGGACACGAAAATCTGTACATTACCGTTTTCCGGAGTGTACTTCAAGGCATTCGAGATTATGTTTTTCAGGATTGATTCCATTTTTTCCTTATCAAACCATACATTCATATACCTGAAATTACTTTCGTGGGTGAAGTTGATATGTTTGATATTGGCGTACTGCTGGAAAGCATTGTATATTTCGGTTGTAAATGTGTTCAGTTCATGTTCCGAAATATATAGTTCGGAGGAATATACGTCCGCCCTCTCGAAGTTTATTAGATTGGTGGTGAGACGTAGCAGGGCATTTACATTCCGTAATGCAGTATTCATATTGGATATTCCTTCCTTGCTTAGTTCTTCTTTTTCACGAAGATCTTCCAGTGGCGCTTTGATAAGCGTCAACGGAGTACGGATGTCGTGTGCAGTGTTGATAAAGAAATGAATCTTTTCGTCGGACACTTTACGTTGTTTCCTTAGGATCAGAATACGTAATGAGACAGCAGCGATAAAGACAAGGATAACGATATAGAGCAACATTGCCCAAACGGTCAGCCAAAAAGGCTGGGCGATGATAATATCTATACTCCTTTCTTCGAGCATAATACGCTGGTCCTCATTGGAGATAGCACGTACCCTTAACGTATATTTTCCCGGTGCGAGGTTAGTATAACGGATTGTGTTTTCTGTCCCCGGTTTGCTCCATTCTTCGTAAAAGCCTTCCAGTTTCCAGGAATAAAGGACATTAGAAGGATAGTCATAGTTGATAGAAGAAACCTGTAACGAGAAAATATTCTGGTTATATTTTAATTTCAGCTCTTTCGTATTGTTGATACTTGCCTTTAGCGGGGAATTTTTGTCTCCCGGGTAGATCGTTTGATAAAACAGTTTGAAATCGCTGAATATCATTTTGGAAGAATAGGTTCTGGGAAGTTTCATGTCTTTATTGAACTCTACTGCCCCGTTCGAACTTCCGAAAATAAAGTTGTTGTTCTTTCGCAGGGTACCGGACAATGCATTGAAATGTGTGGTCATAAGTCCCATTTCTTTTGTCCAGTTGTGAAATGTTTTTTGGTTAGGATAAAAGCTGGTCAGACCGCTTTCCGTGCTAAGCAGAATATCTTCGTCAGCGTCTGAAAGCAAGGTATAGATATTGTTGGAAATCAATGCGCAATTTCCCGTATGATAATGAGTGAACAGTTTGGTGTGAGGATCGTAAATTAATAATCCGGAGCCACTGGTTCCTATATATAGCGATCCTTTCTTGGTCTGGTATAAAGAATATATATAGTTTGATTCTACGGGAAGTTTGATACGTTCATATTTACCCGATTCTTTATCTAAAAAAAACAATCCGGTCGCACTGCCTATCCACATACTTTTGGCATCGCGTTCGAGAATTGCAGTAATGGAGTTCAGTCCGTGGTACAGTTGTATATTTTTAGTGTGTACATTGATACGTTTCAGATTATAAAATCCTCCGCTCCAGATATTTCCTTGTGAGTCTTTACGGATATCACGTATATACTTATCCGGGCGTATGTTCTCATATGCATACGAAGCCGGAGTAAAATAGCTGACATTGGAAGATCTCTTGTCTATCTGATAAATGCCGGAGAAGTATCCGCCGGCCCAGACAACTCCGGGAAGCACTTCGCACAGGGTAGTGAAAATATGACTTCTGCTATCCTGGTTCTTCTCAAAAGAACTGAGGAAGGAACGCCATTGTCCGGTCTTGGAATTTAAGAGACTGATTCCATTATTGGTTCCGAACCATAAGTCACCGTCACTGTCTTCGATAATCGAATTAACCTGGTCGTTTATCAAAGACTGTCTGTTGCCGATAGAATGCTTGATCCATTTATAGCTGGAATAGCGATTATTCTGTACGGTGATTCCGATAGGGTAGTTCGCCAACCATATCCGTTCTTCTTCTATATAAAGATCATTGATACTGTTGCCGTTCATGCCGTTATTACTGTTGTAATCAGCAATAATGTAAGGCTCCATCTGATAGGTTTCAACATTCATTTTATGTACACCGCCGCCATCTGACGCTATCAACAATTCTTTGGCGTTTAAGGGCTTGATTCGTGTAATGCTGATATCTTTCAGACTATGTGGAGGTTGTGTGACGGACTTGGTCGACATATCATAGATGAGCACTCCCCGTTGGAAAGTTCCGATAAACAATTTACGAATCTTTGTGTCGAAATGTAGATCGAGTATTTGTGCTTTCACATTCTCCAGCTTGTCGCAGTGAATAAGTTCCAGTGTGTTGTTTTCCAACTTGGCATAGTGGATTCCCATTTCCGTGCCAATGAAGTAATGTGTGTCGTCAATCTGTTCGATGTCATTGATTTCTTCACTGATGTCATTCTTTATGTGAGTGACTTCTCCTGTATCCGTGTTATAAATAAAGATAGTTTCCTCATTACACAACCAGATATGCTTGCTCTGATCGAGCCATGCGAAACTTACCGGAGCCGGCAAATCACGGAAGTTCTCTATGGGCAGTTTATATACGAGTGTGAAGCAGTCGTGGATCTGGTCATACCGGAATATCTTTCCTTTTTTCCCGATTTCCCATAATACATCTTCCTTATCAATATATAGCCAATTGAGGTTCAGTAGCGAATTAACCTCTACGTCACCGTCCATTAGTTTGTATCGTTTGAAATCTTTTCCATTGTATCTGTCAATACCTTCATGGGTGAGGAACCACATATATCCGGTTCTGTCTTTCTGGATATAGTAAACTCGCCGGTTGCTTAGCCCATCTTCCACTCCAATATATTGGTACGTCTGAGCGATACAGGTTAGAGGAAACAATAAGATTAGAAAAATCCATTTTTTCATATAAATAGGACTTTTAAGGGTTATTGAATCTTGTTCTGAGGGGGAAAGTTTGACAAAATTAAGAAGATTTTTCGACACTACAAAATTTTGGAGTAAGGATTACGTCGTACTTGAATTGAAGCGGATGAGGAGCTTTTTCAGCTATTTGTATTTAGTGCTTATTTGTGGAACTTTAGTTGTATATAAACGAATTTAGGTAGTAGGAATATTGGGATAAACTAAAAGGCTGGTACTTTTTGGGAAGTACCAGCCTTAAAAAATATAAAGCAATTATTTATCTCACCTTTTCTTCAATCCACTTGCGGGCATTGACAAATGCTTCAATCCACGGAGTTACCTGATCGCTGTTTTTGCGGTCTGCCGGATAACAACCGTTCTGCCATGGGAAGATAGCGCGTTCCAAGTGAGGCATCATAGCCAGATGACGGCCGTCGGCGCTGGCAAGTCCGGCGATAGAATAGTCGGAACCGTTCGGGTTTCCGGGATATTCGTCATAGCTGTATTTTGCCACTACATTATATTTGTCTTCATCGTAAGGCAGAGAGAATTTTCCTTCTCCGTGAGCTACCCAGATACCTAGTTTGCTACCGCTCAATGAACCGAACATAACGCTGCGGTTGGTAGGGATAGTCAGGCCGACAAAGGTAGACTCGAATTTATGGGAATCATTGTGAAGCATCTTACCTTTCTTTTTGTGTTCAGGATTGATAAGTCCAAGCTCCATCATCAACTGGCAACCGTTACAGATACCCAGTGACAATGTATCTTCACGAGCATAGAATTTATCGAGTGCTTCTTTTGCCTTTTCGTTGAACAAGAAACCGCCTGCCCAGCCTTTGGCTGAACCAAGTACGTCGGAGTTGGAGAAACCGCCGCAATAAACGATCATGTTTACGTCTTCCAGTGTTTCACGTCCGCTGATAAGGTCGGTCATTGTCACATCTTTCACGTCAAAACCTGCCAAATAGAGTGAATAAGCCATTTCGCGTTCGCCGTTCGTTCCTTTTTCGCGGATGATAGCTGCGCGGACACCGCTCGGAGTACGACGGTCCGGAGTAATACCGTATTGAGAAAGTTTGCCTTTGAATTCTGGCATGAAAGCAAATTCAACCGGCTGCATCTTGTAGTTTTCAAAACGTTTTTTGGCGCAACCGTTCATGGATTGTTTGCGGTCGAGCAGGTAAGAAGAAGAATACCATACATCACGCATATAGTCGATACCGAATTGGTAGGTAGCGTCTCCTTTGGATACGAGGATGTGGCGTTCGTCGGTAGGTTTACCCAACTTCAGGTAGCCTACGCCTGCGTCTTCCAGAATCTTCTTCACCTCTTCTTTGTGCTTGTCGCTGACCTGGATAACAATACCCGGATTTTCTGCAAACAGAATCTTGACAATATCCTGTTCCTTCATCTTGTCGAGGCTGATTTCCATACCGCCTTCCACATTGGCGAAGCACATTTCGAGCAATGTAGTGATCAGACCACCGGCAGAAATATCATGTCCGGCAAGAATCAATCCTTTGTTTACCAGTTCCTGTACGGCAAGGAAAGCATCGCGGAAATACTCTGCGTCTTGTACGCAAGGCACATCGTCACCCACTTTGCCCAATGACTGTGCAAAGGCGGAACCGCCGAGCTTCAGTTCGTCGAAGCTGAAGTCAATATGATAAAGAGTTGTTTTTTCGTTGTTTACCAATACCGGAGATACAACCTTCTTCACGTCGGAAACTTCGCCGCCTGCCGATACAATTACTGTTCCCGGAGAAATTACTTTTTCGCCGTTCGGATACTTCTGCGTCATAGACAGAGAATCTTTTCCGGTAGGAACGTTGATTTGCAGGGCGCAGCAGAAGTCGCTCAATGCTTTCACGGCAGTGTAGAGACGAGCGTCTTCACCTTCCTGTGAACGGCAAGGCCACATCCAGTTGGCGGACAGGGAGATGCTGTCCATGCCCTCTGCCATAGGAGCCCAGACAAGGTTAGTCAGTGCTTCGGATACAGAAAGTATAGAACCGGCAGCCGGATCGGCCAATGCTGCTTGCGGAGCGTGTCCGATAGAGGTAGCGATACCTTTCTCGCCACGGTAGTCGAGTGCTACGACACCACAGTCGCTCAACGGCAATTGAAGTTCACCTTGGCATTGCTGACGGGCTACTTTACCTGTTACCGAACGGTCTACTTTATTGGTCAGCCAATCCTTGCAAGCCACTGCTTCGAGCTGCAATACATTGGTCAGGTATTCATGCAGTTGAGACAATTCGTATTTCGGCATTTCATAATGACGTTCTACGGTTTTGTCTATCATATATGTCTTGGGAGATGAACCGAACATCTGTTCTACGGCAAGATCGAACGGACGTACACCGTCAGCTTGTTGGAAAGCAAAGCGGTGGTCGCCTGTCGTTTCTCCGACTACGTACATCGGGGCACGTTCACGTTCTGCAATCTTGCGCACATGTTCGATAGCTTCTTCTTTGATAAGAAGTCCCATACGTTCCTGGCTTTCATTAGCGATGATTTCTTTGGCAGACAGCGTTTTGTCACCGATAGGCAACTTGCTCATGTCGATCAGACCGCCGCATTCTTCCACCAATTCCGACAGACAGTTGACGTGACCTGCCGAACCATGGTCATGAATAGAAACAACCGGATTCACATCTTCTTCACAAAGGGCACGGACTACGTTGTTGGCACGTTTCTGCATTTCTGCATTCGCACGTTGCACGGCGTTCAACTCGATACCACTACTGTAACGACCGGTATCTACTGAAGATACGGAACCGCCGCCAAGTCCGATTCGGTAGTTGTCACCACCGATAACGACTACTTTGTTTCCGGCTTCCGGTGCGCCTTTCAGACAGTCGCGCTGTGTACCGTAGCCTACACCTCCGGCAAGCATGATAACTTTGTCATAGCCGTAAACCTCATTGTTCTCTGTATGTTCGAAAGTCAGTACCGAACCGCAGATCAGTGGCTGGCCGAACTTGTTTCCGAAATCGGAAGCGCCATTGGACGCCTTAATCAGAATCTGTTCCGGAGTCTGGTACAACCATTTGCGTACCGGAAGGATTTCTTCCCATTCGCGGCCTTCGTCTGTGCGTGGGTAAGAAGTCATGTAGACAGCAGTACCTGCAATCGGCCATGAACCTTTACCACCACCCATACGGTCACGAATTTCACCGCCTGTACCGGTAGAAGCACCGTTGAACGGTTCTACGGTTGTCGGGAAATTGTGAGTTTCCGCTTTTAGCGAGATAACACTCTTGATGTCCTTGATCTGGAAGAAATCAGGTTTTGAGTGGTCTGCCGGAGCAAACTGTTCAACAACCGGACCTTCTGCAAAGGCTACATTGTCTTTATAAGCAGAAATGATTTTATTCGGATTTTCTTGTGTAGTCTTTTTAATCATCTGAAACAAGGAGGATTCCTGTTCCACACCGTCGATGATGAACGTTCCGCCGAAGATCTTGTGACGGCAGTGCTCGGAGTTGATTTGTGCAAAACCGAAAACTTCGGAGTCGGTCAGTTTGCGTCCGAGGTCGTTTTCTACTTTTTTCAAGTAGTCCATTTCTTCTTTTGAAAGAGCAAGGCCTTCTTTTTCGTTGTAGTCCTCAAGGTCTTCGATGTAGATAATTGGTTCCGGTTGGCGGTTGGTAGTGAATACGTTTTGGTCGAGTCCTTTGTACATGCGTTGCAGCATCGGGTCGTGGTCGGCGTTTTCATCCTTTACGGGAAAATACTCCTCGATGCGGGTGATACCTTCGAGTCCCATGTTTTGGGTGATTTCTACTGCATTCGTACTCCAGGGAGTAATCATTTCACGGCGTGGACCGACGAAACAGCCTTTCAGGTTTTCTTCACTTTCCATCACGGCTTCGCCAAAAAGCC
>OLVU01002117.1_pt1 | contig 10767 bp, 8 predicted proteins | sample 1673321 | NCBI WGS metagenome assembly OLVU01 (sample SAMEA3178942, study PRJEB25190) | human gut metagenome | biome: human gut; feature: human-associated habitat; material: faeces | place: Austria | collected 2013 | reverse complement strand
ACCTATACCATATTTAGGTGATATTCGTTTATTTATAGCAGAAGATACAGAGAAAATTGTATTCCATCGAAGTGAAGAAGTTATAAATTTTTGGAGAGAAAATTGCATTGGTGATGTTACTGTTATTATGATTCCTGGAAATCATCTTACATGTTTTACTGATGTAAACAATATTCAGAAGTTAGTAAATATGATTACAGAGAAATAGTATCCGAAATAATTAGGTGAATCAATACAATAAGGAGAATGATTACTCCGATTTCTTCGGAGCCACTTGTCCGGACTTATATGCTAACACCAGATACAACCTGTACCTACGCATGGACAAACTGATGAAAAACCATCTCATGTTCCTGCATGACAGAAGGGTTCCGACAAGTAATAATGAAGCCGAGAGACAGCTTCGCAACTATAAAAGAAAGCAAAAGCAGGTCGTGTCCTTCCGGAGTAACCAAAGCCACGATTATCTCTGTAAAAGCATGAGCATGCTGGTTGTGATGCGACAAAATGAAAGTAACCTCTTTGATAGAGTATCCAGGATTCTGGATTAAGAAGAGCCAGTGGTTTTGACTGATTACAGTTTACACCACCGGCTTTTCTTAATCAAGTTCGCACCTGAACAGTAACATAAACAACACGCATACTTCAAAATTCAAAAAACATCCATGGACTGCGGCCATGAAAATATGCTATACTAACCGTGGTTTGCTTATGCTAACCAGGGAGGAAATACAAATGAGCGAACAGCAATTTACAGACTTTTTTGACCCGGAAATTCAAAAAATTGTCAGCGAAGATGGCTGCTCCATTTACAGAATGAAAAATGTAACTGGGGAGGGTGTTATCACTCGCTATGAAATTCTTCCGGGTATTGAATTATTCTATAATGATTTTCACATGAGCGATGGACAGAATCAAAACAAGCTTCCGCACTCTGATGTACTTGAAATCAATCATTGCCAGGAGGGACGTTTTGAATGCGAATTTGCCAATGGAGATTATCAGTATGTCGGTGCTGGCGATCTTGCAATTAACCGCCTGACAAACGAAACTACATCAACTTACTTTCCGTTGTCGCATTATCACGGCATTTCTATTACCATTGATCTGCCTACGGCAGATCAAACTATGAAGCGGATAGAAAGTGTGATTGGAGGTCTGAATATAGATGTCTTTTCGATTGCAGATAAGTTTTGCAAGAATGATACCTGCATTGTATTAAGAACTCAAAGCGAAATTGAACATATTTTTTCGGAACTTTATCGGGTGGAGCCTCGGATGATCGCTTACTATTTAAAAGTGAAAGTGTTGGAATTGCTGATGTTTCTGAATCAGGTTTCGCTTCAGGATTACCAGGAAGAACGAAGATATTTTGCAAGAAATCAAGTACAAACAATAAAGAAAATGCAGGAATATATGACAGCTGATCTTCGCAACCATTATACTTTGCAGGAGTTATCAGAAAAATTTGAAATTCCTCTTACCTCAATGAAGGTTTGCTTCAAGGGCGTTTATGGGTGTTCTATTTATGCTTATATGAAATCCTATCGTATGCAGGCTGCCACGATCTTGCTTCGGGATACTTCTGACAGCATAACAGAAATTGCGGCTAAAATGGGATACGATAATCCAAGTAAATTTTCCGAAGTATTCAAAAAGGAATTTGGAGAACTGCCTTCCGAGTTCCGAAAAAAGTTGTCCAAATAGAGGATGTTTGGTCTTTTTAGAGTGGCGGCAAAATACCAGATACAATATACTATCATCTGTACTAGCAGATGATTTAAGAGCGTCGTGCAGACGCTCTTTTTTTTGAATAGAGGTTAGATTGTTCTAACCCGCGAAGGAGTCGGTATTATGAAACGGGATATGAGAAAATATATCCTACGGAAACTGGTTGAGCTGATATTTACTTTATTGTTTGTAACTCTACTGTCTTTCTTGCTGATGAGACTGTCATCCGTTGATCCAGCCACAGCTTATGCAAAGAGGATGATCGGAAACCCCACAGCGGAACAGATTGAAAAGATTCGGATTCAGTTGGGGTTTGATAAACCATTGCTTGTCCAGTATGGCCGTTGGGTATGGGACTTACTGCATTTTGATTTAGGCGTTTCTTTGGCAAATGGACATGATGTTTGGACGGATATTGCCACAGCCTTTCCGAAAACGCTTGGAATTGTAGCTCTGGCATCTATCTTTCAGGTTGTTTTCATTGTAATCGTTAGTTGTATTGCCTTTTTACTTCCCTGGAAACTTCCGAAAAAGGCAGTCAGGCTTTTGTGCATTTTGGGTGTGTCCATACCCTCTTTCTATTTGGCAACCGTTTATCTGGATTATTTTGCTGTTCAAAAGTCCTTAATTTCTGTGGCAGGAAATACAACCCTACTCAGCTACATATCTCCGGCAATCTGCATTGGCGTATTCGGGGCTTCTTTCTATACGCCGCTTCTGATGGATGCTCTGGAGCATGAAAGCAACGAGGATTACGCATTTTATGCCCGTTGCCGTGGGCTTTCGGAAAAAAGGCTTTTGCTGTGCCATTTTTTTCCGCGGGCAGCGATGGGTTTAGTTCCAAACTTTTTACAAAGCATTGGTTTGGCACTGGCTAACGCAACGGTGATTGAATCCATTTTTTCAATTCCGGGATTTGGTTATCTGATTGTAAACCATGTGCTTGATCGCGATACTCCCATGATACACGCCGAGGTGTTTTTTCTGGCGCTGGCGATTGCTCTTTGCAACATTGCCGCTGACTTGGTGCAGTGGGCAATCGGGCGTAAAAAGGGGGTGGCGTAAATGAAAACGAAGCGTTTTCGGAAATGGTGTGCGATTTTCATTCCAACCCTTGTGATTATTTTCTTTTTTGCCGGATTTTTATTTGCACCCAACGATCCAATGAAATCAAACTTGTTGGAGAGATATGCTGATCCCAGCGCAGAATATCCGTTTGGTACGGATGCTTTAGGGCGCTGCATTCTGTCACGGATTCTTTATGGTGGCTGGACAACGCTGGGGATTGTATTAGGAGGCTCTCTTATTGTTTTTCTGCTTGGCACTGTTATCGGAATGGTGACAAGCCGGGCCGTTATGAAAGAAAATGCACTTATTGATGGCCTGATTAACGCTGTTACAGCCATCCCCCCGATTGCGTATTTAATTGTGTTTATTGGAGCCTGGGGCAGCGGAGCGAAAACTACTCTTGTCGCGCTCACTGTGTCTTACATTTTGAGATACATAAAACTGGTTCGTACCCGTACCGACATGGAAATGGGAAAAGCCTATGTCATGTGTGCAATCGCTTCCGGCGCTTCAAAGCTCAGAATCATGCTGATTCATATTTTCCCGAATTTGATTGCCGAAATGATTCGCTTTCTGTGCCTTTCCTGTGCGGATATGATTCTGGCTATTACCGGATTTTCCTTTATTGGATTAGGGCTTGGTGATAATGTAGTAGATTGGGGAAGTATGATTTTAGACGCAAGGGGTGCTTTGGTTCTTCACCCGACCATGATTCTCTATCCAATAGGGGCGGTAATTTTATCGACACTCTGCTTTAACGTCATTGGCAGGCAGTTGACAACGAAGGAGGCAGAGTGATGTTAAAAATTGAACAGTTAGATGTCAAGGAACGGTCAGGCCGCTACCTTCTGAAAGACATATCTATGGAAATTCCTGCAGGCCATGTGATTGGACTTACAGGTAAAAGCGGCTCTGGAAAAACAACTTTGCTGCGGAGCATTTTGGGGATGCTTCACACAAGCTGTCATATTGATGCCGGGAAAATTTTGTTGGACGATATAGATTTATCACATCTTTCCCGCAAGTCACATCGTGAGCTTTGTGGGAAGAAGCTTGGATTTATCCCCCAGAACCCTATGACGGCTTTTGACAGCCGATTAAAAATCGGTTATCAGATGCGGGAAACCTTTGTCAATCGTTTGCATTTGAATACAAGTGAAGCAACTGACCTGGCGAAAGAGAAACTGGTTTCCGTAAATCTAAAAGACACGGATCGGATTTTGGGTGCGTATCCGTCTGAACTATCAGGCGGAATGCTACAACGAGTAGCTGCGGCAATCTTATTGGGAATGTCGCCGGATTATGTTTTAGCCGATGAACCAACCGCTGCATTGGATGAAGAAAACAGGGATTTATTGCTTCTCATCATGCAGGAGCAAATGAAGGACAAAGGCATATTATTTGTATCCCATGATGTGGCCGCACTTAAAAACTTATGTCAGAACGTTTATGTTCTGGGAGCTGGAAAAATTATTGAGCATGGAACGATGGATAAACTCTTGTCAAGTCCGCAGACAGACTGGATGAAACAATTTTCCGCGTTGAGCCATAGGGAAAGTCGGGGTGAATGGAAATGGGAGAAATTGTAATCCAGAATGTAAATCAGGTATATCATAATGTGAACCAGGGAGATTTTAATGCGCTTTCGGACATCAACCTCCACCTTTGTAAAGGTGAAAGTCTTGCTATTGAGGGAGAAAGCGGATCGGGAAAAAGCACGCTGGCAAGACTTCTGATCGGCATTGAGAAACCAACTTCTGGCAAAATATTACTGGATGGTGAAGATATAACCTGTTGGAATTATCGAACATGGAAACAGCACCGTAAAAAAATACAGGCTGTTTTTCAGGATTCTTCCGGCACTTTAAATCCTGCCAGGTCTGCATACGCAAATGTAGAAGAAGCACTGGTGAACTTAACTGATAAGAAAAGAGCCGAAAGAAAAAAACATATTTTAGATTTGATGGATGCCGTACACATGGATTATGGGCTTTTGGAAACGCCTGTCCGTCAGCTTTCGGGCGGCGAACAGAGGCGGCTCTCTTTGCTTCGGGCGATTGCCGTGGAACCTGATTACTTAATCATGGATGAAGTAACCAGCGGGCTTGACCTGATTTCGGCAGACGCCGTACTTACTTTAGTAGAGAACTTTGTGAAGCTATCCGACAGCTCCTGCATTTTCATTACGCATAGCAGAAAGGATGCAATGCGTATTGCGAATCGGATTATCATCATGCAGGAGGGACGGATCGCCGAGCAAGGCTATCTAATAGATCAATTATCAAACCAGAAAGGACAAGGATAACATGAAACAGATTTACAAGAAACTTCTCGCCGCTGCATTGGGCGTGAGTATGCTTCTGTCTATGGTTGGCTGCGGTCAGAGCGATACCTCCGAGCAGACGCAGACTGACAGCGAGCAGACGCAAGCGGCTAATGAAAACGAAGCGAAGGTGCTGACAATCGTCACAGCAAAGGAACTGGACAACCTTACGACACTGACCATGAACAAGGAGAATAATATCGCCTGCGGTCTGGTCTATGAGACTTTGGTTGCCTTCGAGGACGGGGAAATTGTTCCCGAACTGGCCGAGGAATGGGGATGGGATGAGACAAATACTGTCCTTACCTTTAAGCTCCGTCAGGATGTTGCTTTTACAGATGGAGCCGCTTTTAATGCGGAAAGCGTAAAGGAAATTCTGGACTTTGACCGTTCCAACCCTAATTTTAGCGGTATCAAGGGCATTTACAACATTGAAAGCGTAGAGGTTGTTGACGAATACACGGTGGCCGTTCATTATGCTGCCCCTTGCTTCTCTTATATCAATGACTTCTGCTTCCAGAATGTTGCTGGTATGATGTCCCCGAATGTGTTTGAAGCTGAAAACTTCCAGACATTCACAGATGTTGTCGGCACTGGTCCATACATCCGCGAAGAAATGATTTCCGGTGACTGCACCCGTTTTGTCAGAAATGAAAACTATTGGGGCGAAGCTCCTTACTATGATGAAGTTGTCATAAAGTATATCCCGGAGGCATCTTCCAGACTTCAGGCATTACAGACTGGTGAGGTTGACCTGATTTACGGTGCTGACCTTCTCAGCTATGATGACTATAATCAGGCTCTTTCTCTGGATGGGATCGAGGGCGCAATCAATGATGGAAATACCCTGACCCGGAACCTGGTTCTGAATGCGTCCAGCGAAATTTTGAGCGATCTTAAGGTTCGCCAGGCGATTGCATACGCTGTCAATAAGGAAGAAATCACCAAGGGCCTGACCTATGGATACGAAACTCCGGCCACCAGCCTGTTTGCACCCGGAGCGCCCTACACAGACATTACTTATAACAGCACATGGAGCTATGATCTGGATAAAGCAAATGCACTTCTGGATGAAGCTGGATGGGTGATGAATGAAAGCACTGGTATCCGTGAAAAAGATGGACAGCAGCTTTCCCTGAATTACACCTATTGGACTGATCTTTCTCTTGCACAGGACATGGCTCTTGCAATTAAGACCCAGCTTGCAGAGGTTGGTATTGACGTAACCACTACCGGCCAGGATCAGATGACCTGGTGGACCGAAGGCGTTGCAGGAAATTATGACATTACAACATGGAATACAGAAGGGTCTTATACTGAACCGCACAAGTTCCTGCAGGAATCCCTCGGTGCTGATCCTCATGCTATTTCCTTGCAGGCACTTGAGGATTTCCAGAGCTATTCGGATGCGGTAAATGCGTTCTCCACCTCTGCTGATCCCGAAGTGGTTCAGAGTGCGATTGCTACTGCACTGAATGTTTCCAACGACAATGTGATTGACCTTCCGATCTCCTATTCTAAGGATCTGGTTGTATATAATTCCTCCAAAATCGCCGGATATACTTTCTCCAGCGTGCCACAGTTCTTTGAGATCGATAACGTACAGCCTGCGGAATAAATATAATCCAATGTCTAAATGGAGTGTTTAACGCCCTATCAGAGTGGCAGAAAATAGCCGAATAGATATAATAGAGGTTGGTTAGAAGTGTTTAACCAATCTCTATTTTTATGAAAAGGAGCGTATGTGAAATGGACAAGAAAGATAATCCCATGTCCAGACTGATGGAACTTGCCGCTCCATATAAGGGTGAATATGTTCTTTCAGTGATTTTGGCAATCCTGGGTGTTGCCGCCGGATTGCTACCGTTTTTTGCAGTTTCAAAAATTGTGATTCTCTTGATGGATGGAGAGACATCTGTGTCCGTCTATATGGAGTGGTGTCTGATTGCGGGAATTGGTTTCCTTGGGAAAGTATGCTTTGCAAATTTCTCTACTTTAGTTTCCCATACGGCCACTTTCGCAACTCTGGCGGAGATCCGCCTGAAACTAGCAGATAAACTTACCAGGGTTCCGATGGGCTATATGATTAACACCCCATCGGGAGAATTAAAAAATGTCTTGGTAGATCGTGTGGAGGGAATGGAAACGACCCTTGCGCATTTAGTACCGGAGCTGACAGCGAATCTCTGTATTCCGATTTGTATTCTGATTTACCTACTGTTTTTGGATTGGAGAATGGCGCTGGCTGCATTGATTACCCTGCCGATTGGTATGTTGTGCTATAAGGGAATGGCAAATGGATATGAAGAAAAATTCCAGGGTCTTATTATGCGCATGCGTAAAATGACCAGCACTGTGGTTGAGTATATCGGCGGAATAGAAGTCATTAAGGCGTTTAATCAGTCTGCTAATTCTTACCAGAAATATTCAGATGCCGTTGAAGATAATGCGGCCTATGCTGTGAACTGGATGAAAAGCGTGCAGCTTTACAAATCCATGCTTGTTACAATCTGGCCCAGTGTGTTAGTGTGTGTTCTTCCTATTGGCTGTGTCCTGTACCGGAACGGGAGCCTGAGCGTTCCGGCATTTGTTACCTGTATCGTGCTGTCATTGGGTATTATCACACCAATTTTAAATGCCATGAACTTTACGGACAGCATTTCTCAAATGAAATCAGTAGTCGGGGAATTGTGCGCCGTATTGGATGAAAAAGAACTGGATCGCCCGGAAACGCCGGTGTCTATTCATTCTTCCAATATTGTGTTAGAAAACGTCAGCTTTTCGTATGAAAGCGAAAAGCCGTTGCTAAAAAATATCAACCTTTCTATTCCAGAAAACAGCATTACCGCTTTTGTCGGTCCCAGTGGCGGCGGCAAGTCTACCATTACGAAGCTGATTGCGGGATTTTGGGATGTAACAAACGGAACTGTCAAGTTAGACGGAACAGATATTCGCAAAATTCCGTTGTCACAGCTTATGGATAACATCGCTTATATTTCACAGGACAACTATCTTTTTGACGAAACTGTTTTAGAAAATATCCGTATGGGAAAACCATCCGCAACGGATGAAGAAGTATATCAGGCTGCCAGAGATTGTGGCTGCTATGATTTCATTCTGAATCTGGAAAATGGATTCCATACAGTTGTCGGAGGTGCAGGAGGTCACTTGTCGGGCGGTGAGCGCCAGAGAATTGCGATTGCCCGCGCTGTACTGAAAAATGCGCCGATTGTTATTCTTGACGAGGCAACCGCTTACATTGACGCCGAGAATGAAGCCTTAATTCAAGAGGCAATGGCAAAAGTGATTGCCGGGAAAACCGTTCTGATGATTGCGCACCGTCTTTCTACGATTACCGATGCAGATAAAATTGTTGTCATAAAAGATGGGCAGATTATTGACGAAGGAACACATGAAAACTTATTGACTTCCTGTACGCTCTATCAGGAAATGTGGAAAGCGCACATGGACACAAAAGATGTGGCGTAGGAGGTGCGAAGATGATAAAGACATTAAGCAAGATTTATCAGTTTTCAGGGAAAATGCAGGGGACAATGAAAAAAGCTATCCTTTTTTCTGTCCTGCACTCCCTTTTTGATATGATGTCCTTTGGAGCATTAGCCATGGTTTTTTCGGGTTTAACAGACGGTTTTACTACGTCTATGATCTGGATGATATTTGGAATCACCCTGGCAAGTATGCTGCTTAAAATTTATTGCAGCTACATTTCAGATTTCGGCAAGGTGCAAATTGGATATTTTATGTGCGCGGAGAAACGGATTCATATTGGAGATCGCATGAAATATATGCCGATGGGGTATTTCAACGATCACAATTTGGGGAATTTGACTTCTGTCGTCACTACGACTATGGGCGATATTGAAAATAATGCGTCCATGGTGCTAACCAACATATTAGGCGGCTATATCCATGCAGCGATTATTACTATTGTTATGCTCTGTATCGACTGGCGGATCGGACTGACGATTTTGTGCGGGATTCTGCTTTTTACATGGTGCATCGGCCGGTTACAGAAAAAATCGGAAACGGTTTCGCCACAAAGACAGCAGGCCCAGGAGGCCCTCGTTTCTAATGTGCTGGAATACGTTCAAGGGATGCTGATTGTAAAATCCTTTAATCTCGGTCAAAATTCCAATAGCAAAATGAGACAGGCAATTCTGGACAGCAAGGATAAAAATCTGAAATTAGAGCGTACATTCGTCCCTTACAATATGCTGCAACAAATCATTCTCTACGGAACAAGTATTCTTGTTATAGTGGAGGGGTTGTACTTTTACCTGAATGGAACGATGGCGCTTTCCATTTGCCTGCTTATGACAGTAGCATCATTTATGCTCTTTAGTCAGCTTCAGTCGGCGGGGAATACTTCCTCTCTCCTGCGGTTACTGGATGTTTCGATTGACAAAGTAAACGAAATTGACAAAACTCCCGTCATGGACGAACATGGTAAACCCGTAAAGCCTGAAAATTACAATATTGTTTTTGATGATGTTTCTTTTTCCTATGGAGAACACAAGATTCTGGATCATGTGAGCCTCTCTATTCCCGAAAAAACCGTAACGGCTATTGTTGGTCCGTCCGGTGCCGGAAAAAGTACGCTTTGTAACCTAATCGCTCGATTCTGGGATGTTGACGATGGAAAAATTACAATCGGCGGTATAGATGTTCGAGATTACACACTGGACAGTCTGCTCACCAATATCAGTGAGGTATTCCAGAAGGTATATCTTTTTGCTGATACCATAGAAAATAATATCAAATTCGGCAATCCAGCGGCTTCCCATAACGAAGTTGTAAAAGCAGCTCAAAAGGCGTGCTGCCATGATTTTATTATGAGTCTGCCTGATGGCTACGACACCGTTATTGGTGAGGGAGGCGCTACATTGTCCGGCGGTGAAAAACAACGGATTTCGATTGCCAGAGCAATCTTGAAAGACGCTCCTATCATCATTTTAGACGAAGCTACATCAAGTGTTGATCCAGAGAATGAAAATCTTCTGATGGGCGCTATTTCAGAGCTGACGAAGAATAAAACGGTTATTATGATAGCTCATCGGCTAAAAACAGTCAGAAACGCAGATCAAATTTTCGTGTTGTCTGGTGGTCACATTGTTCAGACAGGCAAACATGAGGATTTGATAAGGCAGCCTGGTATTTATGCAGATTTCATTGGTATTCGCAAGAAAGCGATTGGATGGAAATTGAGATAAGAGCTCCTACTTCCAGAGTAGTACGGACAGTTCGCTTCTCTATATAGACCATTGCAGGGAGGGACAGATCGAAAATGTTATACATTTGGTTATGTGCCACATTATACATTAAGAAAAAATGAGATTGGAACTTTGGGAAGAGTCAGAAGAAGATGAATGAGGGCACAAAGTGCCCTCATTCATCTCTCGAGATAGGTACTGATTCTCGTTTTGTCTGAAGTGAATCGGATTTTACATTTGGAGTATACATCAAAGCAATGAAATTCTGCTGGATGATATCTAGTGTCTTCTGTTTTTTCTGTAATTCCTGTTTTTCGCGGACAGTAGCTGCCTGTTCAGATTCAAGATTTTCAATCCGTTTCTGGATTTTATTAGAGCTTGGGATTTTGGTAACACCGAGATCCTGAAGCTCTT
>OLVU01002114.1_pt1 | contig 10776 bp, 10 predicted proteins | sample 1673321 | NCBI WGS metagenome assembly OLVU01 (sample SAMEA3178942, study PRJEB25190) | human gut metagenome | biome: human gut; feature: human-associated habitat; material: faeces | place: Austria | collected 2013 | reverse complement strand
ATTGCTTCCGGCGAGGATACAGAAGAATTATCTGCTTCACTGATTGATCGGGCTGATAACGAGATTGGTTTGGTACCTGAAAGCAAAATATTTGTATTCAATAAAAAGGATAAATAAGCATGTCTTGTACAGGAAAATCAAGGGAAAAATGGCTCGCGGGAGCAGCAGTCCTTATATGTGGTTTGGTGACACATGGATATATATTGACAAATAAAATCAGTTATCATGATGACAGTGTCAATTATTTTGGAGTAGGTACGACATTTGAATCCGGCAGATGGGCGCTTGGATTAATTCAGAAGTTTCTTACAAAAATTGACTTTTTTAACTATAGTAGTTCCTGGTGGAATGGATTACTCAGTATTTTACTTGTTGCAGTATGTGCAATGATTTTGTCAGAATTATTTCAGATAAAACATACGGGATATGCTGTTTTAGTGGGGGTACTACTCATTTCATTTCCGGCGATGACTTCATTATTTGCTTATATGTTTACAGCTCCTTACTATATGTTTGCTGTATTATTAATGATAAGTGCTGTTTATATGACTGTGAAATATTCTTACGGATGGGCGAAGGATGAATAAAGCCATTTCAGGATATGAAGTGGAATTCATATTTGCTTACATTTTATCAGCAAAGCTAAATAAAATTCAGTGTATTGACAATCTTACAGAGATAGTGGTACGGTAATACAGTAATTTCGGCAAAGGCCGATGATTTTGAAGTTTTACAAATTACATAACGAATATTGAGGTGCGAAAAAATGCAGGAAATGAAACCAATCAAAGAAGGTAAAGTACGTGAGATTTATGACAACGGTGACAGCCTGATCATGGTTGCGACAGACCGCATCAGCTGCTTTGATGTTATCCTGAACAATCAGGTAACCAAGAAGGGAACTGTACTGACTCAGATGTCCAAGTTCTGGTTTGACATGACAGAAGACATTCTGCCGAACCACATGATTTCTGTAGATGTAAAAGACATGCCTGAATTTTTCCAGCAGGAGAAATTTGACGGAAACAGCATGATGTGCCGTAAGCTTGAAATGCTACCTATCGAGTGTATTGTGCGTGGATATATTACAGGAAGCGGATGGGAAAGCTACAAAAAGACAGGTAAAGTCTGCGGTATTGAATTACCGGAAGGCCTGAAGGAATCCGACAAGCTTCCTGAGCCAATTTATACTCCGTCCACAAAGGCTGAGATTGGTGATCATGACGAAAATATCTCCTATGAGCAGAGTATCGCTCACCTTGAGAAATATTTCCCGGGCAGAGGAGAGGAATTAGCTGCAAAACTTCGTGATAATACAATTGCACTTTATAAGAAATGTGCGGAATACGCATTAAGCAAGGGAATCATCATCGCAGATACCAAATTTGAATTTGGTCTGGATAAAGATGGAAACATGGTGATCGGTGATGAGATGCTCACACCGGACAGCTCCCGTTTCTGGCCTGCTGAAGGATATGAACCGGGACATGGCCAGCCATCCTTTGACAAACAGTTTGCACGTGACTGGCTGAAAGCAAATCCGGACAATGACTGGACACTTCCGCAGGATATTGTAGATAAGACAATCGGAAAATATCTTCAGGGTTATGAAATGCTTACAGGTAAGAAATTATAATAATTCAGAGATATAGCAGATACTGCTGTTCGAAACATTGATAAAAGTTCGGACAGCAGTATTTTTTGATAAAATGCCACAAAAGTGTGGAAATCAGATAAATTTTTTGTTACACTAAAGTGAAGAAGGTAATGGAAGAGACAGGATTGTAGTCATGGTGTGTAGTTATATTTTTGTTTCTGAGATTATGAAAATGTGTAAGGAGAAAAAGGTTTATGAAAACATTGAAAAAGTTGCTTTTTATCATAATGGCAGTTGCTGTTTTAGCTATGCCGGTATTTGGTGTACAGGCTGCGGAAAGTGATATTCCTGTTACAGAGCAGCCCGGGGTATCCCCGACGCCATCTCCGGTTCCCATAAGAGAACTGGTTACAAAGGGAAACAAGATTTACTATTATTATAAGGGAAAAATGGTTAAGAACAAATGGAAGAGATATAATGGCTATAAGTATTATTTTGGCGCAAATGGAAATGCTGTGCGGGGAGGACAGCGTATCAACAATGTAGTTTATGTTTTTGATGAGAAAGGACGTTTATTTGAGAATAAACAGAATAAAATTGTAAAATCCGGATCCAATATTTATCATATAAGGACAGAACACGGCCGTGCCAGCATTGGATATTTTATCTATAAGAATAATCTGTATTATGCGGATCCAAAAGGAAGGCTGTATCAGAAGAAATCCAGACAGAACGGCCAGCTTTATTTTACCAATTCCGGTGCTGCAAGAAAAGATTATAATGCTCTGCTGAAAATGCGTGTGATGCAGATTGTATCGTCAATCACAAATTCAGGTATGAGTCAGAGCCAGAAGCTTTATGCATGTTGGAAATATGTTGTTTACGGAGGATTTTACTATGGTGGTCCGGATCCTAACATTTACCAGAGTGGCTGGGCGCGCAGTGAGGCATTGAGGATGTTTCGTACAGGATATGGCAACTGTTATGGATTTTCCTGTATTTTTGCTGCTCTTGCAAGAGAAATAGGATATACACCGTATATGATCTGTGGCCGGGTACCGGGAAGCAGAGATGGAGCGGCAGATGGCTTCACCCGTCATTGCTGGGTAGAAATCAATGGTCTTTATTATGATCCGGAAGCGCAGTATGCCGGTTGGATGACAGGGGTTTATGGTTATGATTATTACCCGATCAGTCACCAGATCCTAAGAGTTGTTAACTTTTGTAAATTCTAATGTGCAGATAAGTTGACTAATTATATGAGAGGTGTTTCTATGGAAAGCAGAATTGCAGTGATCAGTATTATAGTAGAGAATTCAGATTCTGTAGAATGTCTGAACAGGATTCTTCATGAATATGGCATTTATATCATCGGCAGAATGGGGATTCCTTACAGGCAGAGAGGGATAAGCATTATCAGTGTGGCAATAGATGCACCTCTGGATATAATCAATGCACTGACCGGAAAAATTGGCCGGCTGGCAGGGGTTTCAGCAAAAACAGTCTATTCGAAAGCTTAGAGGAAATGAAAATATATGGCATCAGCAGAGTTGCAGATACCTGAACACATTCAGGAGACACAGAATATTACCAGAGAAGAACTGGAAATGATTTTACATACACAGAATCCACTGGTAACGGAAGAACTACGAAGAAGAGCACAACAGACCGCAAAAGCAATTTATGGAAATAAAATTTATGTCCGTGGTCTGATCGAATTTACAAATTACTGCAAGAACAATTGTTATTATTGTGGTATACGCTGTTCAAATACGGATGCAGACAGATACCGGCTTTCTTTGGAACAGATTTTGTCCTGCTGTGAAACAGGATGGAATCTTGGTTTTCGGACTTTTGTTCTGCAGGGCGGGGAAGATCCGCATTTCACAGATGAACATATTTGTCAGATTGTCCGCACGATTAAAGAAATATACCCTGACTGTGCAGTGACTCTTTCTATTGGAGAAAAGAGTGAAGAAAGCTATCAGGCATATTTTAATGCAGGCGCTGACAGATATCTCTTGCGTCATGAGACAGCAGATGAAGATCATTACAAAAAACTTCACCCGGAACAGATGTCCCTGGTTTTCAGAAAAAATTGTCTGAAAAACCTGAAGAAAATAGGATATCAAACCGGATGTGGATTCATGGTAGGATCTCCGGGACAAACTGTAGATACACTTTACCGCGATTTTTTATTTATTAAGGAATTAAAGCCTGAAATGATAGGAATCGGACCGTTTATTCCTCACAAAGACACCCCGTTTGCTAAAGAATTACCCGGAACTCTGGAGCAGACTCTGCGATTATTGTCAATTATCCGCCTGATCCACCCACACGCACTTCTTCCGGCAACAACAGCCCTTGGAACCATAGACCCCAAGGGCAGAGAGAAGGGAATTTTGGCAGGGGCCAATGTAGTAATGCCCAATTTATCACCGGTCAATGTCCGGGATAAGTATACCCTTTATGATAATAAGATCTGTACAGGTGATGAAGCTGCTGAATGCAAAGCCTGTATGGCAGCACGTATGAAGAGCATTGGTTATGAAGTAGTGACAGACAGAGGCGATTATAAAGCATGACTGCAGTTCACTCCTGAATAACTTAAGCATCCGCGATAAGCGGAACATAAAACTGAATATAGAAAAAACTAATCGGAAAGCGGCAGATAAGGAAGCCCCTGACCGAAAAGAAAGGAAACAAATCTATGTATAATCCAAAATCATTAAAAGCAGAGGAATTTATTTCCGACGAAGAGATCAGAGAAACCCTTGCATATGCAGATGCAAACAAAGAAAATGTGGCGCTGATCGACCAGATCCTTGCGAAGGCAAAAGAATGTAAAGGACTTACCCACAGAGAAGCCTCTGTCCTTCTTGCCTGTCCCATTCCTGAGAAGATTCAGGAGATGTATGATCTGGCAGCGGAGATCAAGAAAGAATTCTACGGAAACAGAATCGTTCTGTTTGCCCCTCTGTATCTTTCCAACTATTGCGTAAACGGCTGTGTGTACTGTCCGTATCATAAGAAAAATCAGCATATTGCCCGCAAAAAACTTACTCAGGAAGAAATTGTAAAAGAAGTAACTGCTCTTCAGGATATGGGACATAAACGTCTTGCTATTGAAGCCGGAGAGGATCCGATCAATAATCCCATTGAGTACATTCTGGAATGCATCCAGACAATCTACAGCATTAAACATAAGAACGGTGCCATCCGACGTGTCAATGTAAATATTGCGGCCACAACTGTGGAAAATTACAGGAAATTAAAAGATGCAGGAATCGGTACCTACATTCTTTTTCAGGAGACTTATCATAAAGAAAGTTACGAAACACTTCATCCAACAGGTCCGAAACATAACTATGCCTATCATACAGAAGCAATGGACCGCGCAATGGAAGGCGGCATTGATGACGTAGGACTGGGTGTATTATTTGGTCTTGAACTTTACAGGTATGAGTTTGCCGGGCTTCTGATGCATGCGGAACATCTTGAGGCAGTTCATGGAGTAGGTCCTCATACTATCAGTGTGCCTCGTATCAAACATGCGGATGATATTGATCCTTCTGCTTTTGATAACAGTATCAGTGATGAAATTTTTGCCAAAATCTGTGCACTGATCCGGATTGCTGTGCCATATACGGGAATGATCATTTCCACAAGAGAAAGTAAAGCAGTTCGTGAAAAAGTACTTCCTCTGGGAGTTTCTCAGATCAGCGGTGCCTCCAGAACAAGTGTTGGCGGGTATGACGTTCCTGAAACAGAAGATGAAGTGACATCTGCACAATTTGACGTCAGTGACCAGAGATCTCTGGATGAAATCGTTAACTGGCTGATGGGTATGGGAGATATCCCAAGCTTCTGTACTGCCTGTTACAGAGCAGGAAGAACAGGTGACCGTTTTATGTCTTTGTGCAAAAGTAAACAGATTTCCAACTGCTGCCATCCCAATGCGCTGATGACATTGATGGAATATCTCCAGGATTATGCAAGCCCTGAGACGAAAAAAGTCGGACTGGAGCTGATTCAAAAAGAACTGGAAAATATCCCGGGCGAAAAGATAAGGAAACTCACAGAGGAACACCTTGCAGATATTGTAAACGGACAGAGAGATTTCCGATTCTGACATTCTCTGCACTTTTAACGATCAATACAACACCTGAAAGAAGGGATTAATATGGCAGTGACATTGAACGAAACACCTTCCGGAAACCGTCTGCATATCGGAATCTTTGGCAAAACCAACAGTGGAAAATCCTCATTTATCAATACTTTTTCCGGACAGAAAGTATCGATTGTTGCGGATGTTGCCGGAACTACCACAGATCCTGTATATAAACCAATGGAAATCTATCCTCTTGGTCCCTGTATCATCATCGATACGGCAGGATTTGATGATGAAGGAGAACTGGGTGCATTACGAATAGAAAAAACCAGTCTGGCTGCACAGAAAACTGAACTGGCGATCATCCTTTTCTGCGAGGATGAAATGGTACAGGAATTAAAATGGTATAACTATTTTAAGAAACGGCAGACACCGGTAATCCCGGTGCTTGGTAAAGCTGATCTATATACACAGGAACAAAAAGAATATCTGATTCAGATGATTCAGAAAAATACAGGAGAAACGGTCTGTCCTGTCAGTTCTGAAACGGGAGAGGGAATCCGGAAATTAAAAGAGCTTCTGGCAGAAAAAATCCCGGAAGGCTACGGTAACAGAATGATCACCGGGAATCTGGTTTCCAAAGATGATCTGGTACTCCTTGTAATGCCACAGGATATCCAGGCACCAAAGGGACGGCTGATCCTGCCCCAGGTACAGACTCTACGAGAACTGCTGGATAAAAGATGTCTCATAATGAGTGTAACTACTGACCGGTATCCGGCTGCATTGCAGACTCTTTCCAGACCACCGAAGCTGATCATCACAGATTCTCAGGTGTTCCCATACATCTATGAGAACAAACCAAAAGAGAGCATGCTTACTTCCTTTTCTGTACTGTTTGCGGCATACAAGGGAGATCTTTCTTACTACATAGAGGGAGCAAAAGCAATTGACAGTCTGAAAGAAACTTCTCATGTACTGATTGCCGAATGCTGCACACATGCACCTCTGAAAGAGGATATTGGCAGAGTGAAAATTCCCCGGATGCTGAAAAAACGATTTGGAGAAAACCTGCAGGTAGATCTGGTAAGCGGAACCGATTTTCCGGATGACCTTACCGGATATGATCTGATCATCCAGTGCGGAGCATGTATGTTTAACCGGAAATATGTGATGTACCGCATCGACAGGGCAAAGAAGCAACAGGTACCTGTGACCAATTACGGGATAACCATCGCACATCTTACCGGAATACTGGATCATGTGGCATTGCCGGAATGATGATTCCAATCCCGAAAAATAACAGATATTAACAAATACATAAAGACTGCTGTACAGTTAGATTACTGTATGGCAGTTTTATTGTTATATTACAGGAAATTAATCCTGCTAATCCTGCAAGCAGGATTCTTTTTTATAAATAATTGCTTCACAATTTGGATGAATTTCGCAAAATTTTCATGAAGATATTGACAAGCAGCCTATGTTAGTTTATACTAACTTACAGTTAGAGAAAGTTAACCATACCCAAAGTATTATCAATGCCCGATTATCAGGCAAGGGATAAATACTTTCCAATCCCCATATTAATATATCTAAAAGAACAAAAGGAGGATAATACATGAGTATTGTAATCGTAGGCGGACATGACAGAATGGTAGGGCAGTACAAAAAAATCTGTAAATCTTATAAATGTAAATGCAAAGTCTTCACACAGATGGAAGCCGACTTCGGAAAAAAGATAGGATGTCCGGATCTTCTGGTACTTTTTACAAATACCGTATCCCACAAGATGGTAAAATGCGCACTGGACGAGGTTGGCGCTTCTACAGATATTGTGCGCTGCCATACCAGCAGTGGAAATGCACTTAACGGTATTCTTGAAGCACGTTGCTGATAAATACTTTTCTTGTATATATTGCATAATATAGTGATAAATTAATGAAAAAAATTATTAATGTTTTAAACTGAAAAACTTTATCATTAAAAATTTCAATAAAGTTATTGACATCTAACCAAAATTAGAATACACTAACCACATGATAAAGATAATGTTTATCACTTATTAAATGCAAAGGAAGGGATGAAGAAATGCCGTTATCAATGGTAAATGCAGGTGAACCTTTTACAATCAAAAGGATCGGAGGCAAAGAAGAAGTGAAGAGACATCTTGAGGAGCTCGGCTTCGTAGTAGGAGGAGTTGTCACGGTTGTTTCTGAGATTAACGGAAGCCTGATCGTTAATGTTAAAGAATCCAGGGTTGCCATTGGAAAAGATATGGCAAGCAAAATTATGGTCTGAACCATAATTTCTTCCTGAAAGAAAAATAAAATTCCAGAGCGTATAGATTGTGGAAATGATTTTTCAGACACGCTCCGGGGAAAGAAGGGAAAGAAACTTGAAGACATTAAAAGAAGTTCATGTTGGAGAGACCGTTAAAGTCCAGAAACTTACCGGTGAAGGTCCGGTCAAGAGAAGAATCATGGATATGGGAATTACTAAAGGCGTGGAAATTTATGTAAGAAAAGTTGCACCTCTGGGAGATCCTGTAGAAGTAACTGTAAGAGGATATGAATTATCCTTACGTAAAGCAGATGCCGAAATGATTGTAGTGGAATAATTTTTTTGACATCATGTTAGGTCTTTCTAACAATTAGCCTTGTCTAATAGTTAACGAAAGTTAAGTATTAGTGATGACTAATAACTGTTGAGAATGATAAATGATATCAGCAGTAGAAAGATTGGATAAAGCGATCAAAATAAAAGTGATCAAGAAATCAGAGGAGAGAGATTATGTCAGTAAAAATTGCACTCGCAGGTAATCCGAACTGCGGTAAAACGACATTATTCAATGCACTGACCGGCTCAAATCAGTTTGTAGGTAACTGGCCAGGTGTAACTGTCGAGAAAAAAGAGGGTAAGCTGAAGGGACACAAGGATGTGGTCCTCACTGACTTACCTGGTATTTATTCTTTATCACCATATACACTTGAAGAGGTAGTTGCAAGAAATTACATTCTTCAGGAAAAACCGGATGCGATCATCAATATCGTTGATGGTACCAATATTGAACGTAACCTGTATCTTACAACACAGATTCTGGAACTTGGGATTCCGGTCATCATGGCAGTCAACATGATGGATATCGTTGAGAAAAACGGTGATACAATACATATTGATAAACTGAAAAAGAAACTCGGCTGTGAAGTTGTTACTATTTCTGCTCTGAAGGGAACTGGAATCACAGAAGCTGCAAACAAGGCAGTTTCCATTGCCCAGAGCCACCGGAAAGTAACACCTGTCCATGAATTCTGCGATAAAGCAGAAGAGATCATCGGAGCAGTTGAGAATAAACTGACCGGTGTGGTACCGGAAGAACAGAAGAGATTCTTCGCAATCAAGCTTCTTGAAAGAGATGACAAGATCATTGAGCAGATGAATACATCCGTAAATGTATCTGCCGAGATCAAAGAAATGGAAAATGAGTTTGACGACGATACAGAAAGTATTATCACAAATGAGAGATATGTTTATATTTCTTCTATCATTGGTCAGTGTGTGACTAAGGCAAGAAAAGATAAGCTTTCCACATCTGATAAGATCGACCGTATTGTTACCAACAGATGGCTGGCACTGCCGATCTTTGCAGTTGTAATGTTTATCGTATATTATGTATCTGTAACTACAGTTGGTGCTTTCGTAACTGACTGGACAAACGATGTTCTGTTTGGTGAGATCATTCCTCCGGCAGTTGAATCAGGGCTGAATGCGATTGGCTGTGCAGCATGGTTACAGGGACTGATCCTTGACGGTATTGTAGCCGGTGTGGGAGCTGTTCTCGGTTTCGTACCTCAGATGCTTGTACTGTTTGCATTCCTTGCATTCCTTGAGTCCTGTGGTTACATGGCTCGTGTAGCATTCATCATGGACAGAATTTTCCGTAAATTCGGTCTTTCAGGTAAATCCTTCATTCCAATGCTTATCGGCAGTGGATGCGGTGTTCCAGGTGTTATGGCTTCCCGTACGATCGAGAATGACCGTGACAGAAAGATGACAATCATGACAACTACATTCGTTCCCTGCGGAGCTAAACTTCCGATCATTGCCATGATCGCAGGTGCATTCTTCGGAAACAGCGGATGGGTTGCAACAAGTTGTTACTTTGTCGGTATTGCAGCAATTATCTGCTCCGGTATCATCTTAAAGAAAACAAAAATGTTTGCCGGTGATCCGGCTCCGTTCGTTATGGAGCTTCCTGCATACCACTGGCCAACAGTCAGCAATATCTTAAGAAGTATGTGGGAAAGAGGCTGGTCCTTCATTAAGAAAGCCGGAACAATCATCCTTCTTTCAACAATCATTCTGTGGTTCTTAATGAGCTTCGGATGGGAAGGCGGAAGCTTCGGTATGGTTGAAGAACTTAACGAGAGTATCCTTTCTAAGATCGGTACAGCAATCGCATGGATCTTTGCACCTCTTGGCTGGACAAAAGCCGGCGAAGGATGGAAGATGGCAGTTGCAGCTGTTACAGGTCTGATCGCAAAAGAGAATGTAGTAGCTACATTTGGTATGCTTTATGGATTCGCAGAAGTTGCAGAAGACGGTGCTGAGATCTGGGGTAACCTGGCAGCAGCCATGACACCGATCGCAGCTTACGGCTTCCTGGTATTCAACCTTCTTTGTGCTCCTTGCTTCGCAGCTATGGGTGCGATCAAGAGAGAGATGAACAATACAAAATGGTTTTTATTTGCAATCGGATATCAGTGTGGACTCGCTTATGTGGTATCGCTCTGCATCTACCAGATCGGTACATTAATTACAACAGGCGCGTTCGGAATCGGAACAGTTGCAGCATTCCTGCTTGTGATCGGATTCCTGTACTTACTTTTCCGCCCATACAAAGAGAGCAGCTCTTTGAAGGTTGACGCAAAGAAAGTTGTAAGTGCAAAATAATAGTCATTTCAGGAAGAAGCCTCATACATAGAGGCTTCTCCTTAAAAAAACAGAAAGGCGGTAGTATAATATGGGAACATTCGTTGTATTAGTTGTTTTGATATCCGTAGTTGCT
>OLVU01002111.1_pt1 | contig 10811 bp, 8 predicted proteins | sample 1673321 | NCBI WGS metagenome assembly OLVU01 (sample SAMEA3178942, study PRJEB25190) | human gut metagenome | biome: human gut; feature: human-associated habitat; material: faeces | place: Austria | collected 2013 | reverse complement strand
AAATGATCTCTGTCCTGCCACAAGGAGCGTGTATCTTTACTGGCGTTGCTTCCAATTTCCCTGTTTTGGTGCAGGTTGATTTATTGCCAAAACAACAGCAACCACAAAGTAGCACCATAAATCTTACAGAGTTGTGGAAAGAACCTTAAAACAAAGCCCATCGGTCAGTATTGACCGATGGGCTTTACAAATCTATGCAGTTAATCTGTCAAACGATGCTGGGGGGTTCCGTGAATATATTTCTCCAAGCCTCCGTTCAACACTACATTTGCATATTCTAGTGGCTGGTTATAGATTAACCAGTCCAATTCGGATCGTTGATACATATTGTCTGCTACCTCATTTTCAACAGCAACCGTATCAATCGAAATCATGCTACCATCAGCAAATTTCAGTTCAACGCAGGCTGTATCCAAATTGAACTCACAAGAGATCGCACGCTCCATGTTGTTCACCTCAAATCATCCCAAAGAACTTCAGTGCCTCTGTAATTGCCGCTTCCTTTTCTGGCGGACATTTCGGCTGTTTGGCATTTTCAGACTTTGGCTTATTATAGTTCTCCCGCTCAATAATGCCATACTTCTGTTTGACCTGGGCGATATAGAGATGGCTGACTTTCAGGCCAGTATGCTCCAGTACATACGCCTTGATTTCCTCATAGGTAGCCTTGCTTTCCGCCGACGTCAAATCCAGTTCGTCCAGATTCAACTCCACCTCGATATGTTGCTTGGTATTAAGTTTGGACAAAAGTACTACCGTCTCCACACTCACCGTCTGCCCAAACATATCACAGCCCCGCACCCGCCTCACCTCATACCCGTTTTCACACAGGAACTTCAGGTCACGCGCTAACGTTGCCGAATCACAGCTTACATACACGATCCGCTCCGGCTGCATCTTAAGCATCGTCTCAAGACATACACCATCGCACCCCTTTCGCGGCGGATCGACCACGATCACATCCGGGTGCAGCATATCTGCATCTGTGTCTTTCTTTTTTTCATAAAATGCCGGCAGCACTTCCTCTGCTTTTCCTACAAAAAACTCAGCATTATTGATACCGTTGAGCGCCGCATTATTCTTCGCGTCCTCGATTGCCTGTGGGACGATCTCCACCCCATAAACTTTTCCCGCTTTCTGTGCAAGAAAAAGTGAAATCGTGCCGATGCCGCAATATAGATCCCACACGGTCTCTTTTCCGGTCAGTCCCGCATAGTCGAGCGCAAGGCTGTAGAGTTTTTCCGTCTGGACAGGATTGACCTGATAAAATGACTGCGGTGAAATATGGTATGCGACCGCTGTATCAGTCAGTGAAAAATCCTTCGTATCGCGTAGATGGATCATATCGGTAATGTATGGATCGCCCCAGATACATTTCGTCACATCCCCGAGGATCACATTTGTTTTCTTCGTATTCTGATTGATGGAAATGCTCTTCATTCCCTCGATGGCTGTCAATCTGTCGATCAGTTTTTCCACTTTAGGAAGACTATTTCCGTTGATAATCACACAGACCATAAGCTCTTTTGTGGAAAACCCATAGCGGATCAGAACATGACGAACCAGCCCCTTACCTGTATTTTCATCGTAAGATGCCACATGATATTCTTTCATATAAGAAAGGACTTCATTTAAAATAATCTGATTTTCCTCCACACCCAGTTTACAGTCATTGACCGGGATAATACTGTGGGTACGCGCTGCATAAAAACCGGCAACCGGATTCCCATCTTTATCCGCACCGATCGGAAACTGTGCCTTGTTCCGGTAGCGGTATGGTTCTTTCATCCCCACGACAGGAAGCATGATTCGGTCGATCAATTCCGGCGCAAAACCGCCAATACGAATCAGATTTCCGCGCACTTTGTTCTGCTTAAATTCCAGCTGCTTTTCATAATCCAACGCCTGTATCTGACATCCGCCGCATCTCCTGTGAAGTTCACACTGTGGTGTCACACGAAATTTAGACGGCGATAAAATCTGCTCCACTCTCGCATAACCATAATTTTTCTTCATCTTTGTGATGCGGGCTTCGATCTCATCTCCAAGCACCGCATCTTTAACGAAAAAGGTCATGCCATCGTATTTTCCGATTCCTTCGCCGTCCACGCCCATATCTTCGATTTTCAGTTCTATGATATCATTTTTCTGCATAATTATAATTTCCCGGAGCGTCTGATATTGCTCTCAAGCAGACGGTTGTACCCCTGCCATTCCTGATTATTTTCCGGCACGTTGTTAAAGATTTCGCGCACCGTCTCCATCTTTGCATCGATATTATCCGCAAAACTGAGTGCTAATGCCTCCGGCAGCGCCGGTTTTTTCGGTGAACCAAACTCTAACTCGCCGTGATGTGCTAAAATACAGTGCTTTAACTCGCTTGCCAGTCCCTTTGGAAAATCCGGGATCGTGCGGATCCTGTCACCGACCATCTCGGTTCCGATAATAATATGTCCTAAAAGCTGACCGTCATCCGTGTAATCATTTTCCGGGAATGTGGAAAGCTCCTCTAATTTTCCGATATCATGGAAAATAGCTGCCGTGATCAAAAGATCGCGGTTTAACATCGGATAACAGCCTGCAAAATAATCACAGTGCTTTGCCACACTTAAGCTGTGCTCAAGCAGACCACCGACAAATCCGTGGTGCACAGTCTTTGCAGCAGAGTGGAATTTAAAGCGTTTTTCAAAATCTGTATCTTCCACAAAAAAGCTCTCTAACAGCTTCTTTAAATGCACTTCTTTGATGCTCGCAATCAGGCCTTTTAACTCCTCATACATCTGGTCGATATCCTTATCGCTGACCGGAAGGTAATCTTTTGGATCATACTCCCCTTCCTGCACCTTGCGAACACGCTTTACATTCAGCTGTAAATTGCCCTGAAAGCATTCTTGGGCTGGATTTCCATTCCCTGGTGATATCACCCATTACGGCTATGTAATCCAGTGAATCGAACTCGTCGATTCCAACAGAACCAGGCTCCCAGATCTTCGCATCCAGTGTGCCCGTTTTGTCCTGTAAGATCAATGTATCATAAGGTTTTCCTGCCTTTGTCAGTGCAGACTGTTTTACTTTACATAGATAGATTTCATTAATTCGCTCGCCCTCTCTGAGGCTCTCAATATACTTCATACTACTCCTTATTCCTGCTTTTATTTTCTAAAATTATTATGCCTGTATCCGCATTTCTGCTTCTAAAACGCATACCGGTGTCCACATTTCTGTTTCTGACATGCATGGCCGCATCCGCATTTCTGCTTCTAAAATACATGCCTGTATCTGGTTCACATCTCTATGGCAGTACACTGACTTCTACCGTGCAGATGATTTCCGTATAACCTTCCGGTCCCTGCCGCTCAATCTTCACTTCCACCGTATCTTCCGGCTTTAACGAAAGCAGTTTTTTCTCATAATTTTCTGCCGTAAGAATCTCATCCCCGTCAATCTCCGTAATGACATCCCCATTCTGAAGTCCCGCCGCCATTGCCGGTGAATCCATGCAGACATCTTTGATATAGGCGCCTTTTGGTATTTCATATTCACGTTCGATCGCCGCAGTAACCGTTGTCACTTCAAGCCCGATGCACGGAATATCCTGTCCGTTTGACAACATCTCAATCAATGCCTTTAATTCAGAAATAGAAATCGCTGTCAGCGTATTCTCATCGCCTGCACTGCTGTATCCCTGCATCACGATCCCGATGATCTCACCATCCACATTGACAAGCGCACCGCTTCCATTGCTGCTTCCGACAATATCTGTCGTAAATACACTGTAATTATGATCTATCGTGGAAATACTATTTGTCGTAGATGTGATATTTCCAGTCAGGATTGAATAATTTGTTCCAAGCGGACTTCCGATTGCAATCGCAATCGTTCCCTGCGCAACAGTCAGTGAATTGCCAAGAACTGCAACCGTGATCGCATTCTTTGTACTTTCTGTAAGCTCCGAAGTCTTTACGCTTAACACGGCAATCCCTGTATTGCCATCGTATTTTTTCATCTCAGCTTTCACTGAAACATCATTAATAAATGTAACGTAGATCTCCTGGGCATCCGCAATCGCCTTGCGCTCTGTCAAAACCAGAAGTTCTCTGCTGTTCTCCGCTACAATGATTCCGGAGGCCTGACCTTTGCTCTCATACGGATTATTAAACCAGTCGGTGTCACTCTTTACGCCGGTTACAGTCACAATAGACTTATTGGCTTCTTTTCCAACGGCATATAACTTGTTCTGCAGCTTCTGAAAATCAGCAAGTTCAAGTTCCCGCAGGTCATTGTCCGGAACATTCTCTCCGGTCTGCTCTGTTTCCGTTTCACCCGTCTGTTCCTGCTGTGAGTTTCCCACTTCTCCATTTTCCTGCGATCCGTTGTTCTCCGCTGCCCCGTTTTCTCCCTGCTGCCCGTCGTTCTCTGTCTCCTGTGTATCCTTCTGTTCCGACGCTTCCTGTATATCGCCCTGACTTGGCTCCTCCGTTTCCGTGACATCATCTTGCGGAATCGTAACAACCGGCTTCTCCTCTGGGTAAAACCAGTTTGAAAACTCAGGCTGCAGTAAACTAAACACCAGCGCAGCCACCGCACCAAAAATTACGGCAAGCGCTACCGTAAACAATGCTTTTTTTACAAGACGTTTTTTATTCAACGGCTTCTCCTTGATCTGTTCATTAATAAAAGAAAAGCCACCCTTCTCTTTCTCCTGCATGATTTTCCCTTCCTTAACAAAAATGAAAACCGCACCTAGTTTATTATAGTTTGAAACACATACGCTTGCAACACTATTTTTTGCATTTCCGGCTTTCATTCCCCTAATTAATGGGATATAATGTGAATTAGCAATGAGCAGTGCCAAATGAGGGAAAAATAAAAAAAGACTGCTTGCAGGCTCTTTTTTGTTTTTTTCTCATTTGATAGGGCGAATGCCCGTCAGCCCGGAAAATCTCTGATTTTTCGGGCTGGCACTGCGGACTAAAGTCGAACGCAACTCCCCGTCAACTCAACGCAACCTCTGATTTTTCGGGCTGGCACTGCGGACTAAAGTCGAACACAACTCCCCGTCAACTCAGCGCAATCTCTGATTTTTCGGGCTGGCACTGCGGACTAAAGTCGAACACACATATCCGTCGGCATGCTGCCACTGCAAACTAAATTTTCAACCACAAGGAATTACAAATCATATGAATGAAAAAGTTTTAAAAACATTAGAATACAATAAAATCATCGCACGTCTCGCGGAGCACGCTTCCAGCGAGGACGCAAAAAAACGCTGTCTTACCCTCACACCAGGCACAGACATAAACGAAATCAACCTTTTACAGTTACAGACCAAAGATGCCCTAAACCGTCTCTTTAAAGGCGGGCGCATCTCTTTTTCCGGTGTACACGACATCCGAGACTCCCTGAAACGTTTAGAGATCGGTGCATCCTTAAGCATCACGGAACTGCTGCGCGTCTGCTCTCTCTTAGAGGCAGCAAAACGTTCAAAAGCATTTTCCCGCACCAGCATCGGACACACCGGACCGGACCGTCCTGCCGCAGCAGACGGGACAGACGAACTTCCGGTCGACTCACTGACCGGATTTTTCGATCAGATTGAGCCTCTCACACCGTTATGCGATGAAATCCGCCGCTGCATTTTATCGGAGGACGAGATCGCGGACGATGCCAGCAGTACGCTCCGCTCCATCCGCAAATCCATGCGTGGCATGAACGATAAGATCCGCGCACAGATGAACTCAATGATCAACAACACGACCACACGCAGCTATTTACAGGATGCTGTCATCACGATGCGCGACGGCCGCTACTGCCTGCCGGTCAAAGCCGAGGCAAAATCGCAGGTTCCTGGTATGGTGCACGACCAGTCCTCCTCCGGTTCCACGCTCTTTATCGAACCGCTCGCTGTCGTAAACTTAAACAACGAATACAAAGCGTTACTGATCAAAGAAAAAGAAGAGATCGAAGTCATCCTCGCAAACTTAAGCAACTTAACGGCAGGATACTCCATGCAGCTTCACACCGACTATAACGTACTCACGGAACTTGATTTTATTTTTGCAAAAGCAGCCTTCGCACAGACTTACAATGGTGTTGCCCCGACCTTCAACACAGATGGACGGATCAATATCAAAAAAGGCCGTCATCCACTGCTCGACGCAAAAAAAGTAGTGCCGATCGACGTGCGCCTCGGAGAAGATTTTACCCTGCTTATCATTACCGGTCCAAACACCGGTGGTAAAACCGTCTCCTTAAAAACAGTCGGCCTTCTGACATTGATGGGGCAGGCAGGACTTCACATCCCGGCTTCCGAGCGTTCGGAGCTTGGAATTTTTGAGGAAGTGTTTGCCGACATCGGAGATGAGCAGAGTATTGAGCAGTCTTTAAGTACATTCTCCTCCCACATGACAAACATCACCCGCATTTTAAGCCAGGTCAACGACCGCTCCCTCGTGCTTTTCGATGAACTCTGTGCCGGAACTGACCCGACGGAGGGTGCCGCACTTGCGATCTCCATTTTATCGAAATTAAAACTGTACGGTGCGCGTGTCATGGCAACCACTCATTACAGCGAATTGAAAGTATTTGCCCTGCAGACCTCCGGCGTAGAAAATGCCTGCTGTGAATTTGACGTGGAATCTTTAAGCCCGACTTACCGTCTTTTAATCGGTATTCCTGGAAAGAGTAATGCATTTGCGATTTCCACGAAACTCGGTCTCAGCGAAGATATCATCGAGGACGCTAAGGGACGGATCAGTGAAAATGACATGAATTTTGAGGATCTTTTAGCTGACCTTGAAAAGAGCCGTATCACGATTGAAAAAGAACAGCTTGAGATCAATCAGTATAAAGAGGAAATCCAGAAACTAAAAGAACAGCTCGAACAGAAACAGGAACGCTTAGACGCAAGCCGTGACAAGATCCTGCGCGAAGCAAATGAGCAGGCTTACAATATCATCAGAGAAGCCAAAGATCTTGCTGATGAAACGATCCGCAATTTCAATAAATACGGCACCGCACACGCTCCCGTCAGCGAAATGGAAAAAGAACGTACAAAACTGCGCGATAAGATGAACAACGCACAGAAAAAAATGTCTGACCAGAAAAAGAATGCTGCGCCGAACCATAAGATTCCAAAGAAACTTCGCATTGGCGACCGCGTCAAAGTCATCAGCATGAACTTAAACGGAACCGTGCATTCCCTGCCAAACGCAAAGGGTGACCTTTATGTACAGATGGGAATTTTGCGCTCCCTTGTCAACATCAACGACCTGATCCTGTTAGAGGAAGAAACTTCTCCGACCAGCAAAAAATACGGCCGTACCGGTGCCGGCAAAATCAAAATGAGCAAGTCCGCATCCGTCTCCACAGAGATCAACCTGATCGGCAAGACCACCGACGAGGCGATCGCTCTTTTGGATAAATATTTAGATGATGCCTACCTTGCACATATTCCGTCTGTCCGCATCGTCCACGGCAAGGGAACCGGTGCACTGCGCAATGCCGTGCAGGCGCATTTAAAACGGCTAAAATATGTGAAATCATTCCACCTCGGCGAATATGGCGAAGGTGATGCCGGCGTAACGATTGCCGAATTTAAAGACTGATTTCAGACAAAAAGTAATTTCAGTAAGACAGATTTTATCTGATCCCATGCACAAAGCACTGCCGAAGCAATACCATTTCGTCTGATTTACAAACAGAATAACAACTAACAGGAGGTAATTTTATGGCAGCAAAACAAAAAATACTGATCGTCGATGACGATGAAAATATCGCTGAACTGGTCTCATTATATCTGACAAAAGAATGCTTTGACACTATGATGGTCCACGATGGCGAACGGGCACTGGTTGCCTTTGACACTTACAAACCGAACCTGATTCTTTTAGATCTCATGCTGCCTGGTATCGACGGATATCAGGTCTGTCGTGAGATCCGTGCTAAATCCGTAACCCCGATCATTATGCTCTCTGCCAAAAGTGAGGTATTTGACAAGGTACTTGGCCTGGAGCTTGGTGCGGATGATTTTATTATGAAGCCTTTTGACGCAAAAGAAATGGTTGCCCGTGTGCGTGCCGTACTCCGCCGCTATCAGGTCGGCAGACAGGCTGAACCCGCCCGGGAAAAGACCAAATGCGTTGAATATGAAGGACTGACGATCAATCTGACCAATTATTCTGTTCTCTGTGACGGGAAAAATGTAGAAATGCCTCCAAAAGAACTGGAGCTTTTATACTGCCTTGCCGCTTCACCGAATCAGGTCTTCACCCGTGAGCAGCTTCTTGACCGCATCTGGGGATATGAGTACATCGGTGATACAAGAACCGTTGACGTTCATATCAAGAGACTTCGTGAAAAGATCAAGGATCATCCTCACTGGAGTCTGAGTACCGTGTGGGGAATCGGCTACAAATTTGAAACGAAATAATTTTTACAACAGATGATATCCGGGGGAACATCATGAAAAGTATTTTGCACTTAAAATTTATCGTCCTATATATTATTTTTGGTTTTTTGTGCGTTTTTACAACCGCCACACTGACAAATGAGCTGATCATGGACAGACTGGAAGAAGATATTTCCCAGTCTCTTTACAGGGAGGCAACTCTGATCTCCAATAATTATCTGCCTTCTTATTTTTCAGAAGACTCTTCTATCTGGGCAGTCCAGTCCCAGCTCATTGCCATGCGGCTGTACTTAAATTCTTCTCTTTGGTTCGTCGCACCGGATGGAAGTCTCATTACCTCTTCCAATATCAGAGGTACGACTGCCCCCCGTACGATTGAAAATTTTGATCCGGCCGAAATCGGGAACAGCCAGTACATTACCGGAACTTACCACGATTACTTTGACGAGGATTTTATTACTGTCATGGCACCGGTCACTCAAGGATTCTCAACAAAGGGATATCTGCTGATCCATCATCCGGTTTCTGACATCCAAAAGCAGTGTTCGCTTCTGATGCGTCCGGTTTACATTACTCTGGCAGTGATCTTCGGACTGTCTTTCATTTTCCTGCTGGGATTCCACTTCTTTGTCTACCGCCCGCTGCGGCAGATCACAGAGGCCGCCAAGCAGTACGCCATGGGGAACCTGGATTATGCGATCCCGGTTCATTCTCATGATGAAATGGGATATCTTTCTGCCTCCCTGAACTTCATGTCTGTGCAGTTAAAAGACATGGATGATTATCAGAAAAAGATCGTAGCAAATGTTTCCCATGATTTCCGCTCACCGCTGACCTCCATCAAAGGTTATGTGCAGGCAATGACCGACGGAACAATCCCACCGGAATTACATGAAAAGTACCTGAATATCATCCTGTTCGAGGTGGAACGACTGACCGACCTTACTACCGACCTGCTCACTCTCAACGAATTTGATACCAAAGAGCTGCTTTTAGACAAAACCACCTTTGATATTCAGGAAGTGATCAAGAATACAGCCCTCTCTTTCGAGGGAGTCTGCACACCGAAGCACATTTCCATTCAGTTGCTGCTGCTTCCTGATGCGGTTTTTGTCTGTGCAGATAAGCGGAAAATCCAGCAGGTTCTTTACAACTTGATTGATAACGCAATCAAATTCAGCGAAAATGAATCTTCTGTTTTTGTGGAAGTATCAGGAAAAAATGATAAGATCTTTGTCTCTGTAAAAGATCAGGGAATCGGTATTCCGAAAAAAGAACTGAATAAAATCTGGGAACGTTTCTATAAATCTGATCTGTCCCGTGGAAAGGATAAGAAGGGAACCGGACTGGGGCTTGCTATTGTCAAGGAAGTGATCCAGGCTCACGATGAGCATATCAATGTCATCAGCACCGAAGGAGTCGGTACGGAATTTATCTTTTCTCTGAGCAAAGCCAGTCAGGATTAGGAGGAAAACTGATAAGAAAACCGGGATGACGATCTTTCAAGATTCTCTCATCCCGGGTATTTTTTTCTGTTGCTTTTTGCTGTAATACTTTTCCTGTCTGTAAACTGCTCTCTGGATTTTATTTGTAAACCAGCGGTTTAATATCGGCATCATCCATATTCTCTGCCGTCACCCATACATACCCCGTATTCACTTCCGCTTCATTTCCAATCTCAAGAACTGTACGGGCAGATGCGATCACTGCCGCATATCCCATTCCAAATGGATTCTGTACAACCAGTCCATCCAGTTCTCCGTCCTCCAGTGCTTTCACCTGTTCTTTTCCTGCATCAAATCCTACAATCTGAATTTCATCGGAATTGTCCAGTTCATCCAGCACCTGAATCCCCAACTGGGTAGAAGTTTCATTCAAGGCAAAGATCCCTTTCAGTTCCGGATGCTTTTTCAGGTAATACGCAACCGCCTCTTCGTTACTCATTTTGTCGGCTGCCGACTTTACTTCCTCAAACTTTTCCGCTACAGTCGGTGCGGTTGCTCCGTCCTTCGTTGCTGTATCTGTTCCTCCGGCTGCCGTTCCGTCATCGCCATTTGCAGAAGTTTCTGCTGTATCTGTACCACTTCCATTTGCAGTGCCTGTCGTCTGAGCTGCATCATCCATCTTTTCTCCTGCTTCTGCTGCAGCCAGATCTTCTGCAGACATCCCAAGCTGCTCTGCCGCTGCTTTCCGCTTTAACTGATCCAGTTCATCTACATAGATCGTCTCTACTACGGATACATCAGGATGATTTGCCTTAATCTCCTCTTTTACACCGGCTTCTCTTTCTTTTCCATTCTCCGATACAGAATCATTAAGCAGAAGGGCAATTTCCCCACTGTCACCGATAGCCTCACATAATTTCTTCACACCCGTCTTTGCGGCTTCTTTATTATCTGTC
>OLVU01002109.1_pt1 | contig 10822 bp, 9 predicted proteins | sample 1673321 | NCBI WGS metagenome assembly OLVU01 (sample SAMEA3178942, study PRJEB25190) | human gut metagenome | biome: human gut; feature: human-associated habitat; material: faeces | place: Austria | collected 2013 | reverse complement strand
AGCGTGAGATCGGACTGGCCAGTGGAGAACCACCGGTGACCAGAGGTTATCCACCCAGCGTGTACTCTGAAATGCCTAAGCTGTTGGAGCGGGCGGGCAGAGCAGCGGTGGGATCCATTACGGGATTGTATACCGTCCTGGTAGATGGCGATGATTTTAACGAACCGATCACAGATACGGCGAGAAGCATTCTGGACGGTCATATTATGCTGGACAGAAAGCTGGGACACAAAAATCATTACCCTGCTATCGATATTTTACAGAGTATTTCCAGATGTATGAGCCAGATCGCAGCCAAAGAGCACAAGCAGGCGGCCAACAAACTCAAAAATGTACTGGCCACCTATAATGAAGCGGAAGATCTGATCAATATCGGCGCTTATAAAAAGGGAAGTAACCCGAACATTGACTATGCCATCTCGAAGATCGATGATGTGAACAGCTTCCTGTGTCAGGGCACAGAGGAGAAATTTACCTTTGAAGAGACGGTACAGATGTTGGAAGACCTGTTCGCAAATCAGGAGTGAGATAAATGGCAAAGTTCAGATATTCCCTGCAGAACATTCTGAATATCAAAGAAAAAATGGAGACGCAGGCAAAGCAGGAATTCGGAACGGCGCAGGCTGCACTGAATGTGGAAATCGAACACCTGGAACGCCTGAAGGCGCGAAGACGGGAATACGAAGAAGAATCCGGCGGCCTGTTGCAGGGAAAACTGGATCTGAGGGCCATTGAAGAGAACAAGGAAGCACTTTTGAAAATGGACAGTCTGGTGGCTGCACAGTGCATCCGGGTGGATAAAGCAAAGGAAAATGTGGAGGCTGCCAGAGAACGAATGGCAGAAGCCATGAAAGAGAGAAAAATGCATGAAACTCTCAGAGAAAAGGCATTCGAGGCTTTTCTGCAGGAAGAAAATCATGCGGAAAGTAAAGCAATTGATGAACTGACCAGTTATACTTACGGACAAAAAAAGCCGGCAGGCGGATTGAGACAACGGGAGGACATAAATGGCAAGAGAAAAGACTCCGGAAGAGCAGACAACGGATAACGAGAGAAAACAGCTGGCGGAAGAAAAGAAAAAACTGAAAAAAGAACAGCAGGCACAGCGCAAGGAAGCAAAGCGCCGGGCAAAAGAAATCGCAAAACAGGAAGATGCTCTGGATGACGGGAGCGAAGGCAACAGCCTTCTGACCTTCGGAGCGACCATACTGATCGTGGTACTCTGGATGGCTGTAATCTGCGCGATCATCAAGTTGGATATCGGGGGATTCGGAAGCTCTGTGGTGACTCCTATTCTCAAGGATGTGCCTGTACTGAACAAAATTCTCCCGGCTAACTCCGTAACAGAGACTACGGATGGCAGTGCCTACGGTGGCTATACCAGTCTAGAGGATGCGGTGGATCAGATCAAGAGTCTGGAGCTGCAGTTGGAGCAGGCGCAGACGGCATCTGCAGCAAAGGAGGAAGAACTGGATCAGCTGAAAGCCGAGGTGCTGAGACTTAAGGAATTCGAGAATCAGCAAGTGGAATTCCAGCGGATTCAGAAAGAATTCTATGATGAGGTAGTCTATTCCGATAAGGGACCGGGTGCGGAAGAATATAAAAAATATTATGAATCTATGGATCCCGCTACTGCCGAATATATTTATAAACAGGTAGTGACGCAGTTGGAAGAGAGTCAGGAAATACAGGATTATGCGGCAGCCTATTCTGCAATGAAACCGAAGCAGGCAGCGGCTATTTTTGAGCAGATGACTAATAATCTGGATCTGGCGGCCCGTATTCTGAAAGTGATGAGCGCGGAGGACAGGGGTAAGATCCTGGGTGCCATGAATTCTGAAGTGGCAGCAAAGATCACGAAAATTATGGACCCTGAGTCTTAAGAAAAAAGCGGAAAGATCCGATAAAAGATTTGTAGTATCATTACAGGGTTAAGACTGCCATCCGGCAGCCAAAGGACCTGGGAAAGGAGGGAGAAAAGAACATGGCAGGCACAACGATTAAAGGTGTTGGAAATGACGGTAATGTACAGATCCGGGATATGGTCACAGCAGCGAAACAGAATGCCGGAACCGGTTTCCAGGCAGTGTGGAACAAGACCCAGAACAATGCGCAGACGACCGGAAATGGTGGACGCACGACCGACGGATGTAACGATGTCAGACGTGGTGAAGCATTACGGACCGGTGACAGACAGCGGGACAACCTCACCGGAACACAGGAGAAGTCAGATGTCAAAGCAGAGGACGGCGATGCCAAAGATTTGGAAAAAGTCCAGGAAGTCCTGGGAACCATCGTACAGAACCTGATCGGACAGATCAAGGAAACTTTTTCTGTCAGTGAAGAAGAGCTGCAGGGAGTTATGGATGAACTGGGCATGACGGAGACAGACCTGATGGATCCGGCACAGCTGAACGAATTGTTGATGGCGGTCAGCGGAGCGGAGGATTCTTTTGCATTACTTACCGATGAAGAGCTGTATGGAAATGTAAAAAGCATCCTGGATCTGCAGAAGGATCTGACGGGACAGGCACAGGAAGAACTGCAGCTGACACCGGAAAAATGGCAGGATGCGGTCACTAAAGTAGTGACAGAGGAACCTGTGATCACGGTGGAAGTGGAAGACCATGCCACAGATGCGGCAGAGAGATTACAGAGTGATGTGGAACTTCCGACAGTGGAGCAGGAACCGGAGGAGAAAATACAGGCACCGGTACAGAATACACAGGAAGAGAAAACAAAAGATTCGGGGAACAGACATGAGAGCCAGACAGCGGGACAGCAGGGCAATCTGTTGTTACAGAATCTGAAGGAAGAGAATTTCCTCTCCGGATTGCAGCAGGCATCACAGACAGAAGGAACACAAACGACGGATACACAGGATATCATGCGCCAGATCATGGATTACATGAAAGTCTCTGTAAAGGCGGACAGCTCCGATCTGGAAATGCAGCTTCACCCGCAAAGTCTGGGAACGCTTCACGTACAGGTAGCATCGAAGAACGGTGTGGTTACGGCGAACTTTATTACACAAAATGAAACCGTAAAAGCTGCACTGGAAAGCCAGATGGTTCAGCTGAAGGAAAGCTTCGCAGAACAGGGTGTAAAAGTAGAGGCTATTGAAGTGACGGTACAGACACATTCGTTTGAACAGAACCTGGAACAGGGTAGAGGCAATCAGAGTGATCAGGAGAGCGGAGCCGGGGTAAGCAGAAGACGCACCCGCAGAATCAACCTGAACACAGCATTCGTAGAGGACGAGCCTCAGACGGAAGAAGACCGGATCGCAGCGGATATAATGTCGGCGAACGGCAATACGGTGGATTTTACCGCATAATAAATAACGAAAGGAGAAAAAGGAAATGGCATTGGTTGCACCCGTGGAAAACGGTAAGATCGTAGAGACTGCATCACAGGCTTCTGTAAAAAAATCCACAAAATCAAGCAAAAGCGGGATGGACAAGGAAGCATTTTTACAGCTCCTGGTAGCGCAGATGAAGTATCAGGATCCTCTGGAACCCACATCCAACACCGAGTACATATCCCAGTACGCACAGTTCTCACAGGTAGAGCAGATGCAGAATATGTCCAGCAGCATGGACTTACAGAGAGCAAGCTCACTGGTAGGTAAGGAGGTCTACATCAAGACCACTACATCCTCCGGAGAGACCAAGCTGGTACAGGGCAGAGTAGATTATGTGTCCTATGAGAACAACAAAGCATACCTCTACATCAATGAGAAGAAGTACTCCATTGATGATCTGGATTCCGTAGTGGATACGGATTATCTGAATGCGTACAACAAGGCTTACAACTTTACCGTAAAGCTGAACAAGCTTCCTAATGTAAACGGCATTGATTCCAGTGATGGCAAGACCATTGATGATCTGGAGAAGGAATACAACGATATGACTGATTACGAGAAATCCTTCCTGGCAAAAGATACCGTGAACAGCTTGAATAAGTACATTGAACGTCTCAAGGAGATCCGCAAAGCTGCCGAAGAAGCAGAAGAAAAGAAGGATACCGAGAGCAAGGATGAGTCAGAAGAAACTGACAGCACAGAGAGCGTATAATGCAGTAAGCAGCTGACGCAGAGGGGCAGATGGATATGGATATTCAGAACAACAGTTTTCTGTCTATTGACCAGCTGGCAAATCAGTATTTAAACAACAGTCGTAAGACCGTAAAAGCAGCACAGGAAAATCTGGTATCATTCCAGGAAATCTTACAGAGCAAAAGTAACGAGCAACTGAAATTTTCCAAACATGCTACGGTGCGGCTGGCGGACAGAGGCATTGAATTGACCGATGCACAGCTGGAACGCTTGAACGACGGAGCGCAAAAAGCGGGACAGAAGGGAATCAGGGATTCTCTGGTGATCGTGGACGATCTGGCATTTATTGTGAATGTACCCAATAAGACAGTAGTTACTGCGATGGACAGCAGAGAAACCGAAGAAAATGTATTTACAAATATTAACGGAGCCGTAATTATGTAGACCGGACCTTAATGGAGGTTACACTCTTTTGAATGACAGAGAAAGAGTACGGTTCCGAATACAGGAGGAACAAGCACTATGATGAGATCATTGTATTCTGGTGTAGCAGGACTGAAAACACACCAGACCAGAATGGACGTAATCGGTAATAATATTGCCAACGTCAACACAACAGCTTACAAATCCAGTTCCATGACTTTCAGTGAACTGATGAGCCAGACCACACAGAAGGCCAGTGGTGCCAACGCTACCACCGGTGTCGGCGGTACCAATGCCAAGCAGATCGGTCTGGGCGTTAAGGCAGGAGCTATCAACACTGCCATTACTACACAGGGTTCCGCACAGTCTACCGGCAACCCCTTTGATATCATGATCACCGGAGACAACTTCTTCGTAGTCAGCAACGGCTCCGAGAATTTCTTCACCAGAGACGGCTCTTTCTATGTAGATGGTGCCGGCAACCTGGCAATGACCAGCACCGGTTACAATGTCATGGGTTGGGGCGTGGATGAGACCACAGGCAACATCAAGCAGGATACCGTAACTGCACTGCGTATTATGAGTGCTGCGAATATGACCTATCCCCCTGAGGCTACCACAAAAGCAAATATTTCCGGTATTCTGGATGAGAACGATAAGGATGTGACCAGTGCCAACGGTAAGACCGTAAACCTGAACTTCTTCGATGCGAGAGGTTACAGCTATACTGCAAAGTTCACCTTTAAGCAGTCCGGCGGTGATAAGACCAATGAGTACAGCATGGAATTGAATAAGATTCTGGATTCCACCGGAGCGGAAATCGATATTTCAAAACTGAAATTTGGTAATCGATCCCAACAGAAGATGGAGACTAAGGTAACATTGAATACCGATGCCTACAAGTGGGATGGCAAAGTGTTGAAGACCAAGGATGGTACTACGGAAGTAGCCAATCTTGCAGATATTTTTAAGGCGGATGGAAGTCTGATCACTCCAGCAGATGATGCAGCGGCACAGAAACAACAGAAAGCGCTGGATGCCATCGCGAAGGCTTATGGATACGAAGGATCTACTGATGAATTCCTGAATCTGTATATCACGAGTACTGCAAATAAGGATAAGCAACTGACGATACAGGATCTGCTTGGAAATATGATGGCCGGTAAAACGACAGATGTACTTCCTGCTGACGGTAGTGCGATTACTATGGAGGGCCGTTACTTTGAAGGAACTACTGTAGTATTTAATAAAGATACCGCTAAACTGGAAAGTGTCGGCGGCTCTACTACAAACCTGAACGTTAATGCAGCATTTTCTGCTTTGGGTGGTAATTTCTCCGATGTTACTATCGATCTGTCCGAGTGTACCAACTACGATAACAAGGGTACCTCCACCATTGGCGCTACCAGCGGAGGCCTGGACGGACTGGGAACCGGACGCCGTCTGGGAGATATGATCGGTGTATCCATTTGGAAGGATGGCATGATCTACGCAAGCTATGACAATGGTATGACTAAGCTGCTCGGACAGATCGCCACAGCAGCCTTTGCCAATGCTTCCGGTCTGGAGAAGGAGGGCGATAATCTCTACTCCGCAACACTGAACTCCGGTGAATTCGACGGTATCGGCGTAGATATCACTGCAGGCGGCGGATACATGTCCACCGGTCAGCTGGAGATGAGTAACGTAGATCTGTCGTCTGAGTTTACCGAGATGATCACCACACAGAGAGGATTCCAGGCGAATAGCCGTATCATTACCGTGTCCGATACACTGCTTGAGGAACTGACCAATCTGAAGCGTTAAGAAATCGTAAAAAAAATTTGACTGCATAAAGGGATAGGAAAAAACCTGTCCCTTTTGTATGTATAAAAGATCAAGGGAAAAAAGTACTATAAGAAAAAATGAGAAAAATGCACAAAACGGATAAAGTGTAGAAAATGTTCGGATAACAGGGAAGGAGAAGACAGCATGATAGAAGTTACGAAGATTAATGGAGTCAAGGTATTGGTGAATCCGGACCTGATTGAACTGGTGGAAGAGACCCCGGATACGGTGTTGACACTTACCACCGGAAAGAAAATAATTGTAAAAGAAAGTAGACAAGAAATAAAAAATCTTGTAATATTATACAGAAAGGATATTTTTGCAAGATAAAAAAGCAGAATGTCAGGTGATTTAAGTGGATATAGCTTCTTTAGCCGGTATATTGCTGGCATTATTCATGTTGGTATTTGGTATCATAAGTTCCGCAGGTGTGGGAGGATTCAGGGAATATTTGGATCCGGCTTCTGCAATCATTACCTTTGGCGGAGCATTTTCCTGTACCCTCACGTCCGTGAGTTTGCAGAATTACATAGCTGGTTTGAAATCTTTCACACTGATCTTCAAAGCGCCCACACTGAATACTTCGGATATGATCGGTAAGATCATAGAGCTTTCCAATGTGGCACGTAAGGAAGGCCTGCTTTCGTTGGAAGAAGCAGCAACCGACCTGGATGACCCTTTTCTGAAGAAAGGAATTCTTCTGATCGTCGATGGAACCGATCCCGAATTGGTACGTGCGATTATGGAGACGGAACTGGTCAGCGTGGAGGGTAGACATAAGGATACGATTGGCTTCTGGGATACACTGGCGGCCATGGGTCCTGCCTGGGGTATGATCGGTACCCTGATCGGTCTGGTAGATATGCTGTATCATATGGATGATCCGTCCACACTGGGACCTGCCATGGCGGTTGCACTGATCACTACATTGTACGGATCCCTGTTGGCTAACTGGATCTGTACGCCGGTATCCAATAAATTAAAAGCGGATAATGCGATAGAGATGCAGCAGAAGGAAGTCATGATCGAGGGACTTTTGTCCATACAGGCAGGTGAAAATCCCCGTGTCATTGAGGAGAAATTAAAGTCATTCCTTCCTCCGAAGGACAGAACAAGTGCAGATGAAGAAGGAGAAGCGGGGGGTGAAGCTTAATGGCAAAACGTAAGCCTGAAGATCCACCTGCTGGTTCACCGGCATGGATGTCCACTTTCAGTGACCTGATGAATTTGCTTCTGTGCTTCTTTGTCATGCTGTTTTCCATGTCATCTATTGATGCCAACAAATGGGATGAAATGGCTGCGGCAATGTCTAACAGTGCTTTTAGTATTTTTAACGCCGGCTCTACGGCCATAGGTGAAGGAATATTGATCAGTAACGGCGTCAGCCAGCTGAATGATCTGGATGAGTATATCAGTAATGCTGGAAGAAATGCGGACAGTGAAACGGATTCCGACAATTATGAGAAATATGATAGCACAGAGGCACTGCAGGAGGCACTGAATGAGAAAAATCTTCAAAGCAATGAAGAACTGTCCGAAATGGTACAGGAAGCTGTAAATGAGGACAGCCTGGCGGATCAGGTGGATGTATCTTTCACAGCGCAATATGTACAGCTTTCTATGAAGGGAGCTCTTTTATTTGATTCCGGAAGCGATTCCCTGAAGGAACAGTCCAAGACAGTATTGGACAAAGTGGGAGTGATCCTGGAACGATATGGCAGTGATTCTGTAATTGAAATTGAGGGACATACGGATAATGTTCCGATACATAGTGCGAGGTTCGCTGATAACGAGGAACTGAGCAGTGCACGTGCACTATCTGTATTTTATTACCTTGTGGATAATACTTCACTGAATCCTGCAAATCTCCGGCATGCGGGAATGGGAGACCGCACCCCCGTGGCGGACAATTCCACAGAAGAGGGCAGAAGTAAGAATCGACGGGTAGAGATCAGAATATATAATCCTTCTGCGGCAAATTAAGGCAGACAGGGAAAGGAAGCAGAATAGTATGAAGAAAAATCTGATGACAGTGCTGATCCTGGCACTACTTATCGTGAATATTGCGTTGACCGGTGTTATGCTGGTAAGCATTGTGGGAACGAATAAGAAGACGGCACAGCTGGTGGATAATATCACGACTGCCATGAATCTGGAACTGACGGTTCCGGGAGCAGAGGGGACGACGAATGTTCCTCTTACGGACACAGAAGTATATAATATTGCGGATTCTATGACGATCCCGTTGAAGAGTGAGGCGGGAGCAAAGCAGGATTATATTATGTTTGATGTCTCGCTGTCTATCAATAAAAAGAGCAAGGATTATAAGACCTACGGAAGCAGTGAAACACTGTCCGGCTATGAAAATCTGATCAAGGATGCCATTACCGCTACGGTTTCCGCACATACGGAAGATGAGTGCAGAGAGGATATGGAAGGTTTGAAAGAGGAAATCCTGAAGTCTGTGCAGGATCTGTTCCAATCCGACTTCATCTATAAGGTTGCAATCAGTGGAGTGAAATTCGGCTGATGAACCACAAAAATAAGATGACAGGAGGTGAGGTCCTGTGAGTGATATACTTTCACAAAGCGAAATTGATAATCTCTTGAAACAATTGTCGGATGGAGATCTGGATGTGGATCAGATTCAGGGTGAGGATGAGAAGCAGGTTAAAAATTATGACTTCAGTCGTCCCACCAAATTCTCCAAAGAACACTTAAGAACATTGGAGATTATATTTGAACATTACAGCAGACTGGTATCGACAAACCTGCCGGTATATCTGCGTAAAAACGTACAGGTATCGGTTGCAAGTTCCGAGACGGTTACTTTCAGTGAATTCTCCAATGCACTATCAAATCCGTCGGTACTCGGCATTATTAATTTTGCACCACTTAACGGCAATATCATTATTGAGATAGCAACCAATCTGTGCTATGCCATGCTTGACCGTATGCTGGGAGGCAGCGGACAGCCTTTGGAAAAAAGCAGGGAATTTTCAGATATTGAACTGACAATATTACAGAAATTATTGGTAATGTTCACCCAATTGTTACGGGAACCCTGGAAAAATGTTGTTGATATCTCGCCGGTCTTAAGCAGGCTAGAGACGAATCCCCAGTTTGCGCAGGTGATCGCTCCCAGTGATATGATCGCCATTGTAACCCTGAACATGAAAATTGGGGATGTAGAAGGAATGTTAAATATCTGTCTTCCTTTCTTTACACTGGAAGATGTGATGGATAAACTGAACACCAAATACTGGTTCTCCACAATGCAGGAGAATCATGATGAACACTACGAGGATTACATTGAGTCCATGATCCGCAGAGTGGATGTTCCCATTAAAGCGGTGCTGGGCAAGAGCACAATTTCCGTAAGCGATTTTCTGAATCTGCAGGTTGGAGATTGTATTCGACTGGATTCCAGAGTGGATACCGATATGGAAGTGTATGTGGGCAATATTAAGAAGTTCACAGCATTACCGGGTACAGAGAAAGATTCGTATGCTGTTCAGATCACATCGGTGATCAGAGAGGAGGAGTAACGATGGATGGGATGTTATCTCAGGATGAGATAAATGCCCTGCTGCAAGGCATGGATCTGTCGGACACCGCGGACAGCGGTGCATCGCCGGAGACACCTCAGGACAGCAGCTCGGCTGAAAATACGGATAATGCATATGTGAAAGATGTGGCACCGACTGTCGGAGACGAAGAGGAACTGACCGATGTAGAGAAGGATGCGATTGGCGAGGTAGCCAATATCAGCATGGGTTCTTCCGCCACTACATTATATTCACTGGTAAACCGCAAAGTAAATATTACCACTCCGGTGGTTACACTGGCCACATGGAAGACTTTGCTGGATAGTTACGAGAAGCCCTGCGTATTTATTCAGATCAAGTATACAAAGGGGTTGGACGGCACCAATATTCTGGTGTTAAAAGAGCATGATGTAAAAGTGATCACCGACCTGATGATGGGCGGTGACGGTACCAATACAGAAGGAGAACTGGGAGAGCTGCATCTGAGTGCAATCTCCGAGGCAATGAATCAGATGATGGGAGCTGCAGCCACCTCACTATCTACGCTGCTGCAGACGGTGATCGACATCAGCCCGCCGGAGTCTTCCCTGTTCGACCTGACAGAAGTAAAAGACGGCAAAGAAATTTCTCCATTTTTGGGCGGTACTTTTGTAAAGATTTCTTTTCGCATGCAGATTGATGATCTGGTGGACAGCACTATCATGCAGCTATATCCCATAGATTTTGCCCGTAAGCTGGTAGAGACATTTATCAATACGCAGATGGCTAACATTGATGAAGTGACAGAGAAAAAGCCTGAACAGCCGGAGAATGATACCACAGCGCAGATTCCTGCACCGGGTACTGATAATCAGACGCAGATGAACAATACGAATCTGAACGGCATGAACCAGATGGGTAACATGGGCATGAATGGCATGAACCAGATGGGCAACATGGGCATGAATGATATGAACCAGATGAACAA
>OLVU01002107.1_pt1 | contig 10844 bp, 8 predicted proteins | sample 1673321 | NCBI WGS metagenome assembly OLVU01 (sample SAMEA3178942, study PRJEB25190) | human gut metagenome | biome: human gut; feature: human-associated habitat; material: faeces | place: Austria | collected 2013 | reverse complement strand
GAGCGCCCACGAGACGCAAAATTTTTCTACGGAATTACGGAAAACAAAAAAAGTGACAGCGAACACTTGACACAACCCATTTGACAGAACCGCCACATCGTGCTATCATAAAAATCGTGAGTAAAAGAAATCTTCAGGGCGGGGTGCAATTCCCCACCGGCGGTAAAGCCCGCGAGCGACCTTGGTTGCCGATTCGGTGAAATTCCGAAGCCGACAGTATAGTCTGGATGAAAGAAGATAAACGATTTGTGAATGTCAGAAAACCCTGAGTATCTTTTTTGGTACCCAGGGTTTCTTTAATTTGGAAAGGAGGCTGTTATGACAAATCAAGATTACATGAAACGTGCCCTGGAACTTGCAAAAAAAGCGATGGGATATACTTCCCCGAATCCGATGGTCGGCTGCGTGGTTGTGAAGGATGGCAGGATTGTCACCGAAGGATATCATGAGCGGTGCGGCGAATATCATGCAGAGCGCAACGCCCTCACAAAATGCAGCGAAGATTTAACAGGAGCCACAATGTATGTGACGTTAGAGCCGTGTTGTCATCAGGGAAAGACGCCTCCGTGTACGGATATTATATTGGAGCGTGGCATTGGAAAAGTATATGTTGGCTCGATGGACCCGAATCCGAAAGTGGCAGGAAAAGGTGTACAGATTTTAAGAGACCATGGCGTAGAAGTAGAGACCGGTCTTTTAGAAGAAGAGTGCCTTTCGTTAAATGAAATATTTTTTCATTATATTACAACAAAAATGCCTTATGTGGCGATGAAGTATGCGATGACGTTAGATGGTAAAATTGCTTCGTTTTCCGGCGATTCCAAATGGGTGACCGGAGAAAAGGCGAGAGAACATACACATTTTTTGCGAAAAAAATACCGCGGAATTTTAGTGGGAATCGGAACCGTGCTTGCGGATGATCCGATGCTCAACTGCCGCATTGAAAATGGTGTGGACCCGGTTCGGATTGTATGTGATTCGCATTTGCAGATTCCACTTGAGTGCCAGCTTGTGAAAACGGCAAAGGATATCGAAACGATTGTCTGCTATGCCGAAGAAAATGAGGAAAAGCAAAAAGCACTCATGGAGGCGGGTGTTCAGTTAATTAAGGCTGAAAAAGATGGACAAGTGGATTTGGAAAAGCTGATGATGGAATTAGGCAGTATGGAAATTGACAGTGTTTTAGTAGAGGGCGGCGGCGCCATCCATGGTTCCTTTTTGACATCCGGTTTGGTGCAGAAAGTTTACTGTTATATTGCGCCGAAGATGATTGGCGGCAAAGATGCATTATCGCCGGTTTTGGGAAAAGGAATAGAAAAAATGAGTGACGCCGTGGAAATTACGGATGTTACGGTACAAAACTTTGGCAGTGACATCTGTGTGAGCGGGCATGTGAAGCAAAAAAAGGAGGGATAAGCGGTGTTTACAGGAATTGTAGAAGAGATGGGAACCATTCAGAAAATTGAACGGGGAAGCCAGTCGGCGGTCTTATCGATTCGCTGTGAAAAAGTGTTAGAGGGTACGCAGATTGGTGACAGTATTGCTGTGAATGGCGTGTGTCTGACCGTGACAAGCCTGCGAAGTGATGGTTACGATGCAGATGTGATGGCGGAGACGATGAACCGGAGTTCCCTCGGTTTACTGCAGCCGGGAAGCCGTGTGAATTTAGAGCGTGCGATGCCGGCGGATGGACGATTTGGCGGACATATCGTGGCAGGGCATGTGGATGGGACCGGAACTATTGTCAAAATAGAAAAGGACGAAACGGCGGTGTGGTACCGAATTGAGGCGGCACCGGAAGTGCTTCGCTACATTGTAGAAAAAGGCTCCATCACAATTGATGGAATCAGTCTTACCGTGGCGACAGTTTCCGATACGGATTTTCAGGTGTCAATTATTCCACACACTCAGGCAAATACGGTGCTTTCTGACCGGAAAACCGGTGATGTGGTAAATCTGGAAACAGACATTATTGGAAAGTATGTGGAAAAACTTTTGCAGCCGCAAAAAATTCCTGAAAAAGAAAGTAAGATTACGTTAGAATTTTTAGCAGAAAACGGATTTTAATACAGAAAGGAACGAGAATAATGGCAGGATTTGCAACGATTGATGAGGCATTACAGGATTTAAGAGATGGAAAATTAATTTTAGTAATTGATGACCCGGACCGTGAAAATGAAGGCGATTTAATTTGTGCCGCAGAATTTGCTACGACAGAAAATGTAAATGCGATGGCAAGTCTGGCAAAAGGATTAATCTGTATGCCAATGAGTAAAGAGATGACGAAAAAACTGGGACTTGACCAGATGGTAGCGGTGAATACGGATAACCATTCAACGGCATTTACCGTTTCGATTGACCATGTGGACACAACGACCGGTATTTCTGCGGTAGAGCGTTCGCTGACGGCAATGAAGTGTGTCGAAGATGACGTGAAACCGGAAGATTTTCGAAGACCGGGACACATGTTTCCTCTTGAAGCAAGAGAAGGCGGCGTGTTAAAGCGTGCGGGACATACAGAGGCAACGGTGGATTTGATGCGGTTAGCCGGTCTGAAAGAATGTGGTCTTTGCTGTGAGATTATGCGTGAGGATGGTACGATGATGCGTACAACCGAACTTTTAGAATTTGCTAAAGAGCATAATCTTCATGTAATTACAATCGAGGATTTAATTAAGAAACGTTTGGAAAAAGAAAGTCTTGTAAAAAAAGAAGCCGAGGCAAAACTTCCAACGAAATATGGAAATTTCCGGATTCACGGATATCAGAATATTACAAACGGTGAGCATCATGTAGCCCTTACGATGGGGGATGTGTCGGACGGTGAACCGGTGCTTTGCCGTGTTCATTCAGAATGTCTGACCGGTGATGTATTTGGCTCTTGCCGCTGTGACTGCGGCGAGCAGTTAGAAAGTGCCATGCGCATGATTGCCAAGGAAGGCAGAGGGATTCTTCTTTATATGAGACAGGAAGGCAGAGGAATCGGCCTTTTGAACAAATTGAAAGCTTATGAACTGCAGGAACAGGGATATGATACGGTAGAGGCAAATGTAAAATTGGGATTTGCTCCGGACTTAAGAGAGTATGGAATCGGTGCCCAGATTTTATATGATTTGGGCGTGAAAAAACTTCGTCTTTTGACGAATAACCCGACTAAAATTGCAGGACTTGCCGGCTATGGAATTGAAATTGTGGAGCGTGTTCCGATTGAAATTGCACCAAAGCCGGAGGATTATAAGTACCTTGTGACAAAGCAGGAAAAAATGCAGCATATGACGCACTATGATGTAACACGTGCGAAAAAAGATAAATAAAAGAAAGTGAGGAAATGAAAATGAAAACATTAGAAGGAAACGTAATTGGAAAAGGACTCAAAGTTGGTATTGTGGCAGCAAGATTTAACGAGTTTATTGTAAACAAACTGATTGGCGGTGCAGAGGATGCCTTAGTACGTCATGGCGTGGATACAAAGGATGTGGAACTTGCTTATGTGCCCGGCGCTTTTGAAATTCCGATTGTTGCACAGAAGATGGCAGCAAGTGGAAAATATGATGCAGTAATCTGCCTTGGTGCCGTAATCAAAGGTTCAACTTCTCATTATGATTATGTCTGCGCAGAGGTAAGCAAAGGAGTTGCAACCGTTGGTTTAAATACCGGAGTACCGACTCTGTTTGGTGTATTGACAACCGATAATATTGAGCAGGCAATTGAGCGTGCCGGTACAAAAGCAGGAAATAAAGGATATGATGTTGCATGTTCTGCCATTGAGATGGTAAACTTAATGAAAGAGTTATAAAAAGAAATAACAAAAGGGGGCAGCAGGGGTGATGGATTTTCATCAGATTAAGTCGAACATGGAGAAGGTAATCGTTGGAAAGTCTGAGACGATTGATTTGGTTCTTGCGGCACTTTTAGCAGGTGGTCATATTCTGCTTGAGGATGTGCCGGGAACCGGAAAGACGATGCTTGCAAAAGCGTTAGCAGCATCACTTTCACTGGATTTTCAGAGAATCCAGTTTACACCGGATTTACTTCCGGGGGATGTGACGGGAATCCACTTTTTTAATCAGAAAAATTCAGAATTTGAATTTCGTCCGGGTGGTATTTTCACGAATATTCTGCTGGCAGATGAGATTAACCGCGCGACGCCGCGTACGCAATCAAGTCTGTTAGAGAGTATGGAGGAACATCAGGCAACGATTGACGGTGTCACCATGGAATTACCGGACCCGTTTTTTGTAATTGCGACGCAGAACCCGGTAGAATCTTCCGGTACATTTCCACTTCCGGAAGCACAGCTTGACCGTTTTATCATGCAGATTCCGATGGGATATCCAAACCGCGAAGGAGAGCGTGAAATTCTGCATCGTTTTGCAACAGATAATCCGCTTTTGACACTTGAGTCTGTCTGCACAAAAGAAGAATTGGCGGCGATGCAAAAGCAGTGCGAAGAGGTTTATGCGGCACCCGTGATTGAGGATTATATTTTAGATCTTGTGGAAGCTACCCGCAAGCATAATAACATTGCACTCGGCGTAAGTCCGCGTGGAGCACTTGTATTTTTGCGTGCAGCAAAATGTTATTCGGCATTAAAGGGTGAGCACTTTGTGACACCGGAGACGGTGAAGTATCTGGCACCATTTGTGCTTTCACACCGGCTGATTTTGGAAGACGTGTACAGCACAAATAAAAAAGCGTCCGATTACATTGAGGAAATCACGCATTTTGTAACAGCACCGACGGAGGATTTTGCCAAGTGATAATCATGTTATTTCTTGCCCTTGTGCTGTTTATCGTTTATTTCATTCATACGTTTCATTACAGCAGACATTGGATGGAAAACTTTGAAGTGACACTTGCCTTTTCGGAGGAACAGGCAGGAGAGGGCGATACGTTGTTTTTATATGAAACAGCAGTGAATAAGAAAAAAATGGGTCTGCCGATTATGTGTGTGAAGTTTTTATCCTCCCGCTTTTTGCAGTTTGAGGGGGCGGAGAGCGGAACGGTTTCAGACCATTTTTACCGGAATGATGTCATGAGTGTGGATGGCTTTGAGAAAGTGCGCCGAAAATTAAAATTTACCTGCAAAAAACGTGGATTTTATCAGATTCAAGAGGCAGAACTAGTCAGTTATGATTTGTTCTGCCGTCATACGTTTGTCCACAAAATTCCGGTGGAAGTTTCGCTTTTGGTATACCCGTCCCGTATGGATATTCGAAAATTGATGCCGGTGTTCCGGCACATGACAGGTTCGTGTAAAACGAATGTGCCATTGTTTGAAGACCCGTTTTTAAGTGGTGGTGTCCGAGAGTATATGCCGGAAGATTCGATGCGTAAAATCCACTGGAAGGCATCGGCAAGAATGGGAAATTGGCAGGTGAAAATAGCGGAATATACGGCTTCTACTCCTGTCGTAATCCTGCTCAATCTGGAATCGCCCGGTGTTTTTGTCTCTGTTGATTTGATGGAAGAGAGTATTCGTCTTGCGTATTCCTTTGTTTATTATTTAAGCAAAGAAGGTGTAGAAACAAAGTTAGTTATTTCCGGTGATGAGAAATATTCCATGGAAGGAACCGGAAGAATCCAGATTGCGGCGGCACGCCGTGCTCTGGCATTGATTTCTTATGAGCACCCGCTTAGCAAAGGGGAAGATTTTGTGATAAGAGAGTGTGAAAAAATCCGCAGGGAGCAGCATGTGATTCTCATTTCTGCGGCAGGAAAAAAGCCAATGCAAAAGGCAGTTTCTGATATGCTGCACCGGAACGAATCTTTGACGTGGATTGCTCCAACGTTTTCCGAGTATGGGGAGGATAATGAATTTCGGGAGATACCTCCGTCAATTGCAAAATGTCTTGTGAAATGGAGGGGGATGTAGTGAAAATCCGTAAGCGGTGCCGTTTTTTGGCATTTCTTTATTACGAGCTGTTAATTCTTGGAGTGGTTACCTCTTTGGTTCACTGGTTTGATGCCGGCGATGTGTATTCTTATGGGCGTTTTGTCTTTTTTGTTTTTGTGCCAATATTATTTTACCGGCATTTTTATCAGAAAGAAAAGCGGGAGGAAAGAAAAGTTGCGTCCTGTCATGTGGGGGCACTTGTGTTAGCCGGACTCTTTATGATGCCGGGAACTATTTTAGAGGCGGCCGATGATAGTTTCTGGCTGTGCAGTATTTTCTATCTGGCGGCGATTGTTGTTGGATTTGCCGGTGAATACTGGCGTGGGCAGTATCTTGTAGTAGGTTGCAATCCAAGTGTTTCCGAGGAAACGAAACGCCGCATAAATGTGAATCGCAAAAAGGACTGGATTCCTATGCCGCGGGAATTCTTACGGTTTTGCTTTTATTTGTGGCGGCAGGATATAAACCGGAATGGAATTTTGAAAGGGATTCAAAAGAAAAGGCTGCGGTAGAGGAAACAAAAGAGAAGGAAGAGCCGGCAGCGGGACCGGAAAGCCAGTCAAGAGAGTCTGTGGTACGGCAGCAACAGGAAGAGCAAAAGGGTAATTTCTGGCTTACACTACTGCGGTATACTGTATTGATTGTACTGATTGTGGCGGTAGTTATTCTGGCTGCTTATGGCATTTTTAAATTGATTTGTTATCTGGTATTTCACCGCAAAAAGCCTTCCTATGAATTTGTGGAACAGGTGACCATTACAAAAGAGGATGAGGAACATATACGGCTTGTACCGGTGGCAAAACGGGAAAAGAAGTTCCCGGCAGGTAACGATGGATTTGTCCGAAAGGCGTTTTACAAACAGATTCAAGCTGGTGCACAAAAGAATTCGGTTCCGTGCTCACAGACGCCGCAGGAACTAAAGGAGACTTATTTATCCGGGGAAAAGGCGGATGAATATTTGACTCAATTATATGAAAAGGCAAGATATGCGAAAGAGTCGGTTGAGACAGAAGAAATTCGCAAATTACATGAATTGGAGGAACAGAAATGGAAGAAAAATGGAAAAAAGTAAATCCGGTGCTCCCGTTGGATTATCCGGACCCGGATGTAATTCGGGTAGACGACACGTATTATATGGTAAGTACCACGATGCATTTTATGCCGGGATGTGTGATTCTGCGCTCCTATAATCTGGCGGACTGGGAAATTTATTCTTATGTGTATGAGACACTTGAACTTACGGATCAAGAGTGCTTAAAGAATGGAAAAAATGCTTATGGACAAGGAATGTGGGCTGCCACACTCCGCTATGAAAAAGGTATGTTTTATCTGATCTTTGTTGCCAATGACACGGGAAAAACATATTTGTTCCGCGCGCCGGACTTAAAAGGTCCATGGCAGAAAAATGAAATCGAGGGCTTTTACCATGACTGCTCGCTTTTGTTTGATGAGGGACGTGCTTTCCTTGCCTACGGAAACCGCCAGATTTATGTGACAGAATTGAATGAAGAAATGACGGCGCCGAAGGAGGGCGGTTTACATAAACTTTTGGTTGAGGACCCGGATGAAGTGTATCTTGGTTATGAGGGAACCCATTGGTACAAAATCAATGGGAAATATTATTTGTTTTTTATCCATTACCGCAAGGGGGATAATACGAGACGTTCACAGGCTTGTTATGTAAGTGATTCGCTCGCAGGTCCTTATACCGGTGGAGAAGTGCTTGATACCGACGGCGGTTACTGCAATCAGGGAGTTGCCCAGGGAGGAATTGTGAGCACAACAAGTGGAAAATGGTATGCTATGCTGTTTCGTGACAGCGGTGCCGTGGGAAGACTGCCGGTTCTTGTTCCGGTTCATTTTGAAAATGATTTTCCGGTATTTGGCGTAGATGGAAAAGTAGAAGATAAACTGCTTTTAGAGGATACAAAACCGGCTCACAAATATGCACCTTTATATGGAGATGAAGATTTTTCTTCTCTTCATAATTACTGGCAGTGGAATCATGTGCCGGATGACAGCAGGTGGAAACTTTTGAATCACCGGTTGATTTTGCAGACCGGAAAAATATGCAATAATGTAACACAGACACCAAATACGCTGACTCAGAGGATGCCGTATCCGGGAGGTGTTGTAACAGTAACCGTGGATGGTTCGGCGTTATCCGATGGCGATATAGCGGGACTTTGTATGCTGCAAAGTGACTATGCATTAGCCGGAATTACGAAGGAAAATGGAAAGTATTTTCTTGTGAAACTGGCAAAAGACGGTGTGGCAGATGGACAGATGAACTCGAAAGAAGATGACAGTCTGCCGGCAGTACAGGAGAAAATTCCGCTTTCTTCTGCCAAAGTTACACTTCGTGTGAAAATTGATTTTACAAGAATGAAAGATACGGCAGTGTTTGAGTGGAAGCAGGATGGTAATTGGCAGATTCTTGCAGAGCCATTTTCTCTGTATTTTAAGTTGGATCATTTTTGTGGTGTGCGTCCGGGACTGTTTTGTTATGCGACGAAAGAGCATGGAGGCCAGGCAGCATTTTCGGATTTCACAATGAGAAAGGAAGAGACTGATGAATAAAAAAGAGGGCATTAAGTTATGTGAATCCGAGCTTAAGGTGATGGAACTTCTGTGGGAGGAGGGTGAACTCCGCGCGGGTGAAATTGTTCCGATTTTGTCAGCGCGCGTTGGCTGGAACCGCAATACGACTTATACAATTATTAAAAAGTGTGTGGAAAAGGGGGCCATAAGGCGGATTGAACCAAAGTTTGTCTGCCAGCCCCTTGTGACAAAGGAGCAGACACAGGTTTATGAAATAAATGCATTGGCAGAGCGGCTGTTTGATGGAAGTTTGGAAAAACTGCGGAAGGTTGTGGAGGAGATGGTGTAAGGCGGCACTTGTAAAGTGGATTATTGAAACATTACTTGATGTGTGTTAATATATGACATATACTGAATGGAAAATTTTGTAAACGTAATTAACCAATTCGTTTTGATGAAAGAACGTAAATTAAACGAAGCAAAAAAGGAGGAATCTTTGTGAAAAGAAGAAAAACAAAACGCCTGTTGGCAAAATTTCTTGCACTGGTAATGGTGCTATCCCTGTGCGAGGTTACGCTGGGACAATCTACGCCGGTGAAAGCAGCAGTTAGTTTACAAAATCCAACTACCGATGGAAACGGTGTAACAACATGGGATTGTATCTATTTTGGAAACTACTGGCAGAATGATACAAATGGGGATGGAAAAGCCGATCAGAATGACCAAAAAGAACCAATTAAATGGCGTGTCCTTTCCGTGAATGGAAATGATGCCTTTTTACTGGCAGACCGAAATTTGGATGCTGGATCATATAACGAGAAATTTACGGATGTGACATGGGCAACCTGTACCCTTCGTACATGGTTGAATGATACATTTTTAAATACGGCATTTACACCAGCAGAACAGACTGCAATAAAGAACACAACAGTTGTGAACAAAGACAATCCATACTATGGAACAGAAGGTGGAGAAAATACCATAGATAAAGTGTATCTTTTGTCCATTGCAGAAGTATGTAATACTGCCTATGGATTTAATGGCGAGTTTGATACCAACAGTGAAACAAGAGAAGCAAAAAATACAGCATATGCGAAAGAGTGCGGAGCGTGGACGTCCACGAGTACGGAGTACGAGGGGAACGGCTGGTGGTGGCTGCGGTCGCCGGGCACTGATCGTAGTATTAATGCATCCTATGTGGATGACAGTGGCTACGGCGATTACGATGGCTATAGTGTCGACACTGTTATTGATGCGGTCCGGCCCGCTTTGCATTTAAATCTTTCCTCTTCTAATCTTTGGAGTTATGCAGGAAAAGTCACCTCGAAAGGGGTAGGTGGTTCATCACAGGCGACACCAACGCCTACCCAAACATCAAAACCTACACCAACACCATATGTTAGCGCTGAAGACAAAAAATACATTACAAACATTGAAAAGTCTCTGCCTGATTTTTCAAACCTTGGCTCTGCCGAATTAAAAGGACCGGAAATCAGTATTGGAAACAATACATTCAATATTTTTAAACAAAAAATGTCGATGGATTTATCCTTTTTCGATGCCGCTAACATGACGGTGAATATTGATGCCAAGAATAAGACGGCGGAAGTATTATTAGGAATCAAGTCAAATAATAGTGCCACCGTAAAAAAAGACCCAAATGACACCTATTGGCGTGAATCGTATCAGGAAGTAAAATCACTGGTTAAATCCTGTGGTGGGAAAGTCGATACGACGAAATTATGGAATCGTTTTTCCAAACTTCGAGGAAAATTAAAGAAAGTAAACGGAAGTGCGGCATTTCATGTGAACGGTAATGCGGCAGGTTATGTAAAACTAAAATTAGATGATAATGGCAGTGTAATCGGTTTTGAAGAAGGTGGCATGACGGCGGCACTGGAAGCCGGCGGAAGGGTAAAAGTGCCGCTTTGGTGGATTGTGTATTCGGAATTTGGTGTTTCCGGAAGCGTCGATGGAAAAATCTGCCTTACGATGAATCCGCAAAAAGTCATTACACCAGGTGGAGAGTTAAATCTTGCAATCAAGCCGCATATCGCTTTGGGCGCGGACGCTGTAGTCATTGATATAAAAGGTGGTATTGAGGGAGAAATCGGTGGAAAGGCTTCTTTTCCATGGAAGAGTTTTTCAAATTCGGTGTCGGCTTATCTGACCGGAAAACTTTATATTCAGGCAGATACGATAGTGCCGGGATTGTCAGGGTATAAAGACTGGAAGTTTTCCCGACTGGAGTTGTATCCAAACTTAGGTAAGACGACAAAAAGTATCGGCAAAATGACGTATAAGAGAAGTTCGCCTGTGACAAAAAAAGAGATTCAATCGGTTAAAAAGAGTCAGAATTTGCTGGATTCGGCTCAGGAATCGCTTGTTTATGAAAATGCAAAGCCGG
>OLVU01002103.1_pt1 | contig 10852 bp, 12 predicted proteins | sample 1673321 | NCBI WGS metagenome assembly OLVU01 (sample SAMEA3178942, study PRJEB25190) | human gut metagenome | biome: human gut; feature: human-associated habitat; material: faeces | place: Austria | collected 2013 | reverse complement strand
GGAATACATTCTACGGAATCTCATATTATCCTTTGCACGTGTAACGAAGTAAGCAGCTGGCCGGGACGCTCACCAGCTGCACGCTGGTGGCGCTGTCGGCATTGCTGACGACGCTGGGCCTCTACCAGAAGCTGGCCGCCAAGGCGGGCGCGGGCACCCTCGTGCCCATCACAGGCTTCGCCAACGCGGTGGTCAGTGCGGCCATCGAGTTCAAGACCGAGGGCCGGGTGCTGGGCACCGGCGCGAAGATGTTCCTCATCGCCGGGCCGGTCATCGTCTACGGCACGCTGGCAGCGGTGCTTTATGGCAGCGTCTGCTGGCTGCTTGGATAAAACCGCTCTCTGTCCAGAATACGCAGGAGAGGGTGCGAAAATTGCATCCGCCTGCCGAAACCCCAGTATACCACAAAAAGCGGATAAAATCAGCCCCATAAAGGAGGAAACTGTATGGCCGCACGCCGCGGAGATACCCTTTTGTTCCCGACGCCGCCCGTCGTGGCGGCTCATGCGGCCATCGGCGGCAAAAAGGAGGGCGAAGGCCCCCTCGCCGCCTGCTTCGATGCGCTGAGCGCCGACAACTTCTTCGGCCAGTCCAGCTGGGAAGCCGCCGAAAAGGAGCTGGCCCTGCAAACGGCGCGGCTCTGCCTCAAAAAGGCCCAGACGACCCCCGAAAAGGTCAGTCTCGTGCTGGCGGGGGACTTGCAGGCCCAGTGCACCGCATCCAGCTACGCCATGCGGGAGCTGGGCATCCCCTTTGTCGGCCTCTTCGGGGCCTGCAGCACGATGGCCGAAGCGCTGGGCCTCGGCGCGGCGCTGTGCAGCGCCGGGATGGCCGACGGCCTGCTGGCCATGACGTCCAGCCATTTCTGTGCGGCAGAGCGTCAGTTCCGCACGCCGCTGAGCTACGGCGCGGTGCGCACGCCCACGGCCCAGTGGACTGCTACCGCTGCCGGATGCTGCCTTTTGCAGCCGCAGGGCGAAGGCGTTGGCATTGCCGCTGCCACCTTTGGCCGTGTGCAGGATTATCAGGTAAAGGACATCAACAATATGGGGGCTGCCATGGCCCCGGCAGCGGCTTCCACCCTGCTGCACTATTTTAAGGATACCGGCACCGAACCGCAGGAGTTCGACTGCATCTATACCGGCGACCTTGGGCAGGTGGGCAGTCAGCTGCTGCGGGAGCTGCTGGCCGCAGAAGGCTTGCTGATCAAAAACCATGTGGACTGCGGGTGCATCCTGTTCGACGCAAACGAGCAGAGCGTAAAGAGCGGCGGCTCCGGCCCGGGCTGCTGCGCGGCGGTGCTGTGCGGGCACATCCTGCCGCGCCTGCGCCGGGGCAGCCAGAAGCGGGTACTGTTCACAGCCACCGGGGCCCTGATGAGCCAGACCACCTTTTTGCAGAAGGAGACCATCCCGGCGGTGGCGCATCTGGTGGAGCTGCGTGCGCCGGAAAAGGAGAAGTAAGATGAACTATTTCTGGGCTTTCTGTGTGGGCGGGGCCATCTGTGTGGCGGGACAGCTGCTCATCGACCTGACCGGCCTGACCCCGGCCCGCATCCTGACCGGATATGTGGTGGCGGGCGTGGTGCTTTCGGCCATTGGGTGGTATGCCCCGCTGGCCGAGTTTGCCGGGTGCGGGGCCACGGTTCCCCTGCTGGGCTTCGGCCATCTGCTGGCAAAGGGCGTGCGCACTGCGCTGCAGGAAGAAGGTGCTGTGGGCATCCTCACCGGCGGGCTGACCGCCGCTGCGGCCGGTGTTACCACCAGCCTTGTGTGCGGCGTGGTGTGCAGCTGGGTGGGCAAAAGTCACGACCAGAACTGAAGAAGAAATACACCAGAACATTGTCACTTTGTCCGCCACCCTTCGCCCTGTTTTTCCACCGCACTGCGGTAAACTGTGCAAAACAGGAGGTGATGCGGATGAAGCACCGCTGGACGACCCTTTTGTGGGAGCTTTGGGCTGCACAGGCCTTGTGCGCGGTGGCAGCCCTGCCGCCGGGCAGTGCGTTCCATACATGCCCGGCACTGGCGCTGCCGGGGCTGGCCCTTGCGGCGGCGGTGCCCACGGCATGGGCTGCGTGGGCGCTGCTGGCCGAGCCGCCCGACGGCCTGCCGCCGGAGCAGCTTCTGGAGCAGGCACCGGGGTTCGATTTTGCCACCCTGTGCGATTTTGAGCGGCCTGCTGCCGTGCCCTGAAAAGCGGGCAAAACAAAAACCCCTGTGCCGGGAACCCGGTACAGAGGTTTTGTTCGTCAATCAGAAAGCGATCAAGCGTTCTTGTTAGCACGCTTTGCCATACGGCTGATCTTGCGGCTGGCGGTGTTCTTTTTGATGACACCCTTAGCGCGAGCCTTGTCGATCGCGGAAACAGCAGCCAGGACGGTTGCGTCCTTGTCAGCGGCATTCGCATCGATGGCAGCGTCTGCCTTCTTGACGACTGTTTTCAGGTTGGTCTTAATGGCCTTGTTGTGAGCCTGCTCTGCAGCAGCCTGCACGACGCGGTCCTTCTGAGATTTGATGTTAGGCATTCGTTCCACCTCCTTGGCTACCTATAACAGCGCACCCTATGATACCATATTTCGCGTACCAGCGCAAGCGTTTTTTTGATTTTTGTTTAGAAAAGTTTTATTTTTTCCATACTTTCTGCATGCAGAGGGGGCATTTGGCCCCAAAACAGGCAGGAGGAGCAGAAAAATGCGTTTTACCGATATGGCAGACGAGATGTTTGGTGCAGCACAGGGGGCGCTGCCTGCCGGGGTAAGGCTTGCCACAGCAAAGCGCGGCGGGGTCACAATAACGCGGGTGGAGATCGCGCGCGAAGGGCTGGCGAAGCCCCGCGGACGGTATGTCACGCTGGAAATGCCCAGCGTCAGCGTGCTGGACGAGCGGGACGCTGCGGTGATCGAGACCTGTGCGGCAGAACTGCGCGCCCTGCTGCCGCCGGAAGGGCCGGTGCTGGTGCTGGGCATCGGGAACCGGCGGGTCACGGCGGATGCCCTCGGCCCGCGCACGGCGCAGAAGATTTTAGTCACCATGGGGCCGCAGCACACGCTGCCGGTAAAAGGCATCCGGCCGGTGGCCGCCATTGCGCCGGGGGTGTCGGCCTCCACCGGGCTGACTCTGCGCCAGCTGGCCGGGGCCATGGTGGAAGCGGTGCGGCCGGCGGCCCTGATCTGCGTGGACAGCCTTTGCAGTGCCGAGGGCGCGCGGCTGGGCCGCAGCGTGCAGTTCTCCGACACCGGGCTGTACCCGGCGCAGGCGGATCATGCAAAGCATCTGGACGCGGCAGCGCTGGGCGTGCCGGTGATCGCGGCGGGCATCCCCACCTTGATGGATTCGGACGAAGGAGCAGATCTTGTGGTCACGCCCCGGGCGCTGGACAGCGTGATCGCCCACGGCTCGGCTCTTCTGGCCGGTGCCATCAACCGGGCCTTGCAGCCAAGGCTCAGTGTGGCGCAGCTGTTCTGGCTGGCGGGGTAACACCGGTGGGCCGGAAGGGAGGTTATTTTATGCGCAGCAAAGCACTGCCGCCCGCCCGGGCGCAGGGGCATATCGTGCCGTTTCTGGAAGCGGCTGCTCTGTTTGCCGTACTGTGCATCTTTGCCCGCACGGCGGCACTGATGCTGGCTGCGGCTATTACTGCACCGCTGCCAATGGCCGAAACTCTTTTCTGGCTGGGGCGGCAGTCCGCACAGGAGCAGCCCGCATCATCTGTGCAGGTGGAAGCCGCACCGGACAGCACACCGGAAGCGGCAGCATCCTCTCTGCCGCAGGCCGTGCAGGCGCTGACCGGGAACATTGAGGACTACCTTGTGCCGCTGCTGGGCGAGGAAGCCCGCCCGGCGGATGCGGGTACTGTCATTGAAAAAAATTATCCGCAGGGCAGCGGCGAAAAGTACATTCCCTGCGGGGCGGGCAGCATCAAAAACAATACCCGGCAGACGGCGGCAGACATTGCGGCGGAGATCGAGAATCCGCTGCCCTTTGCCATTGAGCCGAACAGTCCCGACCCGCAGGTGCTGGTGATGCACACTCACGCCACCGAGGACTACCGCCTTTCGGCCGGGCTGTGGTTTGCCCCCGGCGATGGTGCCCGCAGCACCGACTGCAGCGTGAACATGTGCGCGGTGGGCCGTGTGGTGGCCGATACCCTCAATGCGGCGGGCATCAACACCCTGCACGACGAGACCCTGAACGACTACCCCAGCTACACCGGAAGCTATGCCAACAGCCGGGCCGTGGTGCAGCAGTATCTGGCCCGGTATCCCAGCATCAAGGTGGTGCTGGATGTCCACCGGGATGCCATCGAGACGGAAAGCGGCAATCGCTATGCCCCGGTGTGCACGGTGGACGGGCGGCAGGCCGCACAGGTCATGATCATCTGCGGGTGCAACAACGGCACCACCGTTCAGCTGCCGGGCTGGCGGCAGAATCTGCGCTTTGCCGCTGCGTGGGAGCGCAGCATGGAAGGAATGTACCCCGGTTTTACCCGGCCGGTGCTATTCAGCTACCGGTTCTACAATCAGGATCTGACCACCGGCAGCCTGCTCATTGAGATCGGCGGGCACGGCAATAACCTGAATGAGGCTCTTTATGCCGGGCAGCTGGCGGCAAAGGGCCTTGCTGCCGCATTGCTGGGCGGTGCTTGACAAAACGCCGCCAAAGTGCTATTTTTTAAAGGTCAAATGCAAAGATCGGGAAAAGTAGCGCGGGCCGTCCGGCCCAGAGAGTGCGGCACAGCTGAGAGCCGCGCCCGCACGCCGCGTGAACGAACACCCGGGAGCAGCAAACTGAACATGGCAGCTGCCATTAGTAGGTGCGCCGCAGGCCCTGCGTTACAGGGGCAGCGCTTTTATTGAGCGCGTGAGCGACCGGACACTTCCGGTAATTCAGGTGGCACCGCGGACATTACAAGACAGCTTGTTCGCCCTGAACTTTCAGGGAGAACAAAGCTGTCTTTTTCATTTTATATCGAAAGGGAGAACAAACACTATGGAACGCACTGAGATCGTTTCGCTGTTCAAAAACACCCCCGCCGACGGCACCGAGATTACCGTCTGCGGCTGGGCAAAGAACATCCGCGACTCCAAGAACATCGGCTTCATCGCCCTGTCGGACGGCGGCTGCTTCAAGACCCTGCAGGTCGTGCTGGAAGCAGGCAAGCTGGCAAACTACGATGAGGTGATCCACACCGGTCTGTACAGCAGCCTGCGCGTCAAGGGCAAGCTGGTGCTCACCCCGCAGGCAAAGCAGCCCTTTGAGCTGAATGCCGACAGTGTGGAAATCCTGGGCGACTGCCCGGCGGACGAGTATCCGCTGCAGAAAAAGAAGATGAGCATGGAATATCTGCGCACCATGCCCACCCTGCGCCCCCGCACCAACACCTTCAACGCCGCTTTCCGCGTGCGCAGCGCCGCTGCCTACGCCATCCACAAGTTCTTCCAGGAGAACGGCTTCGTTTACTCTCACTCCCCGCTGCTCACCTCTTCCGACTGTGAGGGCGCAGGCGAGATGTTCCGCGTGACCACCCTCGACCTTGAGAATGTGCCCAAGAACGAGGACGGCACTGTGGATTACACCCAGGACTTTTTCGAGAAGCCGGTCAACCTGACCGTTTCCGGCCAGCTGGAAGCCGAGGCCATGGCCATGGCATTCGGCAAGGTGTACACCTTCGGCCCCACCTTCCGTGCCGAGAAGAGCTTTACCACCCGTCACGCCGCCGAGTTCTGGATGATCGAGCCGGAGATGGCATTCTGCGACCTGTCCGGCTACATGGACACCGCCGAGGCCATGACCAAGTACGTCATCCGCTACGTGCTGGACAACTGCCCGGATGAAATGGCCTTCTTCAACCAGTTCATCGACAAGGGCCTCATCGAGCGTCTGGAGCTGGTGGCAAACTGCGAGTTTGGCCGCATCAGCTACACCGAGGCCATCGAGATCCTGAAGAAGAACAACAAGAAGTTCCAGTTCCCTGTGGAGTGGGGCGTGGACATCCAGACCGAGCACGAGCGCTACCTGACCGAGGTGGTGTTCAAGAAGCCTGTGTTCGTCACCGACTACCCGAAGGAGATCAAGAGCTTCTACATGAAGCAGAACCCGGACGGCAAGACCGTGGCAGCCGCAGATATGCTGGTGCCCGGCATCGGCGAGCTGATCGGCGGCAGCCAGCGTGAAGAGAACTACGACAAGCTGGTGGCCCGCATGGACGAGCTTGGCATGGACAAGACCAACTACGACTGGTACCTGAACCTGCGCAAGTTCGGCGGCGTGGAGCACGCCGGCTACGGCTTGGGCTTCGAGCGCATGATCATGTACCTCACGGGCATCCAGAACATCCGTGACGTGCTGCCCTTCCCCCGCACTGCATACGGCTTCTGATAAGCGCGCATACTTTTACCGGGCTGCTGCACCTTGCGGCGGCCCGTTTTTTGATAAGGAGCACAAAACAAGTGGAGAACATTTCCTCTGCCCTGCTGGACTGGTTTTACAAAAACCACCGCATCCTGCCCTTCCGCACCGACCCCAGCCCATACCATGTGTGGCTCAGTGAGATCATGCTGCAGCAGACCCGGGTCTCGGCGGCACTGCCCTACTACGAACGCTTTCTCGCCGCCCTGCCGGACATTCCGGCCCTTGCTGCCTGCGAAGAGGAAAAGCTGCACAAGCTCTGGGAGGGCCTTGGCTACTACAGCCGGGTGCGCAACCTGCAAAAGGCTGCACGCATCGTCTGTGAGCAGTACGGCGGACAGCTGCCCGCCGACTATGATGCCCTGCGGGCCCTGCCCGGCATCGGGGACTACACGGCGGGAGCCGTTGCGTCCATCAGCTTCGGCATCCCGGTGCCCGCCGTGGACGGCAATGTGCTGCGGGTGTTCTCCCGTTTGTACAACGACCCCGCTGCCGTCACGGAACCGGCAGTGAAAAAAGCGTTCACCGCCCGCGTGATGGAGCACCAGCCGCCGGATGCGCCCGGCGACTACAATCAGGCCCTTATGGAGCTGGGAGCGCTGGTCTGCGTGCCGAACGGTGCGCCCCTGTGCGAAAAATGCCCGCTTGCCCACCTGTGCGCCGCCCGTGCTGCGGGCACTGCATTGGAGCTGCCCCGCAAAGCAGCGCCCAAGCCCCGCAGACTGCAGCCTGTGACGCTGGCCCTGCTGGAAAGCCCGGCAGGCTTCCTTTTGCAGCAGCGGCCCCAAAAGGGCCTGCTTGCCGGGCTGTGGCAGCCGGTACTGTGGGAGGGTGAAACCCTTGCCGCCGGAGAGGTCCTTGCCCGCCTGCAGGCCATGGGGGTGAATACCGGCACCGCCGCGCCGGAAGCGCTGCCCGCTGCAAAGCACATCTTCAGCCACATCGAGTGGCATATGAGCGGCATCCTGCTGCATGTGCCCGCCCAAGATGCCCCGGCAGGCTGCGTGTGGGCCAGCCGGGAAGCCCTGCAGGCCGAGTATACGCTGCCCGGTGCGTTTAAGGCATATAAGAAGCTTATGGTATGAAATTTTGGCCTTTTTGACCTGAATGGTTGTAATTTTTGACAGGAACGGGTATAATAAAAGCCAACAAGCACTGGAATGAAAGCTGAAACATCGTTTCAACGCAAAAAGGAGTGTATTGAACCTATGAAGAAATCTTGTCTGGTCGCTGTGATCACTGTTCTGGCCGCTGTTGCCGGTGCCCTTGCTGCTGTTGCTGTTTACCTGCACCGCCGTGAGAAGGAGCTGGACGAGTACGAGCGTCTGCTGTTCGGCGAGGACGATGCTGCAACGGTGGAGCCGGAGGCTGCTGCCGAAGAGACTGCCCCTGCAGAGGATGCTGCAGAATAAAAAACACGAACCGTAAACCTTCGGGCGCACCGGCAGTCTGCAAAAGGCTGTGCCGGTGCGCCCTTTTTGCTACATAGAAGGAGTGTATCATGAAGCGTTTTCTGCTCTGGCTCGTGGGTGTGGTGCTGGGCGTAGGCATCTTTCTGGGCGCGGTGATGGGCGTGAGCTATGCCTTTACCACCGAGGGCGGCTGCCCGGACAGCACCGCGCAGTTTGGCACCGAAGCGCTGGAACCCAACGGCTGGTGCTGGCAGGTGCCGCTCATCGGCGGAAAGCTCGATAAGGTGTTTGCCAGCCCCGCCACCCTCACGGTGCAGAAGCTGGGCACGCTGTACACGGCCCACCCGGCCATCACCCTGCCGGACTGGGCCAGCTACACCACCCTCACCATCCAGAACGCCTATGGCAGCATTGTATTTGTGGGCAGTGTGAGCGATTATCAAAGCTTTTTGTTCCCGGCCAACGGCGAGTATAAGGCAGAGCTATCGGTCTGGCGGGTGCCGGAGGGCGGCATGGCCACCCAATTTGAGGGCGGCAGCACCGGCTCAGTGCGCAAAAATCTGGGGCTGGAAAAGCCTGCAAAGCCCACCGGCTGGTATCGTTATGCCTTCCGGTTCACCCTGCAGGCCAGCGCGGAGGTGGAGCTTTCCGCCGAGCGGGTGGAGCAGGGCGGCATTGTGGGCCTGCGCATCTCCGGCATGACCGGCGATGCAGCACCCACTGTGGAGACCGACCTTGGCAATGTGCAGTGCGTGCGTGCAGCCGATGGCTGGCGGGCCTACATCCCGGCGGCATACAACGCTTCCTCCGGCGGGCATGAGGTGAACATTACCGTGAATGGCGAGACCATCACCCGCAGCATCATCGTGCTGCCCAAGGATTTTGGCACGGTGGACGTGGAGCCGGAACCGGATGCATCGGATGCGGCAAACACCCAGTTCCGCAATGCAGTCTGGGGCCTGTACGAAGCGCCCGCGCGGGAAAAAATGTGGCAGGGCGGCTTTGTGAACCCGGTGGAAAGCTACACCACCCTTGTGGATTACGGTCAGGTCAGGGTGGTGAACGGCAGGCAGGGCAGCCGTTCCAACTCCACAAAGCTCTACACCATTCCCGGCGAGCCCTGCCGCGCCCCGGCAAACGGCGTGGTGGTGCTGGCCGCAGAGCTGGCCCTTACCGGAAACACGGTGGTCATCGACCACGGCTGCGGGATGCGCAGCTACCTGTACGGGCTGCAGGCACTTTCCGTCTCTGCCGGGCAGACGGTGGAAAAGGGGCAGGCCGTGGGCGTGCTGGGCGAGGAGCTGACCATGGACTTCAAGCTTGGCAGCAAGAGCGTGAACCCGTGGATGCTGTTCCAGACCAGCGGCGGATTGTTCTGGAAGGAGAACAGCTGACGATTTTAAATGGCCTCCGCTTTGCTCTGGCCATAAACAGCGGAATTTTTATTTTTATAAGAGCAATGCCGGACGGCCTGCGGGCTGTCCGGCATTGCATTTTCACAGAAAGAGTCATAAAGAAAAACGGCATCATCTGCCGGTTTCGATCTTTTGCGTGAAAAAAGGGTCCTGAAAAGCCCGCAGGCTTTTCAGGACCCAAACATAAAAGAATAATTCCTCTAAATACGGCCAGAGCGAAGCGGAGGCTGTTCCGATGGTCAAACCATCAGGAAATGGCATCCACGTCCCACTTCATGCGGACGGCATCGGCACCGTCCAGTTTGATGTTCAGCGCACCAGCGTTGTCCATCACCTGCTGCGGGGTGCGGGCACCGCACAGCACATGCAGGCCGGGGATCATGCGGGCGGTCAGGGCGATCACCAGCTGTGCCAGAGAGCAGTCGTATTTCTCGGTCAGGTCGCCCCACTTTGCCAGCATGTCCAGCGCCTGTGCCCGGCGGGCGGGCTGGAAGCTGGGGTTGGAGTTGCGGGTGCTGCCCTCGGGATAGGTGGTTTCCATGGTCACCTTGCCGGTCAGCAGGCCCTGCTCCAGCGGAGAGTATGCCTGCACGGATACGCCCAGCTCCTTGCAGGTAGGCAGCAGCTGCTTTTCCACGCGGCGGGTGAGCAGACTGTACTTTTCCTGAATGACATCCAGCTGGCCGTACTTGCAGTAGCCGCGGATGATGTCTGCAGTGACGTTGGATGCACCGATGGCACGGATCTTGCCCTGCTCCTTCAGCTTCATCATGGCTTCCACCGTCTCTTCCAGCGGGTAGATGCCGAAATCGGGGGTCTGCCAGTGGGTGTACAGCACATCCAGATGATCGGTGTGCAGGCGGCGCAGGCTGTCCTCCACATCCTCGATGATGCTCTGGGCAGACAGGTCGCGGTAAACGGTGGTGCCGTCCACGACCTTGTGCAGCACCGGTGTTTCATGCCGCCACTCCAGACCGCACTTGGTGGAAAGCACCACCTTGTCGCGGTCGATGTGCTTCATGGCCTCGCCCACCACGGTCTCGCTGTGGTACAGGCCGTAGATGGGCGCGGTGTCGATCCACTGGATGCCCTGCTCCACAGCAGTCTGGATGGCCTTGACTGAAAGGCTGTCGTCGTTATCGCCCCACCATGCACCGCCGCCGATGGCCCAGGTGCCCATGCCGAGAAATGGCACCTGAATGCCGCTTTTGCCAATATTGATATTCTGCATATACTTTACCCTCCATGCCAGCAGTGTTCCCCGCAATGGGAGCAGCTCATTCCATAACTGGCATTCTTTGTTGTATTTTTTGTGCTTTATGAAAAAAGAGCCGCAGCTGCAGGATATTCCCGCACCGCAGCTCTCTTTCAACTCAGATATTGCCGAACTCGCTCAGTTTCAGCGTTTCGTTGTGGGTCTCAGCCCAGCGCACCGCCCAGTCGGAGGTGAACAGCAGCAGGCGGTTGCCCTTCATATCCTCCACAGCCTTGGTGTCGCTGGTCAGATCCAGATCCCGCAGGTTGTAGGTGTCGGGGTCGTTCTGCACCCAGCGCAGCTGTTCAAAGGGCAGCTGCTGCATCCGGATCTCCACGTTGTACTCGGTGTTCAGGCGGT
>OLVU01002095.1_pt1 | contig 10923 bp, 15 predicted proteins | sample 1673321 | NCBI WGS metagenome assembly OLVU01 (sample SAMEA3178942, study PRJEB25190) | human gut metagenome | biome: human gut; feature: human-associated habitat; material: faeces | place: Austria | collected 2013 | reverse complement strand
TGCGGACGCTCTCCACCAGAGATTTCATTTCCGCATCGTCACGGACACCGAAAGGATGATCCTTGAACGGATGCAGGTCGGAAAGGTCAAGATAGACGATTTCCTCTTTTTCGCCTCTGGTAGCGTCACGGGGCGTAGGCGGCACTTCCGGGGCCGGGGGCGCTGCCTTTTCTTCGGGGGCCGCATGGGTCTTGCCAGCCTTGGGCGGCTTACCCTGCTCCGGGGCCGTTTTTTCCGCCTTGGGCGGACGGCCTCGGCGTGGCTTCTCCGCCTTTTCCTCTTTCTTGGCCCCCGGCTCTGTGGGCGCAGCTTTTTCGACTTTTGCAGTGCGGCCCCGTTTGGGCTTGGGCTTCTCCGGCTCCGGCATGGGCTTTTCCCATTCCTGCTTGCTGTACTCGGTGACGGAAACGGGCGGGGCCTCCGGCTCCTTTGGGGTGTCCGGCGGAGCGTCCCTTTCCGGCGCGGGACGCACAGCGGAAAGGTCAATCACCTTTGCGGACGGAGCGGGGCCGCCGCCCACATCAGGGATCTCGACCTGCTCCATTTCCGGGGCCTTTCCCGACATTTCAGGCGGGGCCTGTTCCTCCGTGGTAGGGGGATGCTTGTTTTCTTCTGCCATGACACGAATAACCTCCTTGACAAGAATTTAGGCCACGCCGCACGGCTGGCCCATATCAGCACACAGAGAAAACGCTGTCTGCATACAAAAACACCGCCTATGTCCTGTTAGGCGGTGCATTGTGTAAGGCTTGGCAGCTCATTTTCAGTTGTTTTTCTCTGTGTGCCCTTGTCAAGCGATGTTTGCTATTCCCATTATAGCGGTTCTTGCTGTAGTGATCCTTGTATGTTCTCTGTGGTTGTTTCCAAAAGTGATTCGTCCAAAACAGGACTATAATGCTGGGCTTGCCTTGATGGATGCAGGAGAGTATATTGAGGCAGCAGATATCTTTAAGTCATTAGGAGAGTATGAAGATTCTGAAGTTTTGGCAAGCGAAGCGTTATATCGGGAGGCTCAGTTCTTGCTATCCAGTGGAGAATACGAAAACGCTATTAAAATTTTTACTGAACTTGATAGCTACAAGGATTCTCCTCAAAAATTGAATCAAGTTTGTTATCAATTTGCGGAGCAACTATTCTCGCAGGAAGACTATCTTGCAGCAAAAGAACGCTATTTGGAATTGGGTGACGAAAATAAGGTTAATGAATGCGATTATGCGTATGCCTCACGTCTAATGAATATGACTTCCGAATATGGAACCGCATCGGAAGTTTTCAAGAGTCTTGGTAATTACAAAGATGCAAAAGATCTGGCAATGGAATGTGATTATCGTGTAGCTAAGCGGCATATTGATGGAGGAAGATATGCAGAGGCAATGGCTTTGCTTTCGGAGTTGGGAGACTACAAGGACTGTCCTCAATATGTTTCTCTGATAGAAGGTGCCGTGAGTATGGTTTTTCATGAGAAAAGCAATAATCAGTATATGACAGAGTATTATTGGATTGTGTCAGAGATAGACACAAACACATGTTCCGGCCGGCTGATTGTCTATGAGGGTAGAGCAGATGGGAAAAACGATGCAATTGATGTAACCTACAGAGAAAACGAGAATATGCTCAAATGCTGGAAAACAGAGAACGGGAAATTTTTTATGACCACTGCAGGCGAAGCCCCGACTACCAATGATGGAATATATAAAGTATGGACAATCTCGGGAAATTGGAGCTCATTTAGTGAAAAAGTGTTTAACAGCAATGGAAAGGAACTTGGCGATTCTGGAGCATATGATAGCACATGGGTTCGCACGGATGAAGACTTGTCATCGGCTATCAAATCATCGTTTGCATCCTACTTTAGAACTGATGGTAAATGGAAGCAAGAATACTATATTCCTGCCATAGCAATCTTAGAGTCCTAAAAGCGTTGATATCTGTATTCTGCAAAGGCGTGCGGCCCAGACACTCTAAGTCTGGGCCGTAACCACATGAGAGATTCAATTGTAATATGAAAAGAGGATGTAAGTTATGCCTTGTAATTCACCTGTTGATGTTTTGGATATATTAACCTTTTTCGTGGCGGTTGCCGCTCTAATTCTTTCTATTCGACAGTTTTCTTATGAAAAAAGTCGAACTAGAAAAGAAGCAACTATACACGCCTTTGACCAACTTAGTACAAATCAATCTGTAGTCGTGTTATTTGAATTGTGCAAAACAGATGTCGATAGGTTGATTAATTGCTATAATAATCATGATAATCGAGCCGATTTTTCACGAAGTTGGACTCAAGTTAATTCCGCGCTTCCTTTAATCGAACATTTTGCAGTTGGCATCAATAATTCTGTATATGATCTTTCCATCTTGAATAGTATGGCCGGCAATCAGTTGATCTCAACATTTTTTAATTGTGAGCGTATTTATGACTTAAAACGTTTTGGGTACGGTAGGGAAAACAATTACAAGGAAACTGAAAAGATGATTAAATGTCTGATTGAATATCGCAAGAAGAATGGACAGTCAATTCCAAAGAAGTCCTAACTGCTGTAGATAGATTACATACAACAAAGTATGCTTTAGCCGACTCTTTTCGTCTTGTAATGAGATGGGAGTGAATCTCTTAACAGTGTGACAACAAAAACTATACAAGATTTTTTCGCTTCTGCCACACGATATCATACCCCAGCGCGTCTGCCAGCTCTACCGCCTCGCCGTAGCGAAGCGAGCCGCGCTTGAGCTTGCCGGAGAGGTTGGGGACGCTGCGGCTCCAGCCGTATTCATCGGAGAGGTAGTCCACTACCTCGGTCATGGTCATGCCGGTGCGGACGATATAGGACTTGATCTCGTTGCGATAAGTTTCGGAAAACACGCCGAAATGAGCAGATTTCCACGCTTATGGACAAGATCGGAAAAGGGCACATTCAGCATGGTGGAGCTGGCAAAGTTCTACGGCGTGTCCACCGACTATCTGCTGGGGCTGACAGAACAAAAAATCACCCAAACATAGAGCTGGACGCTCTGCATTTGGGTGATGATGCAATCGAAGTATTGAGAGCAGGCAAGTTCAACCACCGGCTGCTGTCGGAGCTGATTTGCCACAATGACTTCCTGCGTTTCATGCTGGACGCTGAGATTTACGTTGACCGGATTGCGGATATGCGGGTCAACGACATGAACGCCGTTCTGGAAGCAGTCCGGCAAATGGCGTTAATGAAAAACGGCGGCGAGGAAAATGATCTGCATCTGCGGACGCTGGAAGTGGCGTAGATTCGGGAAGATGAATATTTCGGAAGCTTGATTGCAGATGACCTGAAAGGCATTCTCCGTGACATTCGAGAGCAGCATCGCCCCGACACCATGACTGCGGATGAAAGTTCCCTCGCAGCAACCGTACAGGGTCAGTTGCAGAATGCGATGAATTTTGAGGGCAGCTCTGAGGAAAAGCAAATCCGTGCGCTCCTTGCCACTTTGGGCATTGATTATGACAAGCTCTCCAAAGAGCAGTTCGTCTCGCTGATTGAAATACTCAAGCTGTCCAAGTACTTGAAAAGCCCCATCAACCAGCGTGGGAAAGCAAAGCCACAGTTGCAGCACGGGAAAGGCAGAAAGAAACGCAAATAAGAAAAAACCGCTATATTCAGGTTTTCACTGAATATAGCGGTTTTTCGTTGTCCAACCCTGCCTGACAGATGCTCATTTCGTAATTTCGGTCTAAACCTGTTTTACGAACACCCGTCTATTTTCCGGGACGCTCCGTTTTATGCGCTGTCAGTCCTGCTGCCAGTTGTGCCAGACGTTCTGCACGTCCTCGTTATCCTCCAGCATGTCGATGAGCTTGTTCATGCTCTTGACGTCGTCCTCGCTGGTCATGGTGACGTAATTCTGAGGCACCATTTCGATCTCGGCGCTTTCGAAGGTATAGCCCTTGTCCTCCAGAGCCTTCACCACGTCGTTGAAGCTGTCGGGATCGGTGGTGATCTCGAACACGGGGCCGTCGGGGGAGAAATCCTCGGCACCGGCGTCCAGCGCGTCCATCATGACGGTATCCTCGTCCAGCTCGCCGTCCTCGTTGTCGATGACGATGACGCCCTTGCGGTCGAAGGACCAGGACACGCAGCCCTGGGCGCCCATGCCCTTGCCGTACTTATCAAAGTAGTGGCGGATCTCGGGGGCGGTGCGCTGGCGGTTGTCAGTCAGGGCCTCCACGATGACGGCCACGCCGCAGGGACCGTAGCCCTCGTAGGTGACGGACTCGTAGTTGTCGGTGTTGCCGGAGCCCAGCGCCTTGTCGATGGTGCGCTTGATGTTGTCATTGGGCATATTGGCGGCCTTGGCCTTGGCCACCACGGTGGCCAGGCGGGAGTTATTGGCGGGGTCGCCGCTGCCGCCCTGCTTGACGGCCACGATGATCTCCTTGGCGATCTTGGTAAAGGTGGCGGAGCGCTTGGCGTCGGCCGCGCCCTTGGTCTTCTGAATATTGTGCCACTTGGAATGTCCGGACATGTGATTACTCTCCTTCGATCATATAGTATTGCACGGCGTCCCGGTGGACCGCCGATTTTGAGACGCAGATGGCGGGAAAGGCTTTTTGCAGGCGGTGCACCACCTCGGGGCACACCACGTCCTCCGTGGGAAAGTGCCCTGCGTCGACGAGGTTCAGGCCCCGGGTATCCAAAAAGTCGTTGTAGCGCAGGTCGCTGGTGACAAAGGTATCGCAGCCCTGGGCCAGCGCGTGGGGGATGTATTCGCCGCAGGCCCCGCCGCCTACGGCCACCCGGTGCACAGGCCGCCCGCCGTCGCGGTAGCGCAGGCCCCTGCAACTTAATGATTTTACCACATCATGCAGGAACTGTTCAAGGGGTATTTCGCAGGAAAGTGTGCCGATGCGGCCAATTTTTTGCTCGTTCAGGGGAATGGTGCCCGAAAGGCCCAGCTTTTGGGCCAGACAGTCGTTGACGCCGCCCTCCGCCGCGTCCAGATTCGTATGCATGCAGATGACGGACAGGTCCTGCCGCACCAGGCAGGTCAGCAGACTGCCCAGACGGGTATCGTCCCGCAGGGTCTGCATTTCCCGCTCATGCCAGCGGACGTTCATCACCGGGTGATGGGCCACGATCAGGTCCGCCCCCAGCTCCGCTGCCTCCGCCGCCACGGCGGGCGTTACGTCCAGCGCCACCAGCACCCGCCGGACCGGCCGGTCCGGACGGCCCACCAGCAGGCCCACGTTGTCCCAGCTCTCCGCCGTGTCCGGAGGCGCCCAGTCGTACAAAAACTGCTCAATATCCCGTACTGTGATCATAAAAGCGCCTCCTTTTTCTTCTCCAGGGCGGCAATGAGCTCCGGCAGCGTGCCGCAGTCCGCGTCTTCCCGGCTGCGGTGCAGGCCCTCCAGTCTCCGCCGCAGCCGCCGCAGCTGTGCATCCAGATAGTCGCCGTACAGAGGGTCGTTTTCCAGGCAAAAGCCGGCGTACAGCCGGGCCTCCTCCGGGGTGAAGGCCTCCCCTGCCGCCATTTGCAGCACCACATACAGCTTGCCCTTGTCCCACACCAGCCGCTCGTCCCGGCAGGCATAGCCGTTTTCCGAAAGCCAGCGGCGCAGCAGCTCCACCTTGGTCTGGGGCTGGAGCAGCAGGGTGCAGCCGGAGGTCCGGGGCCAGGGGCTATCCGTCAGGATCTGTATGATCGTCTCGCCGCCCATACCGGCCATGACCAGGGTGTCGGCCTCATGGGGAGCGATGCCCCGGAGGCCGTCGCACAGGCGCAGATCCAGGGCCGCGCCGTATTCCGCCGCGGTGCGCCGGGCGTGGGCCAGGGGCTCCGGCCCGATGTCCGCCGCGATGGCGGAGGTGATCCGCCCCTGCTGCATCAGCCACACCGGAAGGTAGCCATGGTCTGTGCCGATATCCGCCAGGTGCGCCCCTGCCGGGACCATGTCCGCCAGCAGACGCAGCCGGGGCTGCAATTGTAAGTGTTTCATAGGCTCTCCTGATAACACAGATGAACGCATACGGACGGGCCGTATGCGTTCCTGTTTGCGGGCGGGATGTTATTGAGCGCTCTTGTTGGCTTCCTCGTTGACCAGGGCCAGCAGCTTGTCCACATCGATGCCGTGAACGGCGCAGGCCTCCTCCACGGTCTCGCCGCGGGAGGAGGGGCAGCCCAGGCAGTGCATGCCGATGGACAGGAAAATAGGAGCGGTCTGGGGAGCGACATCCAGGATATCACCGATGATGGTGTCCTTGGTGATCTCGATCATGATAAATTACCTCCATGTTGAAATTGCTGTTCATAGTATACCCCAACCGTGCCGCCGTTTCAACAAGAACTTTCAAAAATCGGAAAATTGCCTGTTCAGCCGCGACAGGGGGATTTCTTTCTCTCTCAGCTCTGATATGCCGCTATCAGCTCCCGGAAGGCCGGGAGGCTGCGGCGGATCATGCCGTTGGACACGCAGTAGCTCAGGCGCACATAGCCCGGGCACTCAAAGCCCGTTCCGGGCACCACCAGCAGGTTATGCTCCCGCTTGGCCCTTTCGCAGAAAGCCACATCGTCACCGCCTGGAGCCTTGACAAACAGATAGAAGGCCCCGTCGGGCTTGGCACACTGATAGCCCATGGCGGTGAGCTCCCGGTACAGCAGCTGGCGGTTCTCATCATAGGCTGCCAGGTCCGGCGTCTCATCGGCGCAGCGGGCGATGGTCAGCTGGATCAGCGTGGGCGGGCACACATGGCCGCAGGACCGGGCCGCCCCGGCGATGGCGCTGTACACCGCCTGGTGGTCCTCCACGGAATCCGGGACGCAGATATAGCCGATGCGTTCGCCGGGCAGGGACAGGGACTTGGAATAGGAGTAGCACACGATGGTGCTGCGGTACACCGTGGGGATGAAGGGCACCTCCACGCCGCCGTATACCAGCTCCCGGTACGGCTCGTCGGCAATGATGTAGATGGGGTGGCCGTACTCCGCCCCCTTGCGCTCCAGCAGCCGGGCCAGACCCTCCAGGGTCTGCCGGGTATACACCACGCCGGAGGGATTGTTGGGGGAGTTGATGATAATGGCCTGGGTACGGGGGGTCAGGCGGCGCTCCACCTGGTCCAGGTCGATCTGGAACGCATCAGTGTCTGCCGGCACCACCACCAGATGACCGCCGTTGGACTCGGTAAAGGGCCGGTATTCCGGGAAGAAGGGGGCCACCGCCATGATCTCGGAGTCCTCCTCCGCCAGCAGGGCCTTGATCACGGCGATAAGCCCCGGGGCCGCACCGCAGGTGAGAAACAGGTTCCCGGCCTTCAGGTCCGTGCCGAACCGGCGGTTCAGGTTGGCGGCGATGGCCTCCCGTGCGCAGTCAAAGCCGCAGGCCATGGAATAGCCGTGGACCTTGATGGAATCGGTGTCGTTGAGAATATCGTGAATGGACTGGTTGACCTTGGCCGGGGCGGGGATGCTGGGGTTTCCCAGGGAATAATCGAACACGTTCTCCGGGCCCACCGTTTTGGCCTGCTCCAGGCCATAGGCGAACAGCTCCCGGATGACGGAGGGCGCGGTGCCCAGCTGATAGAATTTCTGGTTTACCATAACATACTCTCCTCTATGTATGCGGTTTGGTCAGGACAGGTGCATCCGCCGGGACAGGACGCTGCCGGCGGCGATGGAGGCCAGCTTGGAATAGGCGCTGTCGGACCGGGACACCAGCACGATGGGCACCCTGGCCCCCAGGATCACGCCGGCGTTCTTGGCTCCGCCGAACAGGGACGCGGCCTTGCCGATGCCGTTGCCCACCTCGTAATTGGGCACCAGCAGAATATCCGCCATGCCTGCGCCGGGTGCGCTGTAGTGCTTGTGGCGGCAGGCCTCGGGGCTGACGGCCAGGTCCAGGGCCACGGGGCCGCAGACGTTCATGTGATATTTGGCCCAGCGGTCGGTCATGTGGGCCAGGGCGTCGGCGTCCACGGTGGACTGGATCTTGGGGTTCACCTGCTCCGCGCCGCAGATGCAGGCGGCGTTGATGGTCTCGTACCCCAGGGCCTGGAAGCACATGGCGGCATTTTCCAGAATATCGGCCTTTTTCTCCAGGTCCGGGAAGGTGTTGACGCCGCCGTCGGTGAGGATGACCATCCGGCCCAGGGCAGGGATCTCGTAGAACATGCAGTGGGTGGTCAGGCGGCCGGTGCGCAGACCGTGCTCCTTGTTGAACACCGCCCGCATCAGGTCAGCGGTACCCAGAATGCCCTTCATCAGGAAGTTGGCCTTCCCCTGGGCACACAGGGCCACAGCCTTGGCGGCGCAGTCGGTGTCGCTGTCACCGGCGACGATCTGATAGGCGGCAGGGTCCTCCCCCAGCTGGGACAGCATGGCGGTGATCTCGCCGGCGTGGCCCACCAGAATGGGGACAGCGATGCCCTCACGGCGGGCCTCGACCACCGCCTGGATCACCGGCTGGTCATGGGCGGCAGCCACGGCGATGACCCCCGGGGTTCCGCCCCGGGCAGCCTCGATGATGCCGTCAATGGTATGGATCATATTGCTTTTCCTCCTTGTATCTATCCACAAAAAAACAGTCGCTCTCGTCTATCACTCTGACCACATTATACAGCGTTGCACCGGACCCGTCAATGAAAAAACGCCGAATGGTTCAATAAAATTTCCCACCGCCGGGACTTGGGTATGGCCGCCTCAAAAGAAAACCCCCTATCCTGTTCGGATAGGGGGTGCTGCAGCAGGCAGGTTTTCTTACTTCAGGCTCTGTGCCACGGCCACAGCCACAGCCACGGTGGCGCCCACCATGGGGTTATTGCCCATGCCCAAAAAGCCCATCATTTCCACATGGGCGGGCACGGAGGAGGAGCCGGCGAACTGCGCGTCGGAGTGCATACGGCCCATGGTGTCGGTCATGCCGTAGCTGGCGGGGCCGGCGGCCATGTTGTCCGGATGCAGGGTGCGGCCGGTGCCGCCGCCGGAGGCCACGGAGAAGTACTTCTTCCCCTGCTCGATGCATTCCTTCTTATAGGTGCCGGCCACGGGATGCTGGAACCGGGTGGGGTTGGTGGAGTTGCCGGTGATGGACACGTCCACGCCCTCGGCGTGCATGATGGCCACGCCCTCGCGGACGTCGTCGGCGCCGTAGCAGCGGACATTGGCCCGCTCGCCCTCGGAATAGCGGATCTCGCGGACGATATTCAGCTTGCCGGTGTAGTAGTCGAACTGGGTCTGGACATAGGTGAAGCCGTTGATGCGGCTGATGATCTGGGCAGCGTCCTTGCCCAGGCCGTTGAGGATGACCCGCAGGGGCTCCTTGCGGGCCTTGTTGGCGTTCTTCACGATGCCGATGGCGCCCTCGGCGGCGGCGAAGGACTCGTGACCGGCCAGGAAGGCAAAGCACTTGCTCTCGTCGCTGAGCAGCATAGCGCCCAGGTTGCCGTGGCCCAGGCCCACCTTGCGGTCGTCGGCCACGGAGCCGTCGATGCAGAAGGACTGCAGGCCCACGCCGATCATCTTGGCGGCCTCGGCGGCGGTCTTGACGCCGGACTTCAGGGCGATGGCCGCGCCCACGGTGTACGCCCAGCAGGCGTTTTCAAAGCAGATGGGCTGAATTTCCTTAACGATCTCATAGGGATCGAAGCCCCGGGCCTTGCAGAGCTCCCGGCACTCCTCCACGGAGCCGATGCCGTACTGAGCGAGGACGCCATTGATCTTGTCGATTCTTCTTTCGTAGCTTTCAAACAGTGCCATTTTTCCGTCCTCCTCTTATTCCTGCCGGGGGTCAATATACTTGGCGGCGTTGTCGAACTGACCGTAGTGGCCCTTGGCCTTTTCCAGGGCGGTGGCGGCGTCGTCGCCCTTTTTGATGAAGTCCATCATCTTGCCCAGGCTGATGAACTCATAGCCCACGATCTCGTCGTCCTTGTTCAGGGCCACCCGGGTCACATAGCCCTCGGCCATCTCCAGATAGCGGGGGCCCTTGGCCTTGGTGGCGAACATGGTGCCCACCTGGCTGCGCAGGCCCTTGCCCAGGTCCTCCAGAGAGGCGCCCACGGACAGTCCGCCCTCGGAGAAGGCGGACTGAGACCGGCCATAGACGATCTGCTCGAACAGCTGACGCATGGCGGTGTTGATGGCGTCGCACACCAGGTCGGTATTCAGTGCCTCCAGAATGGTCTTGCCGATGAGGATCTCGGAGGCCATAGCGGCGGAATGGGTCATGCCGGAGCAGCCGATGGTCTCCACCAGCGCCTCCTCAATGATGCCGTTCTTGATATTCAGCGTCAGCTTGCAGGCGCCCTGCTGGGGAGCGCACCAGCCCACGCCGTGGGTAAAACCGGAAATATCGGAGATTTCCTTGGCCTGGACCCACTTGCCCTCCTCGGGGATGGGAGCCGGACCGTGATAAGCGCCCTTGGCGACGGGACACATATGCTGTACCTCAGTGGTATAGATCATAGCGAATTCCTTCCTTCTAAATAATGAGGGATGTCCTCTTATACGCCATTATAGCAAGCCCACCGCGAATTTGCAAGTAATATTCCGAACATTCCGTGCAGCAGATGGTGAGACGATACGTTTTTGCTGATTTGCTGCATCCTGTAGGACAGGTCTCTATCAAGTGTATCGTCATGGGGGCGAATAGCCGCGCCACCTTTATCCGTTGGAAAGGCAATCATGCTATTCCTCCGCTCCGAATCCCATAGCACTTTTTCACGAACAATTTGGAAAAAGTTCTTGCCAAGCAGGGGTATTCGATTGTATACTTAGGATAGTTGACAGCGATGCGCTGAAAACGACAAATCCGAAGGGTGTTCTCTCTCGATTTTGCTTATGAACCATCAGGCAGCATCGCGAAGCAGCGGCGAGGGGCCGAAACACAGGCCCGGTAAGGATGACGGTATGAAACTTCATGCAGCATTACATTCTTGCACCACGATGAATGAAAACGGAG
>OLVU01002090.1_pt1 | contig 10939 bp, 8 predicted proteins | sample 1673321 | NCBI WGS metagenome assembly OLVU01 (sample SAMEA3178942, study PRJEB25190) | human gut metagenome | biome: human gut; feature: human-associated habitat; material: faeces | place: Austria | collected 2013 | reverse complement strand
GTTATATTTCCTATTTAGAACCTCCGGCCAGATACCCCAAACTGGTTACATCTGCCCCCAAGTAATGATTAATGTGCTTCAATGGCACCCTGTACAGAATATCCGGGATTTCCGTCAATAAAGAGAGATACCTTTCCCTTACTGTCAGTTTGCGGACACTCATATTCTCTTCCTCTTTAAAATAAAACTGATACTCCATCAGTTGACGGACCAGATTCGCAAATGAAATTGAAGATGCACACAACTCTTCAATCTCTTCTTCGCTGATGTAATAAGCAGCACATTTCGTCAGTGTCTTGATAGAATACAGACTTGAATTATAGCATAACACAGCATCACCCGCAGAGAAAAACCGGCTGGTTCTCTCCTCTCCTTCATGAGTGGTATATGTATGCAGAATACCGGAAACAATAATGTACAAGCTCTGTTCTGGCAATGTGGCAGAAGCAATCGTTTCTCCTTTATCCAGATACACCATTTCCATTCGAGCCAACAGCTCTTTCACTTCTCTTTCATCCACCTGATACTCAAAACAGAGTTTCTTCAAATAAGCTTCCATACAAAATAGATTTTAGTTAATATATGTCACTTAAAAACACCTAATTCGACATAGCAGGCATCATTGTGCCTCTCAAATATAATTTCCTTTGGGTATATCGTAAATACCAGATACAAATCAATAATGAAACGACCGTTGAAATGGGTGGAGCAAATCCCATGATAAACAGCGACGAGCTATCTATCTGGCTGAACCAGTATGACAACGGTATACGGAACAGGAAAGTGGCTATCAGACTGTGAATCATCGGGAATAACGAGTTTCCTTGTCCGCTGAAATAAGAATTAATGCAGAACACGAAACTAACCACGATGCAGTCGATGCTATACCCTCGCAAATAATCTGCCGCCATTGCCACCACAGCAGCATCTTTCGTAAAGAAAGCAGTAAGAGTCTCCGGCAGGAATTGCGAATACACGCAAACCGACACACCGAAAACAAGAGCAATCCCAATCCCCGAAGCCAGACATTTATTCATTCTCTTGATAAGTCCCGCTCCATAATTCTGTGCAGTCATGGTTGCCACAGCCGATGATATAGCCATCGGAGGCAGCATAGCAAACACGATGATTTTCTCAACAACACCCAAAGAAGCAGATGCAATGACTCCCATCTGATTGACAATGACAGTGATAATCAGAAAAGAAACATTGATTAAAGCATCCTGCAAAGCAATAGGTGCTCCCAACACCAAGATCTTTTTAGACAGATTCCGGTTCAATCGAATATCTTTCCGTGAAAAGTCAAAATGGAATCCGTGCCGGTATAAGAACCAGAGCGCTATTCCAAAGCTGACTCCTTGTGCAGTTACAGTAGCGATAGCCGCTCCCGTAGCCCCCCAATGGAAATAACCGACCAATATAAAATCGAGCACTATATTTATCACACATGCCAGCCCGACAAAATAAAGCGGTGTTTTAGAATCACCCAATCCACGCAAAATACCACATACAACATTATATCCCACTATAAACAGAATACCCAAAGAGCATACCAAAATATAGTTTTTCGTATCTGCCATAGCTTCGACGGGAGTATGCATCAGTTCTGCTATCTGACCATGGAAAAGTACCATGACCAAAGTTAGCACTACGCCGGTTATTGAAAACAACCATACGGAAGATCCGATAGTAAAAGCTACTTTCCGATTGTCTTTGGCTCCGGTAGCAATAGCAATCAGCACTGTTGTCCCGGTAGTAATACCCAGAATAATACCTGTTATTGTCTGCATCACCTGACTACCAATAGCTACGGCTGCCACACTTGCCGAATCATCATATTGTCCGACAACGAAAAGGTCAGCCCCGCCATAAAGCGCCTGAAGCACGTTGGCAATTAAAAAAGGTACTGCAAACTGCAACAATACCTTCGGTACGCTTCCTTGTGTCAAATCTAACTCTTTCATAGTTTCTTCGATACTTTTCCTCTTTATCTTATTTTGTTACAACATAAAAAAAGTGCCGGACAAGCGAATGATTTGCACCATTCATCTTATCCAGCACTATAATTATTATTATAGCACCCTCCGATGAGGATTTTTATGCCTGTCCCTATTTCAGGGCTGCAAATATGGGCTTTGTTTTCATAATTACCAAATTTTAACCGGTTTTTATTTTCTTATGGAGATGTAACTAGCTATATATCAACTATTATCAGACGAGGTTTGATCTATAGGATCTCCGTTAGAAAAACGAAAGAAAGCTGCCAACCGATCCGGATTCAGCGTATAACGTGCGCGTTCTTTTAATAAGGGTTCCGCATTCATTACGGCACAAGAATGAGAAACCACGGACATCATCGGCCAGTCCTTTAACGAATTTCCTACAACTAAAGTGTGTTCAGAAGCTAAACCCAAAGCCTTACATAACTGAAGCACCCCCTCTTTTTTACTCGCTTCAGGATGAATGACTGTTATCAGCGGAGCTTTATGAAAGACCTGGCAGGGATTTTCTTTCAACCGGGTAAGAATAGCTTCTCTCTGTTCTTTATCACGTACCAATATACTATACTTATAAACCACTCCTTCATAACTATGAATAGTGACTTTTGCCGGTTCTCCATATACCTCCGGATATACTTTCACCGGCAAACACCTGATCTGGCCGGAATAAGATAATAAACCTCCATCTGCAAACACTCCTCCGCTGAATAAATCGAAAAGAGCCTTTCCCAGCTTTTTCTTCGCCTGCTCCATCGACAGAGAAGTGGCAAGATATAAGGAAACGGACTGTGCCATATATCGCAAAGCGTTAGCATAACTTTCAGGAACTTTTCCCTGTGAGTCAGTGTTCCATCCACATCGAAGAAAACAGTCGTAATAAGTGGCTTGTCAGGTATTCGCCAGAACGCCCCTTCTCCCATGATTCGATGTAAAGGGTGATTGTTCAGGTTACTAAACGCAATATAACAATCACAAACCTTCCTCTCGCAAGATAGCGGCACAACAGCTCCATCACCTTGATAAAAATTACCAATCTTCACCCGGCTTCGGGGACAAACATACATATCCCCTTTCCAATCGATAAAACAATTATTCCTTCCTCCTGCGCAAACTTCCCATTGTGCCGGAGCATTCTTCAAGTCATACTCAAAAAGATTATCCAGTTGACTGAAAAACTGAATATCTTCCTGACTTAATGGTGTCCTTAACCCTTGCATAGCATTAATGAATAAATAAATATCCGGCAAAAGAGTATTCCGTAAATCATTGAGTACGGCCTTTGCAGAGGGATTTCCTACCGCTCCGACACATACCTGTATTCCCGCATGATGGAGTATATGAATCTGATGCGCAAATTTCTCTACCGAAGTCATCTCTGGATGAAAACTGGCCCAGAGCCTTATCTTACTTATCATAGTGGGAGTCACACGAATCTCATCAAGCCAGTGTTTAGCCGGAAAAGAAAGGTTAGTCTGACAGGAAATTCCAGCCACCTGTGGCAATGCTGCCAAATGCATCATTCCTTTCCGATAATAACGATGGATCAATGCTTCACCGTAAGGAATAATAAATAACTGCAACGGCTCCCCTTTCCATTGTTCAATAGCTGCTATAAAACGATTCCATGCCTGTTCATCCTGGGTCGTATCTGCCAGATGCGACTTCTTGCCGAAAGGGCAATAAGAACAGGTATAGTTGCAACTATTCAATTTGCCGCGATAATATATACGCCTGAAGGAAAGTAAAGAGCCTTCGTTTTCCATTTCTATTTCGTTCAATAAGAATAAGTTTCCATCAGTTCTCTTATTTCAGGAGTAATGAACAACTGACCAATATAATCGGAGTATGCCATTCCTTCGGAAGTCAGACAAATACGACCGTTATCCGTATTTTCTATCCATTGCCGTTCAGCTAACTGTCGGAACAACGTCACATTATCCGGTGATTCTCCAAAGCGACGCTTATATTCGGTCTTGTCAAGCCCCATATAATACATCAGATTCTTAATGATAAAACGTTGCCGCCGTTCTTCCTGCGAAAGAATAAATCCATTACGAGCCACTGTAAAATCAGTAGTGCCCATATAATCATCTATCTCTCCGGCAATACAACGCTGGCAAACAGTATACCGGGTGGCATAATGCAAATTACCCAGGTAACTGCGTCCCCCGGAGCCACACGACAGCATCACTTCATCCCCACATGAGATTTCCGCATCAGTAGACGGATGATGAATAAAACGTCGCATCGAAGTTTGTAGAAAGCCTCTGTCTTTCAACAAATCACAAGCGGCACAATACATCTGAAAACAGACATCGTCGGATTCCCGCTCCGTGATAGCCGTTCCCGGTCGTACATATAGCGGATAGATAAAGAGTTCGTTAGGCTGAAACAGAAGAGCCTGTTCCAATGAATAAAGAAAACTGGCTACAGTTTGTCCTTTGATTCCGTAAATCAAATCAATATTAAAAAATGGGAATTGCCTCTTCCGGATAGCCTCCAGCGCCTGATTAATCGTGTCTTGCCGGGGGCGTCTTTTCAAAGCTGTTAATTCTTCGTCAAGGAAACTCTGTACGCCAATACTCACACGAGCCACTCCTGCTTGCTTCAACAAGTCCAAACGGGCAGGATCGGCATATTCCGGCGATGTTTCTACGGAAGTAAAGGTATGTGAAGGATGCACTCCGAATAAGGCAGCTGTATCCAATAGGTATTCCAGTTGAGGAACAGTGAGGAGCAACGGTGTGCCTCCTCCAATGGCGAAACTATCAAATGCCAGTCCGGTAGTGAGTGGAGACAACTGTTGCGCCTGCTTGTGAAGAGTTTCCAAGTAAGTTGCGATATAATCCGCACGATTTGTTTGCAGAGAAAACAGGTTGCAATATCCACATTTATGACTACAAAAAGGAATATGGAAATAAAGCGATGCTTTCTGTCCTTCCACCTGTTTCAGGTAAGGAACCAGCGAAACCGGGGACGGAAAAGAACGATAAGCAGTTTTATGTGGATAACTATACATATAGTCTACATATCGTGGTAACGGTTGATTCATTTTTTCGTTAAAATAAAGTGTTTGTAAGGGACTGTATAAACCGTTTCGTGGGATATGCAATGATATTCATATCCATCCTCTCCATAGCAAGTGCCATGATCGGAAAGAGCAATCACCAGCGTATTTCCCCGCTTCTGAAAGGCCTGAAATAAACGGGGTAGCTGACTGTCGACATATTGCAGCGCGGCAGCGTGTGATTCCTTATCATCCTTCATCTTGCCTTCCACATAATGACAGTTCGGATAATGAATAGCAGAAAAATTGATATACATAAAAATCCGTTTGTCCTCCGGATAGTTTTCGAGTTTCTTCAATGCAAAATCAATTTGTTTTTCAGTACTATCGGGTGCCGTGCATCCAAAGGTCGGCAGCCAATAACTTTTAGTAAAGTAACCGGGAAACACACGCCCCAGTTCATTACGCTTGCTGAAGAAGTTCACCCCTCCTATACAAATCGTTTCATAACCTACATTGGCAAGGCTTTGCACAAAAGTTGCTTCCGTAAACGGATAACTTCCCGCAGGCGGAATACGTCCCGTACCAGCTTGCACAGGGAAAAACAACCACTTACGGCTGCGTAGCGAATGAGGTTCCGCCGGAGAAGGCAGAAATCCTGCAAAGATGGCAAAATGAGACGGGTAAGTAAAATTTCCCGGCGCATGTCTTTTTTCCCATTCTCCTCCGTGACTGTTCAGTACCGGTGTTCTTCCTGCCTCTTCTTCCTCCTTGCTGACATCATAACGCAAGGTATCAAAGCAAAGCATCAATATATCATGAGTACCCACCACCTGATTCATATCCAGATCCGGATTTTGGGTCTGTTCGCCAGCCGGCAGTTCATCTATTTGCATGGTTATATCTCTTTTTTATGTTTTTTATCTGTTGAATATAAATAGAATTATGAGCAAACATATCCTGATACACATGATCTCCCTGTCCGTTGACTTCTATTATATAAGGTATATCTGTTCCTCTCTCCATCAGGACATCCACTCCGGCATACTGCAAATCCAAGGATTGGACCGCTTCCTGACACTGATAATAGATTTGTTGTCGTACTATGTCCGGCAAAGCCAACTCGTTCCACCAATGTGCCTTATTGTTCAGATGCAGATTGGTTATGCTTCCTTTACTGCATCTCACAACGATATAATCGATTTCAGATTCCCGGCACACTACCCGGAGATCATAATTCTCTCCCTGCAACTGCTCTTTAGGAATCCATTCTTCTAAAATAGCTTCTGTTTGCATCACAGCTTCCGCCAACGGGATCATCTCTTTTTCCGTACTCAAACGGTTGATACGTTTAGTGTTATGAATGACTCCATCCACTTGTTGCAAGGTAGTATAGACTACCCATTTATTCCGGTTGGGTTGATAGCGAACAGCCATAATGCCTCCCGCCCCCGAACCGTAACGGGGTTTCAAAAAGCATCCTCTACCGCAACCGGCAAGAAGCTCTCTCAACTCATCAAAAGAATGGGGAGAAGATAACATCGGAGTCACTCTCAAACCTCTGTCCACCAGCACTTGTTTAGTCTCCTTTTTGTCAAGAGCACGCAACAAAGCATGGGGAGTGTTCAAAAAGTGCACGTCATCAGATAGCCTCATCTCGCCTAAACGTTGCAGTGTTTCCTTATATGCCTGATTCAACAGCGCATATTTCAGGAAATCCGTTTCATTGCTTACACAAGGTTCCAGCTTGATAACTGCCTGCCGTAATTGCGGCAAGCAATTAAAAAGTTCCCCGTAAGTCATAAAACGAACTTCCGTCTGCAAGTATTTACCTGCTTCAATAAAGTATTCTATACGTTTTGACAAAGAGTTGCTGACAACGATTATCTGCATCTCCTATTCTGTAATCATCGGGTAATACCACAATTCACCATCATATTCATCCGCCTCTTCAGTTTCAGCAATATCTATTTTCATAGGAAGATTCTGCAGCAGTTTCTTCATATCCTTGCTCAAATAATTGTAGCGCATATTGATAAACTTCAAATGAGCGATCTTATCCATATTATCCAGCAATAATTGGGCACCTTCATCTTTGAGAGTACCGGCCGAAACATCCATTGTTTCAAGTTGGGGAAGAATATCCGACTCCAGGAACATTTCTACAATCTTGTCCTGTTCTTCAGAGTTGACGATCCCCAGATAAGTCAGCTTCGGGAAACGTTCTTTGGAGAACAACGGACGGAATATCTCAATATCAGCTTCAAATCCATAATCTTCCACACCAACATATAGAATCAGTTTTTCCAGATTGGGGAAATCAGAACCAAGAATATCTTCTACCACTTCGGTAGGCAGGCCACCACTGATAATTTCGAGTGACCGCAACTCCGGCCGTGAAGTCTTTCCCAAACGCAGATTATTGGTTCCTTTGATTTTCAGATCTTTCAATTTAGGCATGGCATCGAGCAGCGGACTAATATCAGCTTGTTCAATCCATGAAATCTCCTGTTCTTCCTGCTCAATATCTCCCCAGAACAAGCCTTCTATTTGTGCGAACTTCTCCTTATTTTCAATCATTCCCTGTAATAAGGCAGAACAGTCGCCACCCTCATAATCCCAACAACCGATTGTTATTTGTTTATATTCAGAGAGATGTTTATCTTTCAATATCTTATCCAGAAGATTCACATTGTTTTCATACTCATCATAACTCAAAGTATATTTCTTGGCTTCCACTTTCATTTCACGTGCAGTTTCTTCAGCAGTTTCTACATACCCTTTTTTGGTCTTTTCCGCAATCAGTTTGCCGGCAGCTTTTTCAGCCTCTTCAGTCGTTGCGTAGTTTTTCACTTGTGTTTGTCCGTCGGTCCCCAACTTACCATAATTTACAGTAACATCTGTTCCGACTACCTCTATGCTCCAGAATTTCTGCGATTTAAAATCTTGAAAAACGAATACTCTCTTCATAATACAGTTTTTAATGGTTGATATTTGCACACTCAACACAGAACGCGCATGAACAATACCTGCAAAAATAACCATTTTATGTAATGTACAAAGAAATCTGTTTACTAAACTTTCAGAGTATTCAAAAATACAACCCAAGATATGCAACAAAGGCTGCCTTTTGGGGCAGCCTTCATTATTCTATTTCTGTAATACATCAGTTTAATCTTCAATAGTACATATACTTACACGGTTCCAATCCGGTTCAGTAAACATATCGCCTACACCCTGACCTTCGGCAGTGATACGAGATGCACTGATTTTATACTTGTTGACCAAGATCGTTTTTACAGCTTCTGCACGTGCTGCGGCAATTCTGGCATTCACTTCAACACTACCTTCCGGAGAAGCGTATCCCTTAATAACCACTTTAGAATCAGCATATTTCTTCAGGTAAGAAGCTACACGTTCCACATTAGGAAGTTGTGAAGCGTCAACTGACGATTTACCTTGTCTGAAAGTAATGATAGATTCGGGTACACGGGCGGTTTTTACTACAGTCTCCACCGGAACCACTTTTGTGCGGCATGCTTCAAGTTCTTCCTGCAATCCGTTGATACGTTGGTTTGCATTGCTGATCTCACCATCTTTGTTGTTTACATCTGCACGAAGTGCATTGATTGAAGAGTTCAGTCCGTCAATTTCGGCTTGATTATATACTCTCACTTTGGCAAAATGATGTGTTCCGTTACTTGTCTTAAAGTGATATGTCAATCCGGCTGTCAACTCAAAACCTGCGTTATTAGCATTGAAACGGCTCTTTGTTTCAGGGTAAGTACCTTGCATATCATACACAATGGCAGGTTTGATTCCCAATGTCCATGCTTTACTTTCACCCAAGTTGAAATTGAAATTCAATCCCAAACGCGTAGACCAGGAGTTCTGATCGCCATCGCCATTCACATAATAATGTAACCAACCCATTCCGGCCACAGCTTCCACTTCAAACAAACGAGGTTCGCCCGTGTAACTTGCAAATAGATTCATCAGATTGACTTTACCCAATACGCTGACATCCGAAGCATCGAAAGCCGTTTTACTGGATGTGGTATTGATATATCCCATTCCTTGGAATCCCAAACCGAAGATAGGAGTTAATTGTTTTGAGACTCCCACTCCAAAAGTGGGACGCATACCTTTAAAGAAAGCACTGTGAGTAAGGGGAGTAACTCCACCGGCATTTACTCCGACAGACCAATTATCTGTAAGTTTGGTACCTTCTACAACTGATTGGGCATTTGCTACTGTAAAGCCACCCAATATAAAAGCTAATAAAATAATAGATTTTCTCATATTCATAAGTTTTTAAATGTAATGTTTTATCTGCTAAATCATTAGAAATGTATTGTATGTTCATGTCTAACTTTCTAGTTCATTTTTTAATTCGTTATTCACTTTAGACAACATATCATACCAAAAATTAGTTCGCAAGCTATGAGCCCTATTAACATCTATTATGCTTTCGAAAAATCTAAAATATGGAAACATCAATGCAAACGCCTCATTCCCTGAAGAGAAAGGGATCCCAACATCGCTAACCATTATGCATCTTGTTTCATTATTCTACACTTTCATTCATCCATCAGGCAGGAAATACATAAACCGGACTCTACTAAAATACGAAGAATAGAACATAAACGGAAAGTTATCAGGTTGTTAATGCCATATATCGTTCTGATAAAGAGCGAATATTTTTCTTCCTTTTCAATTGGAATCTTGATTTAATTTCTAACTTTGCCGCCAACATCGGTTTCCGGAATGGCATTATCACCAGACGGAATTAAAAGGGAATCCAGTGAAAATCCGGAACTATCCCCGTAGCTGTAAGTTTTATCTCTCTCATAAAAAAGAGAAATGTTATGGCATTCATTTGCCACTGATTCATGAAACGGATCGGGAAGGCGCCACAACAAAAACAAGTCAGAAGACCTGCCGATAAAATTTCCGTTATTCCAGGCTTTCGGGTGAAAGGCAATAGAACGAATCGTACAGGTCCATTTTATTACAAGTCTCCAGAAATTGTCGTGCATGAATAACTATGTAGGCACTAAATCTATTTTGTTAATTCTTAAAATATAGGTATGATTAGTTCGGAGATATTCATTATCAAAAGAGACGGAAAAAAAGAAGCTTTTTCCCTCGACAAAATCAAAAATGCCATATCCAAGGCATTTTTATCAGTAGGTAGTTTTGCTACGCAAGATGTGATAACCAATGTGTTAAGCCGTGTCAGTATCAGTGACGGAACAAACGTAGAGGAAATCCAAAACCAGGTGGAAGTCGCCTTGATGGCAGAACATTATTACAGCGTGGCCAAAGCGTATATGCTGTATCGTCAAAAACATTTGGAAGACCGTGAAGTCAGAGACAAACTTAAATTCCTCATGGATTATTGCGATGCTTCCAACCCTGCCAGCGGTAGCAAGTACGATGCCAACGCCAATGTGGAAAACAAGAATATCGCCACGCTGATAGGAGAACTGCCCAAATCCAATTTCATCCGCCTCAACCGCCGCCTGCTGACAGACCGTTTGAGGGATATGTATGGTAAAGAGGCTTCCGACCGTTATTTGGAACTCCTGAATCATCACTTCATCTACAAAAATGATGAAACCAATCTGGCAAACTACTGTGCCAGTATTACTATGTATCCCTGGCTGATAGCAGGAACAACAGCAGTAGGAGGCAATTCTACCGCCCCGACCAATCTGAAATCCTTCTGCGGAGGATTTATCAACATGGTATTTATCGTATCCAGTATGCTAAGCGGCGCATGTGCCACTCCTGAATTCCTGATGTACATGAACTATTTCATAGGTTTGGAATACGGACAGGACTATTATAAACACCCTGATAAACTGGCAGACTTGTCTCTGAAACAAAGATCGATCGATAAAATCATCACAGATTGTTTCGAGCAAAT
>OLVU01002082.1_pt1 | contig 10965 bp, 6 predicted proteins | sample 1673321 | NCBI WGS metagenome assembly OLVU01 (sample SAMEA3178942, study PRJEB25190) | human gut metagenome | biome: human gut; feature: human-associated habitat; material: faeces | place: Austria | collected 2013 | reverse complement strand
GGAGGACGGCCTGTTGGCTCGGATGAAGAAAATGATGAAAATAAAGAAGATGACAGATTATTTTGCGGCTTCGCCTTCGGGGAAGATGATCTTGTTCACGAAGAAGAAGATCACCATCGAGATGCCGCCGTTGAGCACGGTGGTGCCGATGTTGTAGATGAAGTCGGGCACCAGCAGACCGGCCACCGCCACCCAGATGCAGTTGATGGAGTTGACGATGCAGGTGATGAGGCAGAAGGCCAGCAGATACCAGCCGATCTGCTTGGCGAGGCTGCCCTTGCTGCGGAAGACGAGGCTGCGCTGGATGGGGAAATTGATGCACTCGCCGATGACCATGGCCACCATGTAGGCGCAGAAGTAGGGCAGGCCGCCGTGGGCCGCGTCATAGCCGAGGATGTTCCACTTGAAGGTCTCGCCGAACAGGGTGATGTCGATGCCCGGCCAGCCAAAGTCCACCACCGGCAGACCGGCAAACGCTTTGGGCAGAAATTGCAGCAGCAGATACTTGAACACGGTAATCAGATTCGACACGATGACGAACAGACCGCCCTCGCGCACCCACTTGGCTGCGGCAGGGTGTTTCTCCGCAAAATTATTCCAAAACTGCATAATGCAACCTCCATCAAGCGCCGCGCAGACGCTTTTCCATCTGCGCATTCAGCACCACATTCTTAATCGCTTCATAAATCACCCGCACAAGACCCAGGATCCAGAAGCCCTGCAATTCCATGACAATGCCGTCCACCATGCCCATGCTGATGGCGCCGTTCGTCATCTTTGCCAAGGCGCGAAGGGGCATATTGTACTGGAACAAAATGTTCAGGTCCGGCTTGCCGCGTTTATAGCTGACATCCAGCAGGATCGTCAGCACGAGCCACACAAGCCACCCCAGCGGGCTGCGGGCGTGGTTCAGTTCGCCCAAGGTCAGATTGCGGTCAATTTTGGTTTTGCCGTTCGGGATGGGATGCCCCAACAGCTTTTCAAAGTCTGCATCGGAAACGCACAGCACATCACCCTTATAATAGCAATCCAAGTTCCTATCCTCATACGGATGCACGGTAGCCGTTCCATGCACGGAGATTTTCTCGCACAGCCGGATATCCTCCACGCTTGCGCCGACAAGCAGCTCGTACTCGCCGCCCTCGATTTCCCAGCGGTTAGCCTTGACATTCCAGAAACGGAACGCCTTATCGTCCAGCGTAATGGTGATGCGCTGTTTCTCGCCAGGGGCGAGTGTTACGCGGGCAAAGCCTTTCAGTTCCTTTGCAGGACGGAAAAGCTCACTGCTCTTTTTGGCAACATACAGCTGCACAATTTCCGTACCTGCCACACTGCCGGTGTTCGTTACGGTAAGGCTGACCCCCTGTTCATCGGCAGCCATGTCGCTGTACGCAAACGTCGTGTAGCTCATACCATAGCCAAACGGGAAGCGCACAGCTTTTTCCGCCGTGGTAAAGTAGCGGTAGCCGATGTACAGCGCCTCGCGGTACTCCACAGTCTTGCGGCGGGTGGCAAAGTCGGCGGCGCTGGGAATGTCGGCGTAGGCCAACGGCCATGTTTCTGCCAGCTTGCCGCAGGGGTTGACCTTGCCCGCCAGTGCATCCGCAACGGCTCCCGCCCCCGCCTGACCGCCTAAGGCGGCGTACAACAGGGCTTGGCAGTTGTCCAGCCACGGCGTTTCGACTACGCTGCCGCTGTACAATACCACGACAATTTTCGGGTTGACGGCCGCCACAGCCTGCAGCAGATCCACCTGATTTTGCGCAAGGCGCAGATTGCTGCGGTCAAGACCCTCACTCTCGGCGATTTCATCCAGACCCATGCACAAAATAACTGTATCCGCCTGTGCCGCCAGTTCGCAGGCAGATTTCTGCAAAGCAGCATCCGGCTTACCGTGGCGGTCAAAGCCCTGCTGATACCCGATGACGTTCAACTCGGAGTCAATCAGCTTATCCAGCAGCACGTCCACCTGTGTCGAGTTCACCATGCTGGAGCCTGCGCCCTGATAGCGCGGATTTTTGGCAAAGTCACCGATGACAGCCACCTTGGTACCCGCCGCCAACGGCAGCAAAGCGCCCTCGTTTTTCAGCAGCACAAGGCTTTCCGCGGCGGCGCGGCGGGCAAGCGCATGATGGGCTGCCGCATCAAACTCGCGCGGGGCAGCGTCCAGTGCAGCCTTGGTATCAAACACCAACGGCAGCAACTCTAACAAGCGGGCGTCGATGTCGGATTCAGAGATTTTCCCGCTTTCCACCGCCGCCAGCAGTTCGCGCACACTGTCCCCGCCGGGCGCGGGCATTTCCAGCGTGGAGCCGTTTTTCACACCCAGCGCGTGGTCGTTGCTTCCGCCCCAGTCTGTGATGACCGCGCCGTCAAAGCCCCACTCACCGCGCAAAATCTCCATGAGCAGGTGCTTATTCTCGTTGGCATACGTACCGTTCACAAGATTGTACGACGACATAATGCTGCGGGGATGCCCCTCTTTGACGGCAATTTCAAACCCAGTCAGGTAGATTTCCCGCAGGGTGCGCTCGTCCACGATGGAATCCGAAGCCATACGCCGCGTTTCCTGGCTGTTGACGGCAAAGTGCTTCGGGCAGGCAGCTACGCCCTTGGACTGGATGCCGCGAATATATCCCGCCGCAAGCTTGCCCGCGAGATACGGGTCCTCGGAGAAATACTCAAAGCTGCGCCCGCACAGCGGGTTGCGCTTCATGTTAAGCCCCGGTCCCAACAGCACCGACACTTCCTGCGCGGCAGCTTCCTCGCCCAAAGCGGCACCGATTTCCTCGCCCAGCGCGGTATCCCAGCTGTTCGCAACAGCCGACGCCGTGGGGAAGCAGGTGGCGGGCACGCTGGGGTTCAGCCCCAAGTGGTCGCTCTCCCCCGCCTGCTTGCGCAAGCCGTGGGGACCGTCCGACAGCCAGATCTGCGGGATGCCGTGTTCGGGCATACCCCGCGTTTTGAAGGTTTCCGCGCCGGAAAGCAGCGCGCATTTTTCTTCCAAGGTCAATTCTTTCAGCAAAAGTTCTGTATTTTGCATATATTTTTCCCTTCTCATAAGAAAAGCCGCATCCAACGCCTGCAAGCAGACATCAGACGCGGCTTTTATTCAGCAAGTACCGTTATGTTTTATCAGGGACAATGGACGCTTACTCTGCCGCCAGCGTGACCACAGCCTCGTTGATGGAGTAGGTGGTGCTGGAGCCCCAGCCGGAGACGATTTCGTCGTGGGCGGGGATGGTCAGCTGCTTGCTGCCGTCCTCACCCTCGGTGATGGGCACCGTCAGGGCATCGCTGCCGTTCAGGGTCATGGTAAGGGCATTGTCCTGCGCATCCACCAGCGTGCCGGTGATGGATGCAGAGCCGTCGGCGGCAGTCAGCGTGCAGACCTTGTGGGAGTAATCCACCAGCAGCACGGCATCCGTTGCGGTGGGCGTCTCGCCCTGCACCAGCTCATAGCTGCCGGTGTACTGCTCGGTGACCAGGTCCTCGACCTGCACTTCAAACGTAGCGGTCGCACCCAGGAAGGAGGCCGTCACGGTCTTGGTGCCTGCGGTGTCGCTGTCGTAACCGGTGAAGGTCAAGCGACCGCCCCAGATGGACTCCTCCGCATCGTTGGCGCGGATAGCCGTCACAACCAGCTCGCCCGGGTTGAAGGTGTCACCCGTGTAGAAGGTGCGCAGGTTGGAGGCATCGATCGTCAGGCTCTTGGCAGGGGCATAGGGCTGACCGTAGATGTTGATGTTGCGGGTGAACATACCGCCCATAACGCCATAGCTCAGGCTGGCTTCCATGCTGTATGCGCCGTGGTCGGTGTCAAAGACGAAGATATCTGCATCTGCGCCGCCATCCACATCGGTGGGGCGTACGGTGCCGTCGGCGTCCTGATTGCCCAGCAGATGAATGACGAAGTTTTTCTCGCCGTTTTCATCGCAGTTGTACCAGTAGCCGTAAACATGGGAGATAGAGTCGCCGCCCACGGAGGTGCTGGGACCGCTGAAGGAACCCCACATCGAACCGTCGGTGTAGCAGTACATATCCAGACAGGCCGGATCCACGATGGTGCTGAAGCCCTCGGTGTACTGACCCTCGAAGAAGTAGGCAACCTCTCCGTTCGGCTCCTTGGCTTCCCAGGTTTCCTGCGGGATGGCAACCAGGTCATCCAGCGTCTTGGAGACGAACTCGTTGTCGTTGTAGTTCATAACGGGACCCTCGGCAGAGGTCTGCGCCGCATCGGGGGCAACCTCCGCACTGTCGGCCGAGGGCAGGCTGCTGCTCTGCAGGGAGAAACCGCCCACGCAGACCGCAGCGACCGCGACCACCGCACCGGCGGCAGCAAGCTGCTTTCCGGTGGCTTTTGCCTCGCCGGTTTTCGTCTGCTTGCAGAAGCAGGCGATCACGCTGAGCAGGCAGGCAACGAACGTGCCGACCATATAGAACACGCACAGACCGGCGTTGCCGCCCGCAAAGGTGACATGGTTGATGACATCGGCAAAGACGAAATACAACTGCACAACGACAAGATACAGGGCAATGTTATAAATGACCGCCTGAATCAGTGCGCTGAACGGAACGGAAACAAAGAAGAAAACGAGCGAAGCGGCAGCACCGACCAGCAGCACCACGCCGGGCATCGTGCCGGAGTGACCCAGAGGGGCGGCCGTGGCCTGTGTGAGCAGGAATACAATGCCGGTGATCAGCGCGACCAGCGCTGCGGCAAGGCAGAACCAGCTGCCCAGCCCTTTATTTTTCAAGCCTTTATTCATCAGGTTCCACCTCCATCAATTCTTTTTGGCGGCACGATTCTTCCGCTTTTCCTCGGAGAAAACGTCCGTGTAGGTGTGCAGCACATACATCACGACAGCGGCAACGGCCAGTGCGCAGAACACAGCATCGAGAGCGCGCAGGGTCGTCTGCCACCACGGGGCTGCGTCGGAAACGACAATGTCCTCCGCGCCGGAGCCGCCCATAGAGGACTGCAGCATGATGTAGTACAGATAATGGTTGGAGTCAATGACCTTCTGCAGCAGGTCGCCGTCATCGGTGCTGGTGATCAGCTTCTCGATTTCGTTCGGGCGGGCGGTATCCAGGCAGAAGATGTTGTTGCCCGCCATCAGCATTTCGGGGGCGGAGGAATACTCGGACGCGGTCAGTGCATCGTCGATGATGTAGCCGCCGTAGTTCCACTCGTCGCGCAGGATGTGCTGGATGCCCTGGTTGGCGGCAGCGTACATAACGCCGATACGGTTGTAAGCGGTCATAACGCCGAGAGAATCGCCCTCAGCCAGAGAACCCTCAAAGGCGCGCATATAGATCTCGCGGATGGCCTGCTCGTTCGCAAAGGTGGAGATGCCCTGACGACCGGCTTCCTGCTCGTTCAGGAAGAAGTGCTTGACCGTGCCGATCAGACCCTTGCTGCGCATACCGCGGGAAACGGCCTTGGCAGCATAGTAGCTGAGAACGCCGTCCTCGGAGAAATACTCAGAGGTACGACCGGAGTAGGGAGAACGCAGGGTGTCCGCGCCGGGCGCGTAGGCGATGGGGATGGACGCATACAGCGCATCCTCGCCGTACATCTCGCCAAAGCGGGTCTGCACATCGTGGTTCCAGGTTGCGCCGACGATGGGCAGCGTAGCCCAGCCGGTGCAGTTGCGGCGGTCGCCGTACTTAAACTGACCATTCATGCCCTCGGGACCATCGACGATGGTGCAGCCGGGCTTGTTGACAGCCTTGACAGCCTTGATGCCCTTGGAGTCGCCCATGTTGACGAGCAGATCGCTCAACGTCAGCTGAGAAAGGAAGTCGTTCCACTTCGGGTCGTCGAAGGCAACGCCGATCATATCGCTGAAGTTGATTTTCTCATCCAGTTCCACGCCGAGGTTGAAGTCGGAAACGCTCTTGGCGTCGGCCGCCTTGACGTAGGTCTGCATATTCAGACCGTTGTACAGCTTATCGTTGACCGTCAGGGTCTCCAGCGTGGTGGGGTAGGTCGTATCCCACGCGCTGCGGGACAGGTAGGTGATTTTTTCGTCGTCGTTCGCCCAGTAGTTCACATCGGCGTCGTCGAAGGTATTGGTGACTTCCACATCGCTGTTGTAGCGGGAGTTGCGGTACTTTTCGGTGTCGACCTCGGTGTTGGGGGCGGTCCAAGTGGCCACAGCGGCGGTGTTGCCGGTGACGACATTGCCGTCCTGATCGATCAGCTTGCCCGCAACGGCGTCACCGCACTTGGCGGCCAGCACATTGTTCAGTGCCTCGTGTGCGCCGTTGCCGACGGCGAAGTAGTAATCGCCCGCATCGAGGATGTAGCCCTTCGCGCCGTTGGCGTCATAGGACGCAAGGAAGTAGCCGGGCACATCGACCGTGACAGTCTCGGATGCACCTGCGGCCACGTCGATTTTGTCATAGCCCAGCAGCTGGATCGAGGACTTTTCGACGTTGTTCTGCTTGTCGTAGTCGGTGTAGGGGGACTGTCCGTACAGCTCCACCGTAGCCTTGCCGTCCTTATCGCCGGTGTTGCTCACCGTGACGGTCGCCGTGAAGGTGTCGGTGTCGCTGTTGTAGTCCAGTTTGTCAAGGCTGTACTCATAGGTCGTGTAGGACAGACCGTAGCCGAAGGGGAAGCAGACCTCCTCAGCGTAGTTCCAGCCATCGGTCGAGGCTTTGGTGCCAACCGCGGAATCGGCGTTGCCCTGACCGAGGATGGTGTCCTCGTAGCGGGTCTCGTAGTAGCGGTAGCCGACATAGATGCCCTCGTTATAGCTGACAAAGCTGTCGCCTGCCGCGCGGGGCGTTTTGCTGCCGTAGTTGTAGGCGTGCAGACCGAAGTTTTCGGCGCTGGGCGCGGACAGGGAGTTGGCGGCAAAGGTGGCGGTGGTGTGACCGGAGGGGTTGACCTCACCGGTCACAACGCGGATGGCGCCGGGCATACCGTAGAAGCCGGGGTTGCCGACCCACAGCACAGCGTCAACATTGTACTCGTCCAGCCAGTCCATCTCCATCGCAAAGACGGAGTTCAGCAAGACGACGGTTTTCTTGAATTTGCCGGAGTCCTTGATTTTCTGGAAGATCGCCTTCTCGTTGTCGTCCAGCTCCAGCATACGCTTGCCCGCGTCGTTGACCATCGCAAGGTCGTTACCCTCGGTGGCAAAGCGGGACAGCGTAACAAACGCGACATCACCATAGGACGCAAACGAGTCGGTGACGCTGCCGGTGAACAGCGCCGGGTCATATTCGCCCACGCTGGAAACGCTTCTTGCTTTCGGCGCTTCGGCGGAAGCGTAGGCGTCCAGCACGGTTTGGTTCACGTTGAAGCCGGCATCCTGCAGGGCGTCAACGGGGGTTTTCTGGTAATCCGGGTTTGTGGAGGAACCGCCTGCGGTGCTGCGGAACACCGGGTCGATGCTGCCGCGGCCAAAGACCGTGACGTTGCGCTCAGACTCGGAAAGCGGCAGGGCGTTGTTGCGGTTGTAGAGCAGCACGCTGCCCTCTTCTTCTTCCTGCTCACAGAACTGATAAGCGGCTTCGATGTACTTTTCGTAGCTTGCGTCAGACAGGGTGCCGTCAGCGGAGAACTCCGTGCCGCCGTAAGATGCGCCAGCGCCTTCGATGCCGAGTGCATGGTTGACTTCGCCTTCCTGCTGGAACGCAATAGTCGTTCCGGTCAGGACAAGGTTGGCCACCAGCACAGCCGCGCCGGACAAGCCCAGCCAACGGCGGGACTTGCTTGAGGTTTCCTTTTGTGCCATAGGTTTTTCTCCTTCCTAAACTGTCACAGATGAATGATCCGATGCGCTTGCTGCCAAGGGCTGTGCACTTCCCTTTTGCAGAAGCTTTTCGTATCTTTTTCACAAAGCTATCATAAAGGGAAGCGTTGACCGGGTCAATGCAGTTGGCGTAAATGTCAAAAAACACGGCACAAATGACAACGAAGAAAAGCGGCCGCCTTTCGGCAGTCGCTTTTGGGTTATGCAGTTTCTTTTTGGCTTTTCCCGCAGGGGAAGGTGACCACCAGGTAAAAAATCGAGTCCTCCACAAAGCAGTCTGCCGTGCCGCCGTACAGCTCGGCAATGTTTTTGATGCTTTTTATGCCGTAGCCATGCTCCTCGGTATCCTGCTTGGTTGTGACGATAGCGCCGTCCCGCAGCGTCGGCGGTGCGGGGGTGTAGTTCTGCACGCGGATGACCGCCATGTCACGGCAGCGGCTGATGTCCAGTGTGATGACCCGCTTAGACGCATCGTTTACCTGCGTCAGACACTCAATGGCATTGTCCAGCGCATTGCCCAGCAGGGAGTAAATGTGGTAGTGCTTCATATCCTCCAGACAGCTGCCGTCTGCCGAGCAGACCAGCTGAATACCTGTCTGCCCGCAGAGTGCCGACTTTTGGGTCAGTGTGATGTCCAGCGCCTTATTCCCGGTGAGATAGCGCAGGTTCAGGTTGTCCATCTCTTCTTCCAGACGGGCGCGTTCCTCATCTGTGGCGCGGGAATACTGCTGTTTCAGGTCATGGTAGCGGATGTTGATTTTTTCCATGTCTTTTTTTGCCTGCTCATACTGCTGCTTGTCACATTCCAACAGCTGCGCCAGCATTTCATTCTCGTGTTCCAGACTTTTGATGCTGCAATTTGAAAATTCCAGCGCCAGAATCGTGATGGCAAACAGGATGCAGAACGCATTCAGCGCCAGATAGGCGGTCAGGTAGGACTCTGCGCTGCTGTCCAGAACATCCTCCAGCACAACACTCAGGTAGACCGCGGCAATCAGGAAAAAGCCGGAGTAAAGCACGGTCTTGACATTGTCAAACAGCAGGCGCCCGCGCCGGATGCGCAGGGTGAGCAGCCGGTAGATGACCAGACAGACCACAAGGTTGCTGAAAAGCAGAATGATAAAGGTAACGCGCCTGTCCGTGCGCCCATGCTGAATCAGCCAAATAATAGGCATATAGGCCAGCTTACTGGCAATGTGCTGCACCGCGTAGGCACAGGTTGTATAAAACAGGGCGTGCAGCGGGCTGCAGTCAAAGCTGAACCATATCAGACCAAACAGCAGCGTCGTATACAGCAGCAATCTTGCCCAAAGCGGCAGAAATGTCAGGGTGTTCGTCAGTGCGAGAAAGCCCCATACACCCGCCGCCAGCCGCGGAACGAAGCAGCTGCGGCGCTGCCCCCACGGGACAAACAGGCAGGCGCATAGAATCATACCCAGCTGGATTTGCTGGTTCAGTATCCAATTTATGACCGGCACGGGTCTTCCCACTCCTTTTTTGCCATATATCGAGAAAATGCTTCGGTGAAGGCGTCCTTGTAGGTGCGCCCGATGGGCAGTGCCGCCCCGCCGATATAGACATGCATACGGCTTACCGCCGTGATACAGCGCAGGTTCACAAGATAACTGGCGCTGCATCGTACAAAGCCGTAGGGCGTCAGCTGCGCCGCGATTTCCTGCATCGAACCGCGGTTTTTGATAATCTCGGTCTTACCGTCCCCGCCGCACAGGTTGTACAGCAGGTCGTGCTGGCGCACCTCCACATAGGCGATTTCCGCTGCATCCAGCAGCCGCGTCACGGTGCCGTCCTTGACGACAATGTGCGGCGGCGCAGTCTTTTGACCGGCGCGCTTTTGCAGCGCCTTCAGCGCCCGCGTCAGATACATATGGAAGGAGTACCACTGTATCGGCTTTACAATAAAGCCCAGTGCGCCGACACTGTACCCATTCAGCGCGAATTGCTGCAAATTCGTGCAAAAAATGAGGATGACGTCTTGATCTGTCTCCCGGATTTTTTCGGCCAATTCCATGCCGGACATCTGCGGCATATCAATGTCGAGATATAAAATGTCAAAATCACGGTCTTGCGCCGCCAGATAGACTGCCGCACAGTCGAACTCCTGTACGTTCAGTTCTGTGCCGTTCTCCGCGCCAAACCGCGCCAGTGCCTGTTTCAGTTGGTCTCTTTCTTGTTTTTCATCGTCCACAATGCCGATTCGGATCACCGTGCGTTCCTCCCTCCGCGCAAGGATCTATACAAGTATGATATACCCCCGAACGCAGCCTCGTCAACCTTTTACGAGCGAATCGCCCAATTTTTTCAAGATATTTCCGGAATACCGCGCTCTGCGTAGGGAAGATTCCTGACCACCGTTTGACCACTACTGTGCAGTCGCACTAGGCTCAAAGTGCCAATGTGAAAAATATACCAAACAAGCCCGGTCGTCTTAACACAATCTTAATACCCCGGCAGAAAAGCTTAATACCATCTTTAAACGGGCGGCGCTATACTGTATTGTACGAAAATTCTGCTGGAGTGTGATTTTCTTTGCCATCTCATCGGCGTTTAACCTGTAAGCTCAATTACTTTCAGTCCATTATTCTGCTGTTTGCAATGGTTATCCTTATCGGGGCAGCGCTTTTGATGCTGCCGATCTCTGCACAAGCACATACCGTCACCCCTTTCCATGAAGCATTATTCACAGCAACCTCCGCCGTCTGTGTTACGGGGCTGGTTGTGCGGGATACAGCTTCTCACTGGTCAGCCTTTGGTCAGGCTGTTCTGATGGTGCTGATTCAGATCGGCGGCCTGGGTGTGATCACAGTCGGCGCGTCTTTCTCGCTTTTATCCGGTCGGCGCATTTCCCTCTCACAGCGCGGTCGGATGCAGGAGGCCATGTCCGCCCCCAAAGTGGGCGGCATTGTGCGGCTGACAGGCTTTGTGATCCGAACATCCCTGGTGATCGAGGGGATCGGCGCGCTTTGTATGCTCCCGGTTTTCTGCCGGGATTTCGGTGCTTCCGGGATATGGAAAGCCGTTTTTCATTCCGTTTCCGCTTTCTGCAATGCGGGCTTTGATTTAATGGGTACCCCCGACACGCCTTTTGTCTCGCTGACCGCATATCGTGCAGACACGGCCATTAACCTGACGATTTCCGCCCTGATTGTTGTAGGCGGCATTGGCTTTCTGACATGGG
>OLVU01002070.1_pt1 | contig 11018 bp, 10 predicted proteins | sample 1673321 | NCBI WGS metagenome assembly OLVU01 (sample SAMEA3178942, study PRJEB25190) | human gut metagenome | biome: human gut; feature: human-associated habitat; material: faeces | place: Austria | collected 2013 | reverse complement strand
AGCGGCACTTGATGGAAAGACTCAGTGTGAGAAAGCCCGTCCACACAAATAAATATCTGCTCACTTCTTCGCTCCAGGTCAGGGAGTTGTTGAACAAATAACGGCAAACTACCTGCAATCCTGATACTAGCGTGATGACCGTAATGATGATGCACAGCAGAACTTCCTCAAAATTGTCCCAAGTCCATCGAAGTTTTTTCATATTGCCCTCCTTAAAAAGTTCTCCCTAATAACTAATCGATAGGACGTCATCTGTCTGACAGCTGATAGTTAAATAATAAATTTCATTTTATCTTTTGTCAATAATTTTACCTTTTGTTTCTCTGATTTGGCTGACTAACCAAAAAACGGAGAGATCTTTTGTCTCTTATACCAGTCGACCTGGATATAGACCCTATTCGATCTGGGGCGGCAGTTGGTTGCAGGGCTCTTTGATCTCAAAGAGGTTAGAATAAACATGCAGTTTTCTTCATACGTAAGCCTGTATTTGAGAAAACTCTCAGGAAGGAAACCTATGAGCAAGGAGGCAACTGGTGAAAACGGCGCTGTTCTGGGGAGCGGTGAATATTGGAACCGCGTAAACCGCGCCGCTTTTTTTGGCACGCTGATGCAAAGACCGTCAGAAACGAATTACCACGAAACATTACGGGAGATGGGGAACCGTGCCGGCGCCGCAGTGGAAGAGATCTACGACGACTTGCAGGAACACATAAACGTCATTCGCAATATATCCTCTGATCGAAGGAGCGCACTTGCCAAGCAGGTACAATCACTAATATGATGTATGCAGGATGTCCCGCAGTTTTTGCAGCCATAGCAGTGACTGCATAGAAATCCTGAATCTATCCTCTTTTTATCTCCCAGGCAGTTCTTTTCGTGATGATCGGGCTATCCAAACAGCAATTCAAAAAATTAAGAGCGGTTCGGACTTCTTTACCAGTGAGTGTCTTGATTTACTTCAAAAGGCTGTGGATTGGAGTATTTCCTTTGCGGCGGGAGGGATGCAAGAAAGACTGCATTTCCGCAGGATATTTCACAGGGAAAGGATAAAGAATTCTTACGGGATGTACTGAACACATACCGCAGCAACAATAAATCGGCAGATCTGCGGGGGCGTTGTGGGTATTCCATTGGCAGCAGAGAATATCTGAACTATGCGGAACGGAAAGTCCCTTTGCAGGATCTTCCTGCCATATGCAGCGATGACTACGATGGAGGCATAAAGGGCTCCTTGGAAGATATCGTGCGCCAATTACAGCGGGATTTATCGCAAAACGAACGAGAGAACAACTATATCACAGACGATACAGCCCGCAACCTGCATGCCGCTGTTAGCGAACTGGAACACTGCGGGATCAGCACAGGCATTTCTGACAGCATGATCGAGCGGCTGGCATGGTTTGTGGGTGGCAATGCAGCAAGAACTCGACGAATTGAATTTAGGCGAGCGGCTGCTGGAGGACGGAGTTTGCGGAAAAAAGACTGACGGTGCTCGTGAGAGCTTTCTGGCTGAATTAGCGCGAGGCACCTTTCCAACTCTGGCATGGCTTGACCCGCTCCAAAGCAGTTGGACGAGGATTCTGGCTGCAACAAAAATCGCACGGAATGGACGGGATTTTCCATATTTTGTATTCTTTGGAAGTAATATGCCGCTTTTCGGTGCCGATTTGCACTCCCATAGAGGGAATACAAGCTATTACCTTATCAATGTGGATCCTCTCACAAATGCTTCGGCGTGGCAGAAAAGGCTTCCATCCGGACTGGATCATACCGAGATTTCCAAAGTAGTCAGGATCGCAGGGAGAGTGCTGTTGGTCGCGGGTGCAGCACTGGATGCTTTGGGGCTATGTGATGTCATTGACGGAGATCTGCATGACGCCCATCAGAAAATTGGCAAAAAGACTTATAGTACAGCTGCAAGTATTGGCGGCAGTTGGGCAGGAGGTGCACTCGGCGCCAAAGGCGGCGCTCTGGCAGGTGCTGCAATCGGTACGGCAATTTTGCCGGGACTTGGCACTGCTGTGGGCGGGATTGCCGGCGGATTGCTCCTTGGTGTTGCAGGTTCCTCTTTGAGAAAATGGGTAATTGATATCACAGATGTGGGAGAGTAACTATGGTTTTCCGAAAACGAAAAGAAAGAACTGACAGGTTGCTTAACGAACTGCACCTAGGGGAGTTTTGGCTGATGCCCGGAGCGTTCCGGGCAGAGGAAGCAACTGCCGGTATGATGGGATCATACGGACTACCCGGAGGATATGGGGCGCTGGCGGCCTCGGCCGAACAGGAGGAAGCACTGCGCCCCTTCCATACGATTGTACAGCCACTGTGGAAGAGGTCAGTGCCGGGCTACCTGTGGCGCTGACCGTGTCGGACTATACCGGACATACCTGTGCCCTGTGGGAGGCGCGCTTTCCAGAACTGCGCCAAATGGCGTTGGAACAGTGCCGTTGGTTCAAAGAAGAGGAGGTGGGCAAAGGGGAAAGGCATATATTTCTCTTTGACCGGCTGCCGGCTGCCCAAAGGATTGTATACATCGCTCTATCAGTGTATCCAACCAGAGATTCCCCGGGCGGATGTCTATCTGAATTGTTCTATTCTGAAAAAAGAGTTTCCTCTTCATTTTGATGAAGGTTCGACTCCGGAGAAGAGCGCTCTTCTAAACCTGCATGTGGATTGGGGACATTTGGTACTCATTATACAAACCGCACCAGACTTTCCGATCAAAAAGCTCGCCAAAGAGCTTGCAGACGCGTGTGAGATGGAAGGCCGGATTTTTTCTGGCCATACAAAAAGACTGTAACCATTACGGCAGCACCGGGCAGGGATTTCCTGCCCGACACTGTCCAGCTCTATCAGATACTATCGCCGTATTGGTCGGAGAAGAAGCTAAAAGTTTAAGCATGTTTTTTGAGACGAATAAAAGAAAAGTCCCTGATTTTACATAAATCAGGAACTTTTCGACGGAGACTACTGGACTCGAACCAGTAACCTCCTGCGTGTGAACAGCTTTATGAAACTTTTTTGATTGTTTCCGGCGGTTTTTAATCATTTCTGCTCCATTTCAATTGTTTCCCGGGCGTGATTTACTGTGCAAAATCCGCTTGTTCCACAAACTCCTGTGGTACAAGCTGTGGTCTGACTCTGTTATGTCGGCTAAAGTTCCGATTACTTATTAGTGAAAAAAGAACATCCCAATCCCCAGGGGCAAGCGGACAAAAAGATGGACTGGAAAAAGGCGGAAGAGATGTATTCTTACGAAGAAAGGAAAAGCAATGGTACAGTTTAGTCCGGAAGAAAAAGCGGAGGTATCATTTCTATATGGGTGAGATCTGCTCAGCCGTGGAAAATACCCTTTGGCGGGATTTTCATGCGGGCTTGCTCATCGTCAAATGGGTTATTGACATTAGGAGTTCCTTATCCCCGCTGGCTGAGAAGCGGCGAGTATCCGATCGCCAGTTTAGACTGGGAAGGGCGTTACCGCTGGTAGGGCTAAATTCAAAGCTTGGAGCAGGCTGAACTCACTTGCTCCATGTCTCAAAGGAGGTCACTTCCCCGACAATGCAGTCTGCGTAGGAAGGACGGTTGAAGAACGAGCTGTTTTACGGGAGTTTCTAGGAAAGCACATCTGTTTTCTAGTTCATTAGCAGTGTAGATCCCTGCATGAATATGGTATAACGATGGCAGAATCAAGCTATCCTTGGGGGCGATGAGATCTGCCACATACAGGCGCACCTTGAAACTCCCCATTTAGGTCCAACTTCTTGTTCGCATCTCCCTGGGCTCCAATACTCAAAATTTGTACCGCAGTAAAGTGTATAGGAGGTGAGTAAACCAACTGGAGTGGGCTTTTATCTTTGCTCGGGATTGTTATAAAGCCTATATCTAACCCACGCGGTACGCAAGACTGTCAGGAAAAGCTGTTCATATCTGAAATTCCCAGATTTCAATACAAGGCCTAGTTCCAGCTGTTCGATGGGCTACAGTTCCAGCACGCCAGGAGCGATATCTTGCCACGCCTGATTTTTGCCGCCAACTACTGCAATGTCTACCATAAACTTCCATACGGCTTATTAACCCTTGGATATACGTTCCGCGCCAGATCGCTGGCAGTCACTTAATTCAACAGGATTTACAGCGGAATGCCTCCTGTTTGCAGATTTTATAGCTTCTTGCAGTACGGTTTCCGTCTGTTCACCAGACAGCAGTTGTTCGGGATCAATACGAACGGCACTTACTCTGCTTTCCAGGTAAGCCTACACTTACCTTTGTACCATGGCGGAATAGCTTCCAGAGAGAATTAGGTGAGGTAAAGTCTCATTAGCCGCCAGTTCTTTCAGATTCAGCTTGCTTTTCGCACCTTTTCTGATGAGGCATCTAAGATATACCAGTAGTCCGGAACCACCAGTCAGCAGCGGTAAATGTCAAAATTTTCTACAGTCTGTGCCCCGTTTCCATAGTGCGCCCATTGACCAGCTATGACGGATACAACACCGTACACCAGCTGCTGGTCAGTTCCAGCGCTACTTTTCCGTTTCCAGTACCATCCAACAAAAAGCCTGTAGTCCGGCTTTGCAAAAATGACGCGGCTTTACTGCCGGTAAAATTATTGGCAATGCAGCCTATCCAGAGCTGGTTGTCATTCCAAGCCGCAATTTTCCTTTAGTAATGGTGTCGCCAGCGACTTTAAGCCGGCAGCTGCACGCCCGTATTTAAGCATGGAGCTTACGCCAAATCGTATTTCTGCTAATTCCCAGCCGCCTTGCCGCAGCGGACTGGTTCATGTTTTCCTCCATCAGTACATGCTGAATAATATCCCGCTCAATTTCCTCCAGCGGTTTTGTGATATCAATTCCACTGTAATTCAAGTATTCCGTCTCCTCCGGGGGAATAGTATTGTCATTTAAAAGCAGGGTCTGTGCCTCTTTCAGAGTAATCTGTGCTCCCTGTGCGGTCAACACTAATTGCTGAATAAACGTTTTTAACTGGGATAAATTGGTATTCCAATGCTGCTGTTCCAGCAGAGCCACGACCCCTTCTTCAAATCCCCGGATACTCTTTTGATATTCTTGATTTGCCGCAGTTAAAAAAATCTGTGAGAAGTCCGTAATGGAATCAGGAAATTCCCGTAGAGGTGCCAGGATTACATGGAGAGACGAAATCTTCTGGTACAACGGATACAAGAACTGGTCATTGGACAGAAGATGGTGGATCCTATTCGTTGCCGAAGCGATAATAAAGTGCCGCTGATCCGCAGCAGAATCAACTATGTAGGCGCTCAACTCCTGCTGCAGTTCTATTGGAAGTAAGTGAATGTTCTCCAGATATAATGTGCATCCGTTTTCATTCAAAGGTGATGCAGTTTTATCCAAAAATGCATTCCAGCGTTTCCTGGTCAGTAGGTTGCAGCGCACAAAGATGAACGGAGCCATTGGCTCCTTGCGCAGGCCATGCAAATAATAGGCCAGACTGCTTTTTCCGGTACCATATTCTCCCAAAATCAACACAGGCGGCGGAGACACGGATGCGGTGACAATCTCCGCCACCGCTTGTACCCGTGGGTTATTCTTTTGAAGAGTATTGATAAATTCCGGGGACAGTGTCACTGAAAGCGGTTTTTCGATGGTAATGTCTGCCTGGGAGGCATATCCCTTATGCATCAGTGAAATGAAGAACAGGAAGCAGTCCTGATTGCGATAAGAAACCCTTTTGCCGATAATTTCGATTCCCTGTGTTCCGATTTTTTTACAGCCCCTATCGGTGGACTGCTGCAAAAGCACCGGAATAAATAGCAACAACTCTTTTTTAAAGGTTTGATGATCGGTAATCTCAAACGCGCGATTGTCAACAATTACGTTGCCTATCTGGTCCATCAGGATAATCCGGAATTTTAAATTATCAATAACTGTCTGAAAAATCTGAGTGATCTCCTGCCCCTTTTCCATCAACTCCGAATAATAGATGGCTGCAATAACGGACTGGCGGATACAATCCTCTGATGACAGAATTAGGAGTCCCCGAAGTCCGTTTGCCATAGCAGCATTTACGGAAGGCACATCCCCAATAATCAAAGAAAATCCCCGGTCAGCCAGTTCCGCCACCCGTTCCTTAACTTCTGCGTAGCGCACCTCGTAAATCTCCGTGTTTTTCAGTTGAAGCACTTCAAATACTTTTTTGACGGAATTAATAATGCTAGAATATCCGACCACCGCCACACGCTGATCGCTGAATCCCGGTTGGTTAATAGCCCGCAGGATATCCAATAAGGATACATCCACTTCCACCACCGGCACAGAGGTAAACTGCCGAAGAATCGCCGCAATTGCACCACGAGTAATGATTGCGTCAAAGGCGTTAGGTGGATAGGAGTTAAAAATAGAGATTGCCGTAAACTCACCTCCGGTATGCATCTCAAAATCCACCGTAGGAAACTCTTGGATGACGGGCGCGGCAGTCTCTTGGAAGGACAAATATGGGGCAATGATTAATATACGGAATCGTTTCATGGGCCTCCTCCCTCCATTTTTATTCGATTCAAATTGTAGCATATAGCAGGTTTTGTGGCAAGTAAAATCTTATTTGAGTTAATATTGCTACAAAATATAGCATTATTTTGCAACACATACCTTGATGAATGCTATTTCTCTCTGTAAAATTACGGTATAAAGCAATCTGCACAGCATCATTTTTGTGCATTTTGCTCACTCGAATACAATACCATTTAAAAAAATGGAGGAGGGCCAAGATGGACTTGAGCTGTGATTATCTGAAAATGAAACACCCGATCGCCCAAAAGGCGCTATATGCGCTGCTGGAAGTCAAGGATTCGGACCTTCGTTTGGATACGGTATATCAGGGAAACCACGCTGTAGACCAGGGAATCCACATCGGTGGCACCTTCTCAGAACTGATTCCACTGATCGCGCTTTTTTACGGAGGTTTCATTCATGTAAATGTGGAAGACCCCACTGCTCGTGAAAGTGACATCTACGTACAGAGCAAGGGACACGGTATAGCCGGTATGGCATCGGTCTTTTCGGATTTTGGTTTCTTTGACAGAGCGCTTTTGGAGAATTCCCGCGGAAGTGACAGCGATCTGAATGGACATCCTGGCCCTATCCTGCCAGGAGTACATATCGCGACGGGACCTTTAGGGCAGGGCATCAGTGCCGCTGTCGGCTTTGCCATGGCGCAGAAAATAGAGGGTGTTGGGCGGACATTCTGCCTGATGGGAGACGGGGAACTGCAGGAGGGCATTCCATGGGAGGCATTCATGTTTGCCTCTGCCAAAAATCTGAACAATCTGTGCATTCTCATCGATCACAACTATGGACAAAACGATGACTCTCACCGTCTCATGCTTTCCATGGGTAGCTTGCGAGAAAAATTGGAGAGCTTTGGTTTTGATGTTTTGGATGTCAACGGTCAGGAGTACGAGCCGATTTACCATGCGTTGGAGCACTTCCAACATCGGATCGACAGCCGCCCCATGGCCATCATCTCTGAATGCCGCAAGGGTGAAGGTGGTTTCTCCAAAGCCACCGAGAGCCACAAGACCACCGTGGGGCAGGATCTGGCGGAATGGGAAATCCATCAGCAGACGCTCCGCAGGGAAACCCGCATTAAAAACTTGTGTCATTTTCTACAGGCTGCAAAGGTGCGTGCGCCGGAGGAATATGAGCAACTCCTGCACTGGGCTTCCAAGATGGGGATTGATGTACAGCAGGATGAAAATGGCCCTGTGGGTGTTATACGCCGCTATTCTCAACGCCGCACCAAACGGGCTGCTCCCCGAGACAAGACTCTGCATTACCAGGAGCGCGACCTACCCGATCCCAAAATCGGAGATAAGCTGCAGTGCAGCAAAATTGCCGCGGATATGGTAGCAGCCTTTTCCAGAGACCCGAAAATGATTACTTTGGACGCGGATATGGGCCTGATCTCTGGTCTTCAGCCCGGTATGCTGAAACATGCTGGAAACCGCGGCATCAATGTAGGCATTGCTGAATCCAACATGAGTGGCATCGCCGAGGCCTTTGCCGCAAAAGGCTATAACGTCTGGCACTCCACTTTTGGCGTCTTTTTTGACTGGCGAGTTTTGCGCCGGATTACGGTCAGTCAGCAAGAGCGAATGGAATCAATTTCCAAAAGTGACGGCTGGCTGTCCGAGGGCCATCAGCTGGATATTACATTGTTCTCTACCGCTAGCAACATTGACACCGGTGTTAACGGCGCCACCCATATGAGCATCGACGATGTTACCGCGCTTATGCAGCTGCCTCACTTGCGGGTAATCGATGTAGCCTGTCCCCGAATGATGGTGGCGGTCATGAAATGGATTGCCAAGGGTAGCAAGGGGCTGGTGCTACTTCGGCTCACACGAGCCGCTTCTGAAACCATTTACCCTGAATCCCTGCAATTTGAATACGGAAAGGGCTATGTCCACGGAGATCCTCATGCGGACACCGTCATCATCACTAGTGGCCGAGGCATTTATGAGGGACTCAACGCCCAGAAGGCGTTACGGGAACAGGGACGCGAGATCGCCGTGGTGGACATGCCTTCCTTTGATGCAGATCTGGCTGCGCAGCTGACCCAACAAGGCAAACGAATCCTATTTGCCGAACAGAATAACGGTTTCCTGTTTGCCTCTTATCTGGACGAAATGTACCGGCGAGGAATCGCTTGGTCGCCGGAAAAGATTACCACCCTCAGCACCCGCACCAGAGAGCGAAAAGCACGGCATCTGCACTCCGGAACCTATACACAGCTGGCAAAACTCTGTGGCCTGTCTGCAGAGGATCTTGTAAATACGATCACATTTGAAATGTAAAGGAGGGCGCATATGGGCTTTGACATGAATGCTTTTTCCCTGGCAGGGAAAAAAGCCATTGTTACAGGTGGCGCAAAAAAGACCGGCCTGTGTTATGGTATGGCTGTCGCACTTCATGACGCCGGTGCAGAGATTGTCATTCTGGACGCAAATTCACAGGTTGAAAACACGGTGGCAGAATTGGGTGGCGCCAAATCTGGATACCACGCCGTGGTAGCAAATCTATTGGACCTCAACGATCTCAGCAACGGGTTTCAGCAAGCGATTTCAGCTCTGGGTGGACGGCTGGATATTCTGGTCAACGGTGCCGGACTTCAGTATCGCTGCCCCTCCGAGGAGTTCCCCGAGGACGCTTGGGATCGCATTATGGGGGTCAACATCAAGGGCGTTTTCTTTATGAGCCAGCTGGCTGGCAAGGTGATGCTGAAACAGGGCAAGGGAAAAATTATCAACATCGCCTCCACCAATTCTTTCATCGGCCTGCGGAACATGCCGGCGTATGTCTCCAGCAAGGGCGGCGTCAAACAATTGACCATGGCGCTCTCCTCTGAGTGGAGCGGTCGCGGCATCAATGTCAACGCCATTGCTCCCGGCTACATGGACACCGAAATGAGCAAGGATCTGCAGCAGATGGAACAGGGCAAACAGCTCACTAAGCGGATCCCTATGGGAAGATGGGGGCATCCCGAGGATCTGATGGGTACTGTCGTATTTCTGGCCTCATCTGCTTCCGACTACATTAGTGGTGTGACGCTCCCGGTGGACGGAGGTCATTTGGCAAGTTAAGGAGGTGGGTAAATGGCCATTCGTAAGCGCAACGATTTCATTTTAAGCATTCTCTCTTTTGCAATTGGATTGTTCCTGTTCGCATCAGAATCAACTGTTAGTGGTGTCATGCTGTTTGTCGGACTTCCCTTTCTGGCGGAACCCCGCACCTTTATTCAAGGCATCGGTATTCTGCTGATGGTATTCAGCATCCCTCTGTTTCTCAAATCAATCAGTCTGAAGGGTGAGCGGGACTCTGGCAAATTCAGGTTGAAAAAGGAAACGATCATTACTCTGATTGCGCTGCTCCTTTTCGTTCCCGCCTATGAACTAATCGGTTTTCCCATTGCTTCTTTCCTGCTCACTTTCTGTCTGAGCGTTGTGTATGGTCTTTGTGAAGAATCGCAGCGGGAGGAGCATGAACGTACCAGCAAAAAAAAGTTCTATCTTATCCGGTTTGTCTATTCTCTTGTTGTCGTAACCGTTCTGGTCCTCGTATTTACACAGATCCTGCATGTCAAGTTCTTCTGAGTCCGTTCTTTCCTACATTTCGTTATTTTGCTTAGGAGGAAAATTATATGAAAAAGAAAAATATCTTGGCACTGGCCTGCGTATTTCTTATGATGATCGGCATTCTGTCGGGCTGCGGTGGCGGTGAAGAAGCCGCTTACCCGGCGGAAGACATCTCGTGTCTGGTCCCCTACGCCGCTGGCGGCGGCACCGACAACATCGCCCGTGCTGTGGCGGCCAACATTGATCTACCTGTGTCCATCGCCTGCTCCGTTATGACCGGTGCCGGCGGTTATACCGGTTCACAAGAATTTTCCACACAGCCCGGCGACGGCTATCACATTATGTCTCAGAGTCCCCTGGACCTGATTTGCTACTATCTGACCGGTGTCAGTGAGGAAAAACTCTGGGAGAAGATGGAGCCGCTTCCCTGCATGGTAATCGATCCCGGCATCGTGGTTACCAATCCCAACAGCGGGATCAACAGTGTGGAGGATCTAAAAGCAATGGATCCCGCTGAACTGACTTGGGGATTCATCGGTGCCCGTCAGCAGATGGTCACCATCCAACTGCTCCAGGGGCTCGGCCTGGAAGGTGCCACCCAGGTTCCCTACGACAGCGGTGCTGACGCCATTACTGCCATCATGGGCAACCATGTTGATGTCAGTTTCATGCAGGTGGGCGATCTGGGCTCCGCCGTGGAATCCGGCAATGTGAAACCCCTGCTGATTGTGGACGAAAAGCGCTGTGAAATTTATCCCGATATTCCCTGCACAGAGGAACTGGGAATTGAAGCCACCGGCGCCCAGTATCGTGCCTTCTTCGCCACCAAGGATACCACTCCCGAGCAGATTCAGTATCTGAACGATAAGATGGCAGACCTTCAAGATGACCCCGATTATCTGGAGGCTCT
>OLVU01002066.1_pt1 | contig 11050 bp, 9 predicted proteins | sample 1673321 | NCBI WGS metagenome assembly OLVU01 (sample SAMEA3178942, study PRJEB25190) | human gut metagenome | biome: human gut; feature: human-associated habitat; material: faeces | place: Austria | collected 2013 | reverse complement strand
GCGCCCTGGTTGCCATAATGGCAAACCAGCCGCGGATGCCTGTGCAGATGTCGGCGTCATTGATAAGCTTCCGAAGATGGAAGGGCGCAGCCTGATCATGTTTATCTCTGCAAAACCCGCGCCGAAGGCAGGCGGTAAAGCCGCTGCGCCAAAGCCGGAGAAGCAGAGCGAGCAGCCTGCAAAGCAAGAATAAGGAGGAAACAACAATGCCAAAGCTGAAAACACATTCTGGAGCGAAAAAACGCTTTAAAGTAACCAAAAACGGCAAGGTAAAACGCGCTCATGCTTTTAAGAGCCACCTGCTCAACAACGGCCGCAAGACCACAAAACGGAAAAGAGGCTTGAGAAAAGCGACCTACGCTGATAAGACCAACGTAGCAGCTCTCAGACACCTGCTTCCATACGAATAATCGATCATTACTAACCTACACGGAGGGATATAACCATGGCTCGAGTTAAGGGCGCGATGATGACTCGCAAAAGAAGAAAGAAAATTCTGAAACTTGCTAAAGGCTATTTTGGCAGCAAATCCAAACATTTTAAGATGGCCAAACAGGCTGTCTATAAATCTGGCAACTATGCTTACATCGGCCGCAAACAGAAAAAACGTGACTTCAGAAGACTGTGGATCACCAGAATTTCTGCTGGCTGCCGCGCAAACAACATCACCTACTCTGTATTCATCAATGGTCTGAAAAAAGCCGGCATTGATCTGAACAGAAAAATGCTGTCCGAAATCGCTATCCATGATGAGGCAGTAGGCAGGTCGGTCACCGAACGGATTGTTTCAATCATCTCTTTATCATTCTCACGCCCCAGTTTTACTTTGAGAATATTGAATTGCTCGGCACATTCCTTCGTTTTTTCTCGTACCACATCCGGCGTATCGATACCAATGGTAAAAGTGGTCGAAGGAGCTTTTTCCTTATCCAATCCCCATATCTTATACCACGGAGCTCTCAGCAATTTGCCCACAAGGTCGTGCAAAGCAATATCTACAGCAGCTTTAGCGGCGGCATCTCCCGGTGAAAGCTTATCTACATAAGCGAGAATATCCTCCAATTGGAAAGGATCGGGAAACTGTCCGATGATATCCTGAACTTTTTTCAGGAAAGCCAGTACACTTTCCATCGTACCCAGTTCTTTCTGTAAATAAGGCGGCATGGAAGCTTCACCATAACCGATAACACCATCGTATTCAATCTCTACCTGTACATCAGGAGTGGTAGTGCGTGAGTAAGTAGCCACTGTAAAAACATGACGTAACTCCAACTCGTATGGAAAGAAGCACAATTTCATCCTGGCATTCACACCACTTTTATTGATATTGAACAGTTTTGGAGCGCTTTCTCCTCCAAATACATCATTGATAACCACACCGGAGCCCAATGCGGCAAAAGCAGCTGTTTTCAGGAAATCTCTTCTGTTTTGCATAATATTTGTTTTTAAGTTAGGAGCTACTAGCTACGGAGCCACAAGCTACAAGAGCTTTGCAGAATGAGAGCATTGCTACTTGTAGCTTGTAGTTCGTAACTTTATTATTTATAATAAGGATTCGTTTCCGTAGTATTCAAGGATGCTTCCTTATTTATATAAGGTAGCACGCGCGTAGCAAACAGAAGGCGTCCGAGGTTATATTCGTCAAAAAGCTCATCGGCAGAATCAAAACTACTGACGTGTACATCACCTTGCGAATGAATGAAACGTTTATTGCCAATATACATTCCCACATGCACCACACGTTCTTTTCGATCTGCCGTAGCTTTACGTCCGAAGAAGATCAAGTCGCCCGGTTGCAGGTTGCTGAAATCAGGAGCGATATCAATATGCTCGCCTACATACGCTTGCTGTGAAGCATCTCGAGGAATGATGATATCATGAATGAAAAGAATGGTACGCATGAAGCCACTGCAATCTATCCCTTTGGAAGAAGTGCCTGCCCAAAGATACGGAACTCCCATCAGCGTATGTGCCGTGCGAATAATGCTGGCAGCATCCTGTTTTAAAGCGGCACGCCATTTCTTTTCCGGCATGGAGATAGATTTGGAAATATAACCGGTCCGCCCGTCAGGATATGCAACCTTATAGAATGCACCTTTCGTTCCCTCCCACTTCAAGCGATTGCCTGCAACTACATCCGAAACAGTCTGCGAAGACTGATTGGGTTCAGAATACACAAACCCATAATGAGAAGTCACCACAATCTTCTCTGCTCTGTTCCAGACATGAAGTTCTTCTTTCGTTACCGGATGAATACCTACACGATGTACCCAAGCGATATAATTATCCGGTGTCTGAATGCGATACCAACCGTCGCGCTGTAATACGCGGACAGGCATTCCCATCAATCCCTGGGTCATCATTTCGGATGAAAAGTCAGGATCAACCCTAAGATTGGACACCGATACATTTATGATACCATAAGTTTTTCCTTCCAGTGCAGCCTCATCCGGCAATACCTGTAAGCAGTCCATTACTTGATAGTCAGCTTTCGACAACCCGTTCAGTAATGCAGCTTTCGCCTCGGCCGAAGTAGTCACACCACGTAACATCACATTTTTACCGGAAAAGGAATAATCTACATCAAAGAGTGCTACCCGTTTATCAGGAGCATACTGACGCTTCAAGCTGTCGGACAACTGTGCTACATCCGCAGGAATAGTCCTGTCCCCGATTTCCGAAGCTACCGAATACAACGAAGCAAAAAGGAACAGGGATACGATAGGAATAAGTTTCTTCATTAGCTAAAATGATTTGGGGGTTATTAAGTGTTAGCAAAGTTAGAAATAATTTCTACTTTGGTTATATATTTTCAGGAATATTAAGAAAGTGTTTAGAAATGGAAGCTATCCGGAGGTTATCTACCCCGCATCCGGTCCGTGCCAGGTCCGTATCAGGTCCGTATCTATAATTATGGAGAAGATACGGAAAAAGCCCTCCCTTACACAAAAACTCTACAAGTTTCTGTGTCCGCTGGCATAAAAATCGTATCTTTGCCGGACAAAAGCAGCCGGTCGGTCTGTCGCTTACGCTTCGGCGTATGAGGAAAGTCCGGGCAACATAGAGCATCCTACTTCCTAACAGAAAGCTGTCCGCGAGGGTAGAGTAACGTAGAAGAAAATAACCGCCGGTGTCCTTGGGCATAGGTAAGGGTGAGAAGGTAGGGTAAGAGCCTACCAGTCTTGTGGTGACACAAGGGCTGTGCGTCTTGGGAGTTGTAAGGTCATGTAAACCGACGCTATGAGAGCTGCTCGCTCCATGTCGGAGGGTAGACCGCTAAAGCCTGTATGGTGACATGCGGCTCAGATAAATGACAGACACTTTGCTGAATGAAGAATGATGAATGAATAATGAAGATTTCTTCCTGAAAACAGAGAACAGAACCCGGCTTACAGACCGACTGCTTTTTTTTTAATTTAAGAACAGAGAATGAGGAATGAAGAATTTCTGCATGATACAACAATTTGATAGAGTTCTCCGTTCTATATTCATAATTCTTCATTCCTAATTCTTCATTGATTATGAATAAACGTATTACTGCTCTTTGGAAATTTCTTACATACGACATCTGGCGTATTACAGAGGATGAAGTCACCAAAACGACTTTTTCCCTCTACAATATAATCAAAACCATTTATTTATGTATCAACCGCTTCACCAAGGACAGACTAGTAAACAATGCCTCTGCACTGACTTATAGCACTTTGCTTGCCATTGTCCCTATACTTGCCATATTATTTGCCATAGCACGTGGATTCGGCTTCTCCAATCTGATGGAGAATCAGGTGCGAATGGGATTCGGAGGGCATAACCAGACCACAGAAGTCATCCTCCAATTCGTAGACTCTTATCTTTCTGAAACTAAAAGCGGCATATTTATCGGAGTAGGTTTAATTATGTTGCTATGGACGGTTATCAACCTGATCACCAATATTGAAATAACCTTCAACCGCATCTGGCAAATAAAAAAGGCACGAAGTATGTACCGTAAAATTACAGACTATTTCTCTATGTTCCTGCTGATGCCTATCTTGATTGTAATTTCGGGTGGTCTCTCCATCTTCATGAGCACAACGCTGAAGTACATTGAAGATTTTGTACTGCTTGCTCCTATTCTGAAATTCCTGATCCGCCTCATACCTTTTGCCTTGACCTGGTTCATGTTTACAGGCCTATACATCTATATGCCGAATACTAAAGTAAAGTTCAAGCATGCGCTCATTGCGGGGGTTCTTGCAGGAACGGCACACCAGGCATTCCAGTTTCTATATATCAGTGGTCAGTTGTGGGTATCGCGTTACAATGCTATTTATGGTAGTTTCGCTGCCCTTCCCCTATTCCTGCTATGGTTACAAATATCGTGGACAATCTGCCTGTTTGGTGCAGAACTGACGTATGCGGGACAAAACATACGGAACTTCAGTTTTGACAAAGACACCAAAAATATCAGCCGGAGGTATCGGGATTTCGTGGCTATCCTTATCATGTCCCTCATTGCCAAAAGATTTGAGGAGAATGCAAAACCATATACAGCAGAAGAAATATCCGAAGAGTGTCAGATACCAATCCGGTTGACACACCAGATTCTATATGAGTTACAAGAAATAAATCTATTGCATGAAGTAGTAGACGAAAACAATGAAGATATCGGCTATCAACCCTCCATGGATATTAATAAGATGAACGTCGCACTGTTGTTAGACAGACTGGACACGCATGGTTCGGAGGATTTCAAAATAGATAAGGACAAAGAGTTCAGCGAACAATGGGAAGTATTAATGAATGCACGGGAAGAATATTATAAGAGCGCAAGCCATGTGCTACTGAAAGATCTTTAATTTTAGGAGGGTTAGTGATAAGTGATTAGTACCATGCGGTATCATAGCGCAATCTGTTAATCACTTATCACTAACCCTTTATCACTGAATCAGTATTTATTGTAAGAAACCACCTTTTCCTTCGGTTTCCTCGCCTTCTTTCTCTTCTCTTTTACAGAGTAGCCGATGGTGATAACCAATAGCAAGCGCTTAGAAGATGGAATACCGGTCAGCTTCTTAATCTCTTTCTCATCAAACCAGCCAAGAATACAAGAACCTAATCCCTCACTCTCGGCAGCTAAAGTGATATGAGCAGTGGCAATACCTATATCTATCAAGGGGAAATACTTATCCTTAATCTTTGCACCCAGAAATGAAGTGACATTCATCGATTCTTCCACAACCAGAATATGAACGGGGGCATCCTTAGCAAATTTATTCATCCCCAGTCCGGCAGTAGCTTTGCCTACCTTAACGGAAAGTTCCGGATCATTGATTACGACAAACTTCCACGGTTGCGCATTACAAGCCGATGGGGCCAGACGGGCAGCTTCCAGTATCCGTTCCAGTTTCTCGGGCTCTACAGGACGTGTCATATCATAAGCGCGGTCACTCTGACGGGAGGCTACTAATTGTAAAAAGTCCATTTGATATATGTTTTTATTGCACCACAGATTACACAGATAAACACAGATTATAAAAGGATAATATTTCTGTGCTATTTGTGTAATCTGTGGTGAACTATTATTTAAACTGGAGCATCCGGCTGATATATTTGCCGATAATGTCAAATTCAATGTTCACTACGCTATCAACTTTGATATCGTGAAAATTAGTATATTCGAACGTATAGGGAATGATAGCTACCTGGAAAGTATCGTCCGTTGGATTACACACCGTCAGACTGACACCATTCACCGTTACAGAGCCTTTGTCCACAGTAATGTATCCCCGCTTTGCCATCTCCTTATCGAAAGCATACCGGAAAGTGAAATAATAACTTCCTTCGGCATCTTCTACACTGATGCAGGTAGCAGTCTGATCTACATGCCCCTGCACGATATGTCCATCGAGGCGACCGTTCATCATCATGCTGCGCTCTACATTCACCTTGTCTCCTACGTTCAACAACCCGAGATTGGAGCGCTCCAATGTTTCCTTCATGGCTGTAACCGTATAGGTATCCTCTGTCATGCTGACTACCGTGAGGCATACACCGTTATGAGATACACTCTGGTCTATCTTCAATTCATTTACAAATGAGCACTTGAACGTGAAGTGTACGTTCTCTTGTTCTTTTACCAATGCCACAAGAGTGGCACATTCTTCTACTATTCCGGAAAACATAATTCAGTTTACGATTTAATGATTTATAATTCCTTATTTGGAGAACACAAAGATAATGCAAATTGATCGCAGAATTTTCATGCTTGCATGAAAAAGTTCTGCCGAGATGCAGCTTATCTTCTCCAAAGATACGAAATAAGGGGAATATAAGTACAAAAAAAATGGAGCTTTTCTAAACCCGTCTGATTACCAAACAAATACGTAAATTGTTCTTTATACTTGTACTTCAATTAGCCCGTAAGAACATCACAAAGATAATTCATTTATAGGAAAAATCAAGTAGTAAATTACATGATTACTTCCCTTCTTAATAAAAAATCCAACTACCACTTCTGATAGCTGGATTCTCTGTTCTGGCTATGTTATTCACTTAAACCATATTCTTGCGTTTTTCTTTATTTCTACCTTTGCGAACTTTCCCAGTGCTGCTACAAGTGCTTTCACTTCGTCTGCTGTTGGCTCTGGTATTTTTATCTTTCTATTGGTTTCATCATTGCTTTTTTGTTTGCAATGATAATAAAAAAAACAGCAAATGAATTGCTTCAAATGCTGTTTTCTTAATTAGATGATGTAGTACTTACTTCCTCTTCCAAGTAGTTTCGTAACCATAGTCACGGTCTATAGTTTTCATGATGCTACCATCAATAGTAACATCGTAACTATCAATCTCATCTTCACCTGCATGCTCCCCATAGTTAATAACCAATATAGAAGTCTTGCTATCATAAGTGTAGGTGAAAATCTATTAGACGATTATAGAGCTCCGCAAAAGATTGATATTGAATATGTTATGTCATAAAAGGAGTTCGTGTATTGATAACAAAAAAGCCAGCTAACATTACGCTAGCTGGCAACTAATATCAATAACTAAAGATTAACTATTTTATTTTCTCATTTAATATCTCCATAAAATTATGCTTCTGTGCTTCCTTCATAATACTGTCCACATCTCTTTTTTCTGCTTTCTTTAACATTTTAGCTAATTTTGTATATTCAGTTCCTTGATTGTTCTTCTTAATAATCCAGTCGATGAAGAATCCTTTAGCCAAGAAACGATAAGTAAATCCTGCATCTAAACCAGCTTTAATAATCTTCTCTGCTCTTTCAACCACTTTTTCAGGCTCATTACCCACATGCTTCGTAAGAGTGTCTTCTCCATATTTACACGCATCTGCCAGTACCGATTCTTTTATATCAGTAGAATAAGTCAGATACTTACTAAGTGTTGTCAGCTTAAATCCACCATTCGGTAACATATCATCTACTTCACCCTTTTTTACTTTTTGATGTTGCATATCCATATACTTAACTATGAACTTAAAAACCTCATTATCGGGATACATAGCCACTGCTTGTTTAGCGAAATCAGCTTTATCCCACTTTACAGATGTGTTATTTGCTTCAGTAATAAGAGTCTGTATGAGTATCTCATTATTCAATGGATATCTAGCTTTTATGTGTGCAGGGGCTTTAGGCGTATATTCTTGGGGCTTATCTTCCTCGTTCCTTCCATTCTTCTGCCATTTCCTCGCTGCTTCTTCATACTTCTTCTTACCACATCTGTCCTCTTCTCGAAGTGCCATTATAGCCATATACCTGTGCTGTCCATCAACAATTGCCAAATACTCCTTTGCCTTTTCTTTATCTATCGGAAGTCCAGACATAGGGTCTTTCAAACTTAGACCTTCATTTATTACATCTTCTCCATCGACGACTTCCAATTCCGATAGTTGACCACATTCCGTAATGGACTTCATTTTAGCTTTCACATTCGCTTTATCGATGTCTCGATTGATACCACCAGCAATAAAAGCAACTTTCTTTCCTTCGTTCAATTCTCTTGATTCCAGAGTAAAGATTTCATTCTTAATACTTTCTTTTGTATTCATATATTTTTGCAGTTTTTAGACTGGTGCGCTCCAGCTTTATTTATTTTTATACTGCAAAGATTGCCCTTTAATCGGAGAACTAAAAGAAACAAAAAAATGCGCATTTTCTGTTCCCCTACTAAAAGCACCAATTAATCTATGTTTTTCATGCTATAGCCCAAAATCAGACAAAAAAATCCTGCCTACCTATTTCTTGAGTAAAGTCCAATAGAAATAGGCAGGCAGGATCACCCCTAGCACGAAAAAATTCTCTTTAAAAATAGAATGAGTTCAGTCTTCTTATCTCCATATCTTTATACCGCATTAAGATAGTCTTTAGATATTCATAACTTACCCTCACGCTTTCATTGCTTATGATACCAGTAAGGTATAATAGATGTGCAATAACCATTTTCTCCTTATCTGAAAGGTTTGCCCCCTTCTTTCTTTTCTCCTTCACCTGCCCTTGGTGGTTAAAAGCGGAAATGATCATCTTGGAAAAATAATAAGCCAACACTGAAAAGGAATCTGAACTCTTACGAGTTATATCTACGAAATACCCGTTAGGCAAATTAGTCAAGTCATTATTTTCTAATCCGTCATCGCAGAATTTAGCTATGCAGGCTATGGCATTATTGTTATCAATCACAATGTTTTTTCTGCCCACTTTTAAGGTTATACTTATTGGCTCATTAAAAATAGCTCCAAGCATACCACTGCCTGTATAGTTATTATAAATCGCATCTATAAAGCCTCTTATGTGCTCAACAGGAGACTTGTTTACCTCAATTCCTTCCATGCAAATTCCCCAACTATAGTCATAACAGAAGAGTAATAAATACCAAAACTTTTCACTATCTAAATCCAATGTTTTCAGATAACCTTGTAGATCTTCATCCTGCGTATATTCTTCTACTGTGAATTTATGTCGCAACTTACGTGCGTTATACCTTCCTTTAAAAATATCTGGAACTTGCGAAACTGCCATGAAAGATTCACCTGTATTCTCGTTATAATCAAAGTCTGGTGCATATTCTTGAGCTACAGGATATACATATTCAAGTAGTTTATATTCCTCTACATTATATTGGAAAGAAAACTTTTCTATTGGTTGCATCATTGCTTTTTTATTTGCAATGATAATAAAAAAACAGCAAATGAATTGCTTCAAATGCTGTCTTTTTGGGGAATTACCTAACTATTCTTCTATAATATTATCGTATTGTTTAAAAGCGTATGATGCTTTGTATGTTTCATAACTACCTTTAGGTACATAAATGTTACAATTATCAAAACCAAATGAATCACAATAATACATTCGATCTTCCCCTTCACTATCATCTATTAATTTGGGAGGAGTATTATTAAGAAAATGAATTTCTTTTAAAGCTCCACCCCCAAAAGCACAATGACCTATCTCAATTACACTTTTCGGTATCGTCATTGTAGATATTCCAGCTCTACTGAAAGCTCCATTGCCTATTTGAGTTACACTGTTAGGTATTACTATTGAAGTTAAATTAGCACAAGAATTAAAGGCATCAGGACTAATTGCAATGACATTCTCAGCTATGGTATAACTATTTCCGGCTTTATTAGCAGGATAATAAACTAGTATATTTTTTTCTTTATTGAATAATATATCATCATTGCTTGAATAATATAGATTGTCAGCAGCAACTGTTATTTTAGACATTTCTAGACATAAATTAAAAGCTTGTCTTCCTATTTTGATAATATTCTTAGAAATAGCAATTGAAGTTATACGAGTATCAATAAAGGCTCGACTTCCTATTTCTGTTACGCTATTAGGAATCTCAAGTGAAGTTAGCCCACTAAAAGAAAAAGCATAATTTCCTATTCTTGTAATGCTATTGGGTAGTTTTACAGACTCTAGACTAATAACTTGACTAAACATTTTATCTCCTATCTCATTTCTAGAAAAGGTACATTCATCTCCATTAAATGCAGTAAATTTTCCTCCAAGCATTTGGACATCAGTTAAGTCTAATCTCTTTAGTTTACAGTCTTCCTTAAACGTCTCTAGAATATAGGTAATATCTATCCCATTCAGATAACCAGATAAAACAAGCTCTTGTATTTTATACCTTTGCTTTACATCTATCAATGCTTCTAGATTACCTGCATTAGGAACATGGACAACTAATTTTTCTATTACTGTGTCATCGTTACCATTGCTATTATCATCACTACAAGCTACAAAATGTACGCTCGCAATTACAGCAATAAGCGTCATTCCAATAAATCTTAATGTTTTCATTACTTTTTAGTTTTAATAGTTCTACCACTCTTTTGATACTGCTGAAAATATTGATATATATCACATTCTATTTCCCCCTCATAGACAAGGTGACCTTTATCGTCTTTAATGGTTCCCTTGACTGGATTACTATTATTCAATATCCCAGTAAATGTAAAACCATTGGAATAAATAGCTACATCATTACCTAATTCATCTTTTGTATATGTACATGATTTCATATCTGAAAGAATTATGCTTCCATGTTCCCAATGGCAAGCATTAATAAATCTGAATGAGTATGAGGAACACAGCGATAGCTGCATACTCATTAATTGAATTGCTACATTAGAGAATAGAATATCTGTTTCGTGACTTGTATGTATTATAGCCAGTGTTCCCTACTGACTGTTATACAAAAAAGAAGCGTGGGAACTATTGGATATTATTCAATTTGAGGCTCTCGACTGCCCTAACACAAATAATAAACAATAGCCCACGCCAAACGATATATAGTTCACTCATAGGTGAGTATATAACATTGACGTGAGCGTCCTTGTCTACTATCCCTGTGTTATTTGAAAGTGTCGAGATTCCAAATTGAGGATAATATATCAAACGCTCTTTGTTAACTATGTCCTTTCAGCCTTAACGCATTAAGTATCTGAAATTGCTGCAAAGTTACAATTTTGCGCTTGATTAACAAGAACTATTGTTTATTAAAAGTTCATGTTCTGATAAATTGATTCTTAATTCTC
>OLVU01002064.1_pt1 | contig 11055 bp, 26 predicted proteins | sample 1673321 | NCBI WGS metagenome assembly OLVU01 (sample SAMEA3178942, study PRJEB25190) | human gut metagenome | biome: human gut; feature: human-associated habitat; material: faeces | place: Austria | collected 2013 | reverse complement strand
GCAGAGCTGGCTTCAGGTTCGACTGCTGTTCCAAAGAAGGAGAAGGCAAAGAAGGAAGAGCCGGCTAAGGAAAAGAAGGCCGAGAAACCTGCCAAGGAAGGCAAGGACAAGAAGAAGAAAAAGAAGGCAAAGAAAGAGGAGGATTAAACCGAGAGGCAATCAGTGAAACTTCTCATGCCTCGAATCCACGAAGAGGGTTCGGGGTTCTTTGTTGAATATACCTATACAACACCACTGAATTTAATTTGCATATTATAATAATAAGTATTATATTTGCATAACGAAATATTATAAAGATGAAAATCAACCGAGGCTGTATTAAACTGAAATTGCAAAGGCATCTATCTGCCCAAGAAATATGGAATCAGATTATAGATGTGAATATTCAGGCGCTGGAATCCCTTTTAGAGGATAAGAGCTTAGATAAATGGAAAATTATATTCCCCTGCTATGGAACTTCTCTAGAAGCGGTAGAATCAATGGCAAGGGAATATATAGAAGCCTTCAAAAGGGTTCAAGGCAATACGTTCAACGAAAGATATGAGGATGTTGAAACTATGTTGGTAACCGGATTAAACCAAAGATGGTTCAATACTATCATGAGTACACTCTATATGATGGAAGAGGACTTAATGGAAATGAGTTCTGATTCCGTCTTCACTCTCTGGAATATTTTCTTCACATACCAGGCATTGCGTAAAGAAAATAATGTGGTAGCTATGGGACTTAACACTTTCGAGCTTAAAGGACAGTAAAGATGAAAGACACAATTAAAATCACAGGCTCATCAAGGATTGAGAAGGTTATCTTTGATGACGAGACAAGGGACATTGAGATAACCTTCAAAGGGGAAAAGGTATACCGGTATAATTCGGTATCTGAATTCGACTTCAGAATGTTCAAAGAGGATATCCAAAACGGAGAATCCGTTGGGAAGTCCTTCGAGAAAAGAATCAGGAATAAATACGCAGGAGTAAGATTATGAAAAGGTATTACACTCCAGACGGGGAACCCGATGAAGCTAAGACCCTTTGGGTAGCAGTAAAGAAAGGTATTATAGGGGTATCAGTATTCTGTGCAATATGCGTATTGTGGGATACTAAGACAGCTCCCCATACTCCCGATGCTACTCCTCACTGGAAAAACTGGGATGAGTCAAGACACTTATCCGAGGTAAAGAGCTATGACTATAAAAACGGTATCATTCACTATCGGGATGAATCTACCGGAGAGAGACCCATGGAGTTAAATCTTCATGGGTCTTCTGGCAGTTATGGTTCTGGTATAACTCTGCAAGTATCTGGTGCATCAGTACACCTGGATATGGATGTGGAAGAACTCATGGACCAGTTAATTGAGGATGTAGATTTTTACGAGTACTTCGAACGAAATATGGATTGATATGGCAGGTCGGATTAAATTCAAAGTAAACAAGTACGTTCACGGTTCAAGAAGCAATGATGTATTTGAATTCAAGCCTAGAGCTCAGATTATATTCGAGGGTAAGAGGATTGGTCAGATAATTGACACAGAGGTATACTTCTACATAAGTGTAAAAGACCCTACCCTAAACTACATACCTGAATTGTGGGGAAAATTCTCTACTCATCAGGAAGCAAAGGAAGCAGTAATAACTCAGGCAGAATATATCTGGAAAACACTAAACATTTATCACCCACTTAAAACATTAGCACCAAACTACGGATTATGGGAAAAGAAGTAAAGAAACCGACAAACAGCTGGGTATGGAAAAAGATATTCGGTGTAACCCTATTGGGATGGATGAATATCCTGATATTTCAATGGCTATTCATCCGGATATCTTATAATTGGGTATATGTAGACCCTGACAAAGATGAAGATGCTAGAACAGATGATTTCTGGGATGATGAGAAACAGCAGTTTGTTGCAAAAACTTTCTACTACTATGCCATTATCGGGTGTATTATACCTCTAACGGGGTGGTGGGGAGACTATGTAATGCCGTTCAAATTCAAAGGTCGGTTAACTAAGGTAAAAGAATACTACGAATGAGTACAGTAGACTTCAAAGCTGCTTGTGCAGCTCATAGGAAATGTTGCCCATATAAGGCAACTCCATCTACAAAATGTAAAGTGGAGGACAAGGATAAAGAGAATTTATATGAGAGGTATAAAGGTAAATGTGGGGCTAATGTAGAAACTCCAGATGGTAAATGTCCTATCAAGGATTGCTACTATATGGCTAAGTTCAAAAAGACATTAAAGAAGTTATCCGAGAAGTAAACTAACCTATACCTTGAACGTACCAGAAAAGTAGTTGCAAAATTATTTGCAGGGATAAATATTTATATCTATATTTGCATAAACAATAAAAGGGAAAAGCCACAAGAGGTTAACACACAGAAGCCAAGAACACAACCTCAAAGAAATTGATAAAAATATTTACATATATAGAAAAGTTCCCTTATATTTGCATTAGGAAAAAGAAATAATAAAACACTTTTAATTTATTGTAAAACCTTTAACATTGTTAGCCATGAAAAAGAACAAGAAAAATCAGGCTCAGGAAATCGAAAAGACCAACCTGGTAGAGGGAATCAACAACCTCATCAAAGAGAAGACTCAGAAGGCCGAGGCTAAAAAAGAGGAAACTCCTGAAGCGGCCAAAGAGAAGAAGGTCAAGAAGACCCAGAAAGAGAAACTGGTCGATAAGACCAAGAAAAAGGTTGAAGCCAACCTCGTCGAGGAAGTGATAACGAAACGGGAAGTCAAGTACATCTATCCGGCAGACTGCGAGGACACTCTTTCCCGGAAAAAGTTCCGGCAGACGGTCCGAAACAAGATTCATCAGCTGGAGCTGGCAATGCTCCGAATCGAGGACCAGGACTCCAAGGAGTTCAAGAAAGCAAAGAAGGAGTACCTCAAGTACAAGAACCAATTCGTCAAGGAATCCGTTGCAATCTAATCTTTCATAGTAGGAGAGGGGTACAGGGCTAAGTAAGGTCCTGGCCCCTTAGTATAACAACACTTTAATGATATGAAAAATTATGGTTGTCGGCTTACCTGAGAAAGCAATTCAGAAAGTAGACAAGGAATTGCTAGAATTACACAAAGAAGTTCTTAAGTCATATCTCACACAACGGAGTCTAAAGCACAAGTACCAAAAGAAATTCTTTAAGATATACGACCACTACATTACGGAGAAGAATATAAGAAGGTTTTTCTTCCGTTCTGCTAAGCTGTTTGTATATGCTTTAGTAACGGACCGATTGGATGAGATTGAAAACTATGTACCCGTAAAAGATAAGAAAAAGCATGTTTCCAGAAAGAGTAAAAAGCGTAACGCTTGATAAGTCCAGGATTACCTATTACCTTCAAACTCAGGGAAGGGTGCAAACCCACGCTGAATATCCCATAAACCCTGAATTATACCAGGTAGAGGATTTAGCCTTCGATTGCAGTGTAAGGTCTAATCAGTATCTTCCGGATTATGCAATCAAAGGGTATTTCATGGTAGATGAGAATTTACAGCACCCGGTATTCATTGAGAATACAAATGGGCCTCACCTATTATATATCACGGGGATTCCCAGGAATCTTCCTGAGGTAGAGAGGAATAGGTTTAGGTTCCAGGAACATATTTGGTTATCATACTGGGAAGATAAGCATATAGGCTACCTTTTCCAGGTGGTAACTAGAGAACAAGCATTAACTCACTTAATAAACCAATAACTTACAAAATACAAAGCACTATGAAAACTCAGGAGTATGTAAAGCAATTCAAGTTGGACCGGGAACATTACAACTTTAACCGGGAGAAATTTATGGAGGCCTTCGGTCAGGAATTTAAGGACCGAATTGAGGCAACCATTACAGCCTGTAAAAAAATGCAGGTGCAGTTCACCTACGAAAAATTCCTCCATGCCATAAAAGAGCAACAGGATAAATTCTGGAATATTTCCAACAAGAAAGTCGGAGAACCTTTTTCGGAAGGTTTATTCTCGGCATTCTTTGCCTTACATGTTATACCTCTCCGGGCAAGCCTTTTCCCTAACATTCATGCCAAACTGGAGAAGAAAAGGAAGAAGGCAATTGAAATGGATGCCAAGATTAAGGCAGAACTTGAGGCCGCTGAAAAGGAACGGCAGGAAAGGGAAAAGAAAATGGAACCGGTTGTAAATGCTCTGATTACATACGCAGTAGCCCAAAGCTTGGCAAAGCAATCCAAGCAGGTGGGTAATAAACCCAAGGGAAAGAAGTAAATCCTAATAATACAAGACTCTAAAGTTACTAAGATTTTATGAAGACCATTTTAGAGATAGCAAAGTTGGTAGAAGATAAAATGGTGACCTTGTATCAGGAAGCCGGAGAAAATGAGGTAAACATGAGCTATTGCTTCAGACAAAGTTCTGTAACCATAGAAATGCTTTATCCTAAACATGTGCACAAGCTGCTATCTGAACTTTTAGCTATGAGTAACCAGCTTAAATGCGAAAGTCATATAGCAGATTACAAGCTCTCAATAAGCTCATCAAGATTGAAGGTAAGCCTATTTCAGTGATCCAGCAACCTGACTATCAAAGAGTTAATTCAAAAAGGCCCTTACCCAATCGGGGCCTTTTTATTTACTTATCTTGGGATTAACTATTAGATACCAAAACTTAACACTATGAAAGAACAAAAGATAGTTCCAAGGTTTCCAAGAGGAATGGGAGTAACCCAATTAGCTCTACAGGCTAATGCTGGAGATGATGAAGCTCTCAAGAATCTGACCAAGTTCATTATCCATATCTGGATTGTCAACAACGGGAAATTATGGGCAAAGGTTTATTCCGTAAATGAACTCGCAGATTTCTTGAAATGTGAACCAGCAATTATTCAGATGCAAATGAAACAAACGTTTCTAGACAACGGTTTATTTGACCGTAGCAAGATGAATGAGATTGCTGATTCTCTTATGGGAGCTTGCATATCATGGGCACTTGAAGACCGTATGGAAGTAAGCCAGCAGGTTCAAATACTCAGGGATTCTCAGGGCGGAAGATATGCTCCATTCATCACCTCCGAAGTCAATAAGGCCCTTGGATTGAAACAGCAATCTACAACTTCTCTTCAGAGTTTAGTAAGGGCAGTAACTGGAGGGGGTACCGTGAATATCTTTGCTCAACAGAACAATCAATTCAATAATGGTGCCCAAGAAGAGCAGACTTTAACTAGAGATGAAGCCATGGAAATGATTCAAAGGGAGTTGGCTGACAAGGGTGGTATAAAGGAAATTGAATATGTAGAGAACCAATATGACTTCAAAGAACTACCAGTTGTAGTTGCAACCAAACAAGATGGCAACAGATGTGAGAGAGAAGGATTAACCCTTAAAAACGGAGAACTCGATAGCGTAACAGGGGACTACCATGGTGCCTTAAAAGTTTTTGACGAAGACCATCACCAAATCCGACGAGAGATAGAAGAAGGAATAGCTTATGAAGAAGTAGACCCAGAAATCCAAGATTAGCCATTGATTTTTATTTGCATATTTGAAATATAATTATTAAATTTGTATAAACAAAAATCAAAAGGCTATGGATTTAATAATTAGACCCAGTAGCAATGACACTATAGCTATTGCTCTTGGTGGTAAATTAAAGGGAATAAAGGTTAAGAATTCCTGGGTAACTCTATATCTATCCCAAGATGATCTTTGTAAGATACAATATACCCTTGAAAATTATGATTATCAGGGTAAGTACTTAATATCATTCCTGGATAGATTTTTAAGTATTAAAAGTGAAAGTGAACAAGGAGAAGAGATTCAATTCAATCTATAACAAACACCTACTATGAAAGAAGTATTAAACGCAACTCAAGTAGTAAACCGAGTAAATCAACTTATCAATGAAGGTAAGAAGTTAAAGGTATTCGGTTTACCTTATCCACCTTATCAGGAAGACTTGGTCTTTACCGACGAGAGAATCAATCGGCAAGGTTGGCTATGTACCAACTCGAAGGTAACTTTATCAGCATCTGCCTGTGCTACCAAGATAAAGATACACACAATCACGGGTTGGTGCAACCTTTTCCAATATGTTGAAAACGGCAAATACATCGATACCCTCAGTGAAGACGGGAACTACGTCGGTATGCAGGTTATGGATGATATCTGCCCGGGAATGCTTTTGGGAGAGTCTCAGGAAGACAAATTGATAAATCTGGGTATGATTATAGATGTAATGGATGATGAAGATGAAGCTATTCGTACGGTAACAGTAGTTGGTACGGATTTCTTGGAAAGAAACTATCATTCATTAGCCAAAGAACCTTCAAGTTACTTTGTATTCGACAAAATCATGTAACACTTTTAGATATGCACACTAATCATCGCATAGCTCTTTTAATCAGGGCAAGCAGACTTTACTGCCACAGCATGTACCAGGAGTATGAACCTAAATATTACTCCACAATCAAAGAAGTAGTTCTCAACTTTACTAACAAACTCTTCGGTACAAAGAGTATTGAGAACAAGATAGATATCAAGGTATTGCCTCTGTTTGAGAATAATTACATAGGGGTAAATATAGCTATGGAGTTCCCTGATGAATCCGGTCTGGAGTTCGAGCTTTACAAGCAACCACTTATTCCGGAAGAAGATTACTACTACAAGCCGAGACCTATACCAGCTAAGGCCTAATAAATAAAGGACCATTAAGACCTCTTATCTAGAGGTCTTTTTTGTGTTACTAAACTAAACTTACCTTTATAAGGATTAAAATCTCTAGAACCTATTCCTACTGCCTGATGCCGAGAAGTTTTATTTGCATATTAAAAATATTATTGCTATATTTGTATAAAGATAAAAATAAACCTTAAATATAATACAATGGAAAAGAAAAAGATTAAGGACTTAGCAAAAGGGGAATACTTTATCCTGAATCCAATCGAAGAACCCAATGCCTCTCAAGTCTGGGTAAGAGGAGAATACATCAGGGAAGCTAAGAAATACAGTACCTACAAATGGGAGGACACTAATCATGAAACTCTCAGGAAAGGAGACAAGGAAGTTTACATAGGTTTTACCTTTTAACACTTACAACTATGGCACAACAGAAAAGGTACAAATTGCTCATCTGGTTCTATCTCCACAATCACCTTCACAAAAGTATTCATGCTGCACATAGCATGGAGGTAGAACTAACCCGAAAGGCTGAAGTTAGTGAATGGATAGATGAAAATGATGAGAGTATTGCAAAAGCATACCTCATTGACCGGGTTAAAGATACCCGAGAACGGTATCCCTTTCTAACCTCATCTGACCTCTGATTTATATTTGCAAATATAGATTAAATTCATTATATTTGTAATATAGAAAAGAAATAAAATTGAATATTATGAAAGATTACAAAAAGGTATTGTTGGATGGGTTAAAGAAGTCGAGCAATGTTCAAGAAGAAGAGAGGGATTGCATTAAAGAAGCAATCAAAGAAACCTACCTTGGTATGGTAGAAGAGTTGGATGCCCGATTAGGGTTAGAACTCTTTGATTATCGGGTAGAAGTAAGATACTACTCTGATGGAATCCCCGAAAGGTTCAAGCATACTCTATGGGTTAAATTCTCGGATGAGACCATGCCCAAGATGTCTTTCAGAGGGGCAATGCAACAGGTGGTATCTACCCTCTCAACTGGAGATGATGAAGTAAAGATTATCAGTCATAACACTGGACTCAAAATCGAGATAGTAGCATGAGTGCATTCAATAAGATACAAAGAGAATACAACTGGGTATGCAAGCATATCAAAGGGCCTTTGTATAGAATAAAGATGCAAGAGCTATACAATGAGGCTAATAAAGCTATCCTCGACCCAAAGTTAACTCCAGAACAGAAATTAAAACTAATCGGTATCAGAGATACATTAAAGACAAAACTATGAAAAAGAAAGAAGAACAAGGGTGCTTAAGGCCCCTACTGATAGCTATCGTATTAGTATTGGCAGCGACGATTTGGTACCAGATATCCTACCAAAGTGAGGAAAAGAAAGAGCCCGAGACAAGGCAATTAGTAAATCCCGACGGGAGCCTAAAATTTGAAGCAGTTCAAAGATTGGCTCCCGATTATATTGATAGCCTCAAAAGAGCCGGTGAAATTGAGAGATGGTTAAAAGAACACCCTCAGCAAAACCTTAATATTCATATAACCATCGAAGACGAACGCTGGTAAAGGCCGTTAATATTTGTATAAAGAGAAATAAATATAAACCCTAAATTTAATAAGGCCATGATTAAACAAACTCGTAAACCTATTCAATTAACCAAATCAATGTTAATTAACATACTTAGAGGTATGGAGGCTAAACACTTAAAAAGTGCTACCATATACGACAGGGGTTCAGAGGAACATGTAATCCTATCAATAGAGGAGATTAAATACTTAATCGACTTACCTCAACAGAATTACCGTATACTCCCCGCAGAGTACAACCATAATAAACTCGTCTAATCATGAAAACACAATCAGATCTTCATTTATACCTCCTGAAGAAAGTTCACGGATGGTGCAAAAGACAAGGCATGACAGACCCCGAAATGTATTTCCTTCAATAGGAGGATGCACCTCATTTTGCAACGGAGAACGCTTCCAACAAAAGAACAGAAAATGAAACAAGAAGAATCTAGAGAGTTAAGGAATCTCTCCATGAATCAACTCAATGCAAAGTTATATGAACTCTATAAGGAACTCCCGAGAATGAATACTTGGGATTCATTCGAAAGACCTTACAGGAATCATCTACTAAGGCAAATCAACCAAATCAAATACGAACAAACCCTGAGAAGAAAGGGATTAAGGTCACAAGGAGTATTCATAACCCTTAACAAATAAAGCCATGAAAGACATTTTAGTATCTTACACTCGGCAAGAAAAGGATGAAGCCACAGGAAACTACATCTCAGTAAATCACAAAGGATATATTCAACACTGGGACTGTTGCCCAACCTACATCGAAGCCATAATCCTCAGTATCGAAGGAAAATTCCACTCAGTCTCAATAGATAAAATCTGGGTAGAAAAAGAAGATATGCCCCAAAACAAAGAATAACCATGAAATCAATAGAAGAAATCATAAAGAAGTTAACATCAATAGAAAAGGTACAAACCTTAATATCTATGATAGATACTCCCATGGGGGGCAGGAGAAAATATCCCAAGGGTATAATCCTCTTGGCTCAATCCTTAAAAGAAGACTACCCAACCAACCCCAAACAAGAATAAATACAAATATTCAAACAATCCTTAATATATATATACCTATATAATATTCATTAAGGAATACATGTAATATAAATATACATCACAATCATATAAGGCTTTTAGGATTGGCTTTTATCTTAGAAGCCTTTTAGTTTGACCATTAGGATAGGGCAAAAGTTAACAAGCTGTCCTTGTGACAGGTCCGGACAACGAAAAAGTCCAAGGGCCATAAAATCAGGTTAGGGCAAATTTTTTGGTTAAGGCAATCTTAGGGCCTTACTGTGTACCCTAAGAGCTCTGGAGCTATCTATGTTACTATACGTATTAGCTAAGTCGACTTAGGGCCCTAAGACCAGGAGCAAGGCCCTAAAAGGCACCTTTAAGGTACCCAAACCCCTACCTTATTAAAATCTATATATATATAAGTCTTATTAAGGATAAGGTTTAAGGCAGTAGCTAAGGCCTTTTCGATAAAGAGACATTAGGCCCCCTGACTCTTGATATCTATAGCTTGACTCTCTATTCATATTGGTACACTAAGGGGTACCTAAGATGGGCCTTAATCCCAAGCCTTAAAGAGTACAATCTATATTATATTATATATATATATGCGAGTCTTTTAGGTCATTTTGGAACAGGTGTCTAAAATCGATATGCCAGGAATAGAGTATTGGAGATTTGATTTCTCAAGTTAAGGCTGGTTTAAGGCACATTTAGGGTACCTTTTAAGGCCTTTTATGGTATGTTAAGGTACCTTAATATAGCCTTCATATTATATAAGGATTGGCTTTTAGTGGCCTTTGGGATTATGGCCTTGGGCCTTATGAAGGCCCGGTATATTTATTTGCATATATAATATATTATATCTATATTTGCATATCGAAAGATAAATAATAAACCATAAATAATAAACCATAAAACATTTAAGGCCATGCTTAATTCTAAAGACTTCACCACTGCCCTAGAAATTATCTCCAAACACCATTCAACCGAATTGGCAATCAATACTCCTAGCAATAACTTCGTAGGGTATATAGGGCAATCCGAATTTGGGTTACACCTAAAGAAATGCGTACCCGCCGTAATCAATAGCCTTATTAAGGAAGGTTTCATATTAAGTATGGGACCTGAAGGATTAGAGGTAGATAAAATCTAGCCTTAGCTAAGGCCTCCAATTATTATTTGCATATATAATATATTATATCTATATTTGTAATGCAGTATAACAAATTAAATAGATAAAATTATGAAGAATTATTCAGTAAACTCTTTTAAGGTTTGTATTTATAAGGTTAATCCTTTTAGTTGGATTATCAGAGCCTTGGAAAATAACGGATATAACCTTGATAACTGTCTCGAATTGGATTACATGGAGGGGGTTATTGCAATCGAGGTATATATGGATGATTTCGATTGGGTATGCGAACTCCTGGATTATACTGAGAACCCGGATAACACCAGGGAACAACTGCTCGGGTTTTATAACTATGCTCGGACAGAGTATAAGGACCTGGAAGGTTATCCGGAATATATTTAGGGTAGGGGGGAGTTGGCCTCCCATTTGCTTTCATATTTCTTCCTGTTAAGGCCTGCCAACTCAGGCCTTTTTTATTTATGAACTTATAAGGCCTTTAAGGATTCAATAAAGGTACCTTCTGGCACCCAATAGGGCCTTTTATAATAGGCTGTATTGGTAAGGCCTTATATCGCTTTTAGTGGCTTGGCTTATAGGCCTTTTATAATAGGCGGTATTGGTACCTAATGGTACCTTGTCAAAGGACCTTTACTAAATTTCCTTTCAATCGGAATTAAATGAAAGGTGTAATTTAATGCA
>OLVU01002060.1_pt1 | contig 11075 bp, 12 predicted proteins | sample 1673321 | NCBI WGS metagenome assembly OLVU01 (sample SAMEA3178942, study PRJEB25190) | human gut metagenome | biome: human gut; feature: human-associated habitat; material: faeces | place: Austria | collected 2013 | reverse complement strand
AATTAACTTTACGGATATAGATGAAATGCGTGGTGTACTAAAAGGTTATATGGAAAATGGTAAATATACAGTAGGAAATCATGAGGGAGCTGCTGATGCAGGTATCATTTTGTTGGGTAATATTTCTGCAAATAACATGAATGAGTATCAAAATATGTTTTCAGAATTACCAACGGTATTTCATGAAAGTGCTTTGATTGATAGATTTCATGGATTTTTAAAAGGATGGGACCTTCCCAGAATGACTGATGATTTGAAGATTTGTGGTTGGGCACTTAATTCAGAGTATTTTACAACAATTATGCATGCACTTAGGGATGACCCTAGTTATCGAGCAGTTGTAGATGCGTTAGTTGATGTGCCGGATAAATCTGATACAAGGGATACAGAAGCAATTAAGCGTATTGCTACAGCATATATGAAGCTTCTTTATCCAAATGTGCGAAAACCAGAGGACATTTCAGCTAGAGAATTCAATTTATTTTGTCTGCGTCCAGCAATGGAAATGCGAGGAATAATAAAGATTCAGTTGGGTATCTTAGATCCTGAAGAATTTGGAGGTAAGTCAGTCCCACAGCTGACAGTAAAAGATTCATGATGAAAAAAGATTGTATATCTTGCGGTAGCGAGAATTTGTCAAAGGATACAATTGGTATAAATCAAAAATTGTTAGGCGAAAAAATAGAATCTTATTATTGTATTGGATGCTTGGCAGAGTACCTTGGAGTTACCGAGCAAGATATTATGGATAAGATAGAAGAATTTAAAGAGCAAGGATGTAAGTTATTTGAGTAATATGAAAAAGATATATGCTGATCACGCTGCTACAACTAAATTATCGGATAAAGCATTAGCTGTTATGATGCCATATTTGCAGGATAGTTATAAGAACCCATCGACATTATATTCTTCGGCACGAGTGCCCAGAAAGGCTATTGCAGGTGCAAGAGAAACGATAGCAACTGCAATAGGTTCTTTTCCGAATGAGATTTTATTTACATCCGGAGGAACAGAGTCAGATAATTGGGCAATTAAAAATGTTTTGTTCTCAAGTGATACTTGTAGAAAAAAGATTATCACAAGTTGCATTGAGCATCATGCAATATTAAATTCGTGCAAGATGATGGAAAAACTGGGCTTTGAGGTTATCTACTTGCCTGTTGATAAGGATGGCTTGGTTAGGACGGAAACACTTGAAAAAGAGATGGAAAATGATATTGCACTTGTGTCCATTATGTTTGCTAATAATGAAATTGGTACAATCCAAAATGTAAAAGAACTTGCTTTAGTGGCTCATAAGTATGGTGCGTTATTTCATACGGATGCTGTTCAAGCAGTAGGTCATATTGAAATTGATGTTAAAGATTTAGATATTGATATGTTGTCGGCTTCTGCACATAAATTTAATGGACCCAAGGGGGTCGGTTTTTTGTACGTAAAAAAAGGTGTTGAAATACATTCCTTAATTACTGGGGGAAACCAAGAGTCAGGAAAAAGAGCAGGAACAGAAAATGTGGCAAGTATTGTTGGTATGGCAGAAGCTTTGAAGGAAAATGTGTCGAGTATAGAAGCGAACAGTAAATATCTTTTTTCATTAGAAAGATTGTTTTTGGATAAGTTGAAAAAAAATAACATTGATTTTATTGTAAACGGTTCAACAAATAAGACACCAGGAAATATATCATTATCAATAGCAGATTTGGATGGCGAAGTACTATTGCATAGATTAGATTTAAAAGGCATAGAAGTAGCGACTGGGTCTGCATGTGATTCTGTGAATACTCAAATTTCACATGTTATAAGAGCTATAGATGTTCCTGAGAAATATGCACGGGGAACAATAAGAATTAGCCTTGGCATGGATAATTCGATAGAAGATATAGAAACTATGGCGCAGGAATTGTCTGATATAGTGTATAGTTTATAGAAAGTAGATGATTTTATGACGAATGATAATTCAAAATATACAGAGTGAAAGTCGGAGACCTGATAGATACCATAGAGTACGATTAGATAAGAATAGCGATATGGAATATCAACTTTATATCCAACTTATGGATAATGTTCCAATAGAAGGCTTTGGTATAGAGCTTTTTGAGGATCTTATTGAAAAAATCGTTCAAGAGTCTGGAGCAAAGCATTTGGAATTTGAATTATGGGACGATACAGATAGGAGCAAGATAATATTTGAAGAACTGGGAATTGATGTAACTGATGGCGAATGGCAATATGATTGCTGAATGATTAATAATCGTACAAAAGGTTGCGGATTGATTGCTTTTGTAAACCATTGATAACATATGCTTGTACCGATAAACATATGGAAGACATGGAGGAAAATAATAATGAATGGGCTTAGATGGCTTAGAATTCGTTGTAATTTATCAACAAGTGAACTGGCAGATCAATTAGGAGTTACAAGGCAAGCGGTTTGTAGTTGGGAGAGCGGGAAGAAGGCTATTCCGGAGAAAAGAAAGAACCAAATGGCGGCGTTCTTTGGAATTGATAGAACATATTTTGATGAGATTGATGAAGAAAAACGGAATGAATTAATTCAGAAGGCAATGTATTTCTATCAAAAAGATGGTAAAGAGATATACCTATATAGACCGAACAAAACACCTAAAAGCCACGATGAAACCGTCACATATTTTCAAAAAGACCGTGAAAAAAGTTTAGATGAAGAATATTTACTTGCTAAAAAGAGAAAGCAGCAAACAATACAAGAGATAGAAGAGCAGATAGAAGATAAAAAAGAGACAGATTGCCTTTTGACAAAAATCTCACATCTACATCGTGGCTGTGATGTCTATGAAATAACAAGTAAATTGTTCAAAAAAATGAAAAAAGAGAAGGCATTTTTGAAAATTCCATACTTCTGTGAATTAATGAATGTGTGGAAAGCAATGCTGCTTGCTTATGAATTGCTGGATGAAAAATCTTTGTCAGAAGAAAAGGTGGAGGAGCATTGGGGAGAAGACGTAGATTTTATACTTTATCTTTCAGACGAAATAAAAAATCATTGGAAAAAAGAGAAAACTTGGCATGAAAATTATCATAAGGAAGTAAGAAAGCGCATTCAAGAGAAGCAGGTAAAAAATCAAAAAGAGGTAGGACATTTCTAGTTGGATAACAGGGAGTACCTTTGGTGGTTAAGGCGATCTACACTTGGATATCAGCCTGATGTATGGAAGGGATGGAATTAATGGTAAAGAAGATAATGCATGATCCGCTGTTTTTGGCACAGAAGTCAGTGGATGCAACAGAGGCAGATAAACAGATTGTGACAGATTTGCTTGATACACTTAAGGCAAATTTAGAACACTGTGTTGGTATGGCTGCCAATATGATTGGAGTAAAAAAGAATATCATTGTAGTAGCAGCCGGACCATTTCAGTTTGCAATGATAAATCCGGTAATAACAAAGAAATCCGGAGCATATCAGACTGAGGAAGGATGTCTTTCTCTGGAGGGTGTAAGACCATGTACGAGATATCAGGAAATAGAAGTGGACTATCTTGATCAGAACTTTAAGAAACAGCATGGAAAGTATTCAGGTTGGACAGCACAGATTATTCAGCATGAGATTGATCATTGCAATGGAATAGTAATATAAAACGTATCCTGAGATTTTCCACTCGGCAAGTGGAAAATTACTTCTATCTTGGACGCATTACCGTACCTTGTTGCAAGTGAATGATAAAGATGCTAGAGATTGGTATGAGAAAGAAGCGTTAGAGCAGACTTGGAGTGTGGCCACTCTACAGCGTAATATTTCCTCACAATACTATTATCGAATGCTCCAGACACAGCGTCAGGACCTTGTGGAAAATGAGATGAAGGAATTGACTGCCGGTTATCAGAATGATAAATATGAGTTTATCAAGAGTCCGGTAATTGCTGAGTTCTTGGGCTTTGCTCAAAATACCGATTTTACGGAAAGCGACCTTGAGAAGAGTATTCTTTCCAATTTGCAAAAATTCCTTATGGAACTTGGCAAAGGATATGCATTTGTTGCCAGACAGCAACATATCCATACGGAAAAGCAGGACTATTATATCGACCTCGTGTTTTATAACTATATCTTAAAGTGCTTTGTGTTGATTGATTTGAAAACTGAAAAAATTTCTCACGCTGATGTGGGACAGATGGATATGTACATCCGCATGTATGATGAATTGAAACGTGGAGAGGGAGATGACCCTACAATTGGTATTGTGCTTTGCTCTGATACAGATGAAGATATTGCACGTTATTCGGTGATGCATGGTAATGAGCAGCTGTTCGCTTCAAAGTATAAATTATACTTGCCAACAGAAGAAGAACTGAAAGCGGAGATTGAAACACAGAAAGCAATGTTTTATTTGCAACAGCAGGAGAATGAAGGTTTATAAGCGAATAATTAGTAAGGAGATTTGCCCCAAATTGTGGGGCAAATCTCTTCACTCGTTATATAGCTCAACTAAAATATTTTCCACCGCAAGAGGCTACGGGGAATTCAAGGGCGGTTGGGAATTCCCCGGCGGGAAGATCGAAGCCGGAGAGACTCCGCAGCAGGCAGTTGTCAGAGAGATCCGTGAGGAACTAGATGCCACGATCCGGGTCGGAGACCTGATAGATACCATAGAGTACGATTACCCGGCATTTCATTTATCCCTGGATTGTTTCTGGTGTGAGGTCGCTTCGGGAGAGTTGAAGCTTCTCGAGGCAGAGGCCGCCAAGTGGCTGACGAAGGAGGAACTGGATTCCGTGCAGTGGCTTCCGGCAGATGTGACACTGATTGATAAGATCAGAAAGTGCATGGAGTAGGCGTACAGCCGACGAAGAGGTAGTAACTATGCTATATAAATTGAACCTAAACAAGCAGGATTATACGAAAGTAAAACGTGTCACCTTAGCGGAGATCGGCTGGAAGGAACTGGATTTGCAGCGTCTGATGTCTTCGCATATTCAGGATTTTATTTATTCCAACGATCTGCTCACGATTTTCAATGAGCGTCCGAGGCAGGAGGAACCGGACATTCTTGCGATTGACAGGAATGGGGATTTATATATTCTGGAACTGAAGAGATGGAGCTCGGATAGGGAAAATCTCCTGCAGGTGCTTCGGTATGGGCAGTTATATGGCAGCAGCAATTATGATGAGTTGAATGAACTGTTTCAGAAATACAGCAAATCCAATGTGGAGTTGTTGGAGATACATAAGCAGTATTTCGATCTTCCGGATGATAAAGCATTGCGTAAGAGTGATTTTAACATGCACCAGCATTTCCTTATTGTTACCAACGGACTTGATCAGAATACAGTAGATGCGATCAGATATTGGAAGAACAACGGCTTGAGTATCGATGCGATTATTTACTGGGTGTTTGAGATCAATGGGGAACATTATATTGAGTTCAATATGTATTCTCCCATTGAGGGTTATCTGGAGTACGAAGGGAATAATTATGTTTTAAATACCAACTATTCCAATAATAAGAATCACACGGATGATATGATAAACGAGCAGAAGGCAGCGGCTTATTATCCGGGCTGGAGAGAGAAGATCGGGAAGCTCCAGCGGGGAGACACTGTTTTTTTATACAAGAGTGGCTATGGCATTATCGCATACGGTACAGCGGACGGAAAACTGGAGAAGAAGGACTGCGATGGTTATAAGGATTATGAGTATTACATGCATCTGGATGATTTTACGGTTCTGAAAAAGCCGTTAAGTGCATCGAAGATGAAGGAATTAACGAAGCAGGGATTTCCGTTTCGGACGACGATGTTTTACATGAGTGAGGAATGTAAAGACATCATTATGAAGGAGATTAAGAAAAATTATTTATAGATAATGAATATAGAAATACAGGGAAAATGAAACTTTATGATTTGCAGTAGGTGAAGCAGATGAATATACAGATTTTTGGAACTAAGAAATGCAATGATACCAAGAAAGCAGAACGTTTCTTCAAGGAGCGTGGTATAAAGTATCAATTCATTGATATGAAAGAAAAAGGCATGAGCAAGGGAGAGTTTACTTCTGTTGCACAGGCTAATGGCGGTTTTGAAAATATGATTAACTGGGATGGAAAAGACAAGGATATACTTGCTCTTATTAAGTATATTGCAGATGAAGATAAACTGGAAAAGGTACTTGAGAATCCGCAGGTAATTAAAACACCGGTAGTAAGAAACGGAAAGCAATCTACACTTGGATATCAGCCTGATGTATGGAAGGGATGGAATTAATGGTAAAGAAGATAATGCATGATCCGCTGTTTTTGGCACAGAAGTCAGTGGATGCAACAGAGGCAGATAAACAGATTGTGACAGATTTGCTTGATACACTTAAGGCAAATTTAGAACACTGTGTTGGTATGGCTGCCAATATGATTGGAGTAAAAAAGAATATCATTGTAGTAGCAGCCGGACCATTTCAGTTTGCAATGATAAATCCGGTAATAACAAAGAAATCCGGAGCATATCAGACTGAGGAAGGATGTCTTTCTCTGGAGGGTGTAAGACCATGTACGAGATATCAGGAAATAGAAGTGGACTATCTTGATCAGAACTTTAAGAAACACAACATATGATTCGCAGAATTCTACCTATAAGGTGGAAGATTATGCATTTTCAAAGCTTAAAGAAAGATATAAAAAATGGACTGGGAATAGTTTTGATGATAAAGATTTGATTTCATTTGGATTGGTAAATGAGCAGGGAGAATTAACAAATGCAGGGGCACTACTTGCTGATGAAAGTCCGATTTTTTGTTCAAGATTATTTTGTACAAGGTGGAATGGGTTAAATAAAAGTGGTGGTGCACTTGATGCGTTAGATGATGCAGAGCATTCAGGTAGTGTTATTTCCTTGATTGAAAACGGAGAGGCATTCATCAAACGAAATTGTAAAATGAAGTGGCGTAAGACTGCAAATTCAAGAGAAGAAATGCCGGAGTATGTAGAGAGAAGTTATCATGAAGCACTTGTAAATGCGTTGGCACATCGCGACTATCTTGTAAATGGAAGTGAAGTCCATATTGACATATATGATGACAGAATGGAGATATATTCTCCTGGAGGCATGCCGGATGGTTCCATGATTCAGGACAGAGATCCACTTACAGTACCTTCAACCAGAAGAAATCCAGTTCTTGCTGACATATTTAATAGGCTTGGATACATGGAGCGTAAAGGTAGTGGATTTGGAAAGATTATCAGTGGATATGAATTTCAAATTAATTATAGTGAGAACAAAAGACCATCATTTCGCTCAGATAGATACCAGTTTACTGTAGTGATGCCGAACCTGAACTACGATGTCCCTCAAGATGTCCCTCAAGATGTCCCTCAAGACAAGTTAGATGTCCAGATTATTGACTTGATTCATAAGGACAACAAGATAAGTACTGAAAAAATAGCGATAGCATTAGGAGTAAGCTCTAAAACAATAAAACGCCATATAAAGGAAATGAATAATGTAATTTATGTTGGCAGTGGATTTAGTGGACACTGGGAAATTAAAGATAATGAGTAATGGATAATAAGATAAATCAAAAAATCACGCAAACCCATAACAGAAGAAATATAGAGAAAAATGTTAAATACGGAGAATACCATGTCAAACACCACCCTTACACAACTTCAAGAAGGACTGACAACTGCATATATTGACGGTACAGCCGCTGCCAATCTGGCATACAAGCCTGCCTTCGTGTCGAATAATCCGGAAGAGGGCAAGAAAGTTATTTCCGTCATAGAAGATGAGCTGATGAAGTGTGACCAATTCCAGATCAGCGTGGCGTTTATTACTATGGGTGGAATTACGCCTCTTTTGCAGACATTGAAGGAACTGGAGAAGAGGCAGATCCCGGGTCAGATCTTAACGACAAACTATCTTAACTTTAGCGAGCCCAGAGCATTGAAGAAGCTGCAGGAACTGTCCAATGTTACTCTGAAGATGTATGATGTGGATCGGGCAGATCAGGGCTTCCACACCAAAGGCTACATTTTTAAGAAGGAAGAGATTTATCGTATTATCATCGGTAGTTCCAATATCACAAGTGCTGCTTTGACGAAAAATAAGGAATGGAATACCAAGATTGTTTCCACGGAACAGGGCGAGATTGCACAGGAGATTGTAAAGGAATTTTATCAGCTTTGGGATTCTAAGTATGCGCTTTTCTATGACGATTTCTATGAGAATTATAAGCAAAAGTATGAGATCATCAAAAAGCAGAGGGAAATAGCAAAACGGGATGAGATATCTTCCACGGAGAAGTATAAGCTGGAACCGAATTCTATGCAGGTAGGGTTTATTACGAATCTTCGTAGGATTGTGGATGCTGGAGAAAATAGAGCACTGCTGATTTCTGCTACCGGCACAGGTAAGACATATGCGTCAGCCTTTGCCATGCGAGAGTTAGGATTTAAGCGTGTTCTGTTTTTGGTACATAGATCTACCCTCGCGAAACAGGCGTTGACATCATTCCGAAAAGTATTTGAAGATAAGAAGTCAATGGGCATTGTTGGGGCAGGATATTCAGATTATGATGCGGATTATATCTTTGCCATGGTGGAGACGCTTCACAAAGAGGATAATCTGAGAAAGTTTGCACCGGAAGAGTTTGATTGTATTGTTTTGGATGAGGCCCATCATAGCCCGGCGAATACTTATCAGAAGGTCATGGAGTATTTCAAACCGAAATTGTTCCTTGGCATGACGGCAACGCCAGACAAGAGAGATGACGGAGAGGCTTCCAAGAATGTGTATGAGCTATTTCATTACCAGATTGCTTATGAGATCAGATTGCAACAGGCAATGGAAGAAGATTTACTGTGCCCGTTTCATTATTTTGGAATTAGTGATATTTCAGTTGTGACGGACGAACAGATGAAGACTCGAAATATTTCGGAAGAAAATTTTGGAAAGCTTACTAGTGACGAGAGAGTAAGGCATGTTATCGAGCAGGCGAAATACTATGGTTATAGTGGGGATCGAGTGAAAGGTCTCGTTTTCTGTAGTAGAAATAGAGAGTGCGAAGAATTATCGGCTAAATTTAATGCTCTTGGTTATCGGACAATAGCACTTAGCGGTGACAATAAGGATAAAGAACGCGAAAAGGCTTTTGAACGATTGGCAATGAACGAAGAGGATGCAACGGATGAGATGCAGCCGTTGGATTACATTTTTTCCGTAGATATTTTAAATGAAGGTGTTGATATTGTCGAAGTAAATCAGGTGATTATGCTTAGACCTACGCAGTCTCCTATTGTATTTATTCAGCAGTTGGGTAGAGGATTGAGAAAAGCAGAAAATAAGGAATACGTGGTAATTCTTGATTTCATCGGCAATTACAATAATAACTTTATGATTCCGGTGGCGCTTTCCGGAGATAGAACTTATAATGCGGATACCATTCGGAAATATGTGATTTCGGGGAACAATACGATTCCTGGAGCATCAACAGTTCATTTTGATGAGATTGCCAAGGAGAAGATTTTCAATTCTATTGATAAAATCAAGGGAATGAGATCTATTATAAAGGAAAGTTATATTTCTCTGAAAAATCGCATTGGAAGGACACCGTTATTGTTTGATTTTTATGAACAGGGAGAGATCGACCCGCTGGTAATTATAAGAGAATATAAGACGTATTGGCAATTCATGGAGGCTGTGGAGAAAGGTAAGTATTTCAGCAAATTAACCGATCATGAAAAGTTGATATCAGAATATTTGTCCAAAACAATTCTAAGCGGCGTCAGACCCAGCGAGCTGTTTATCTTGCAGAAATTACTCACAAAGAAGACATTTTCTGTGAATGAAGTACAAAAAGAACTGAAACGACTCTTGGATTATAATATAACGGATCTGGAAATGCGTGAATCAGTAAAAATTCTACAGGGATGTTTTACCAGTAAGGACGAGGAATATCAGAAGTATAAGACCATAGAGATTATGGATTATGACGAAAAGCAGGGTGTGCGTTGCTTTGCGAGCTACGCAAATTGCCTGTTGGACAATGAATTTAATACGCAGGTTAAAGATATCATAAATGTGGGACTTGCAAGATACCGGGACAAGTATGCTCATGGAAAAGTAGAGCAAACACCGTTTGTCTTATATGAGAAATATTCCAGAAGAGACGTGAGCCTTTTGATGAATTGTGGGAAAGATATGTCTTCTACAATGTATGGAATGAGTCGAATTGGTGATGATGTATTCATTTTTATCACATATCATAAGGAAGAGGCCGAAGAGGGCAAGAACTACGCGGATGGAAAACCTGATTATGCGGATGCTTTCGAGGATAATCTGATTTTTAAATGGGATTCCCAGATTGGTAAGGATAATAGCAGTCCTTACATGCAGAAAGTACTGACAGCACCGAGAAAACATCTATTGGTGAAAAAGAGTGATGCGGAATCAAGCTTTTATTACATGGGACAATTTGATATTATAGAATCTGTAGATAGCCAGAAAGAAGACAATAGTGGTAAAATGAAACCGATCGCGAAGGTGACCATGAAGATGCATCATCCTGTGCGCGAGGATTTATTAAGATATTTACAGAGCAATATTTCAAAGGAGAACGAGGCAGTATGAAAACCATTCGCGTAGTCGCAGCCGTAATCTGCGATTCCATAGAGCACAAAACAAAAATATTTTCCACTGCAAGGGGCTACGGAGAATTCAAAGGAGGCTGGGAATTCCCCGGCGGGAAAATCGAAGCCGGAGAAACTCCACAGCAGGCGGTTGTCAGAGAGATCCGGGAGGAACTGGATGCCACGGTCAGAGTCGGAGACCTGATAGACACCATAGAGTACGATTATCCGACATTTCATTTATCCATGGATTGTTTCTGGTGTGAGGTTGCTTCGGGAGAGCTGAAGCTTCTTGAGGCGGAAGCCGCCAAGTGGCTGACGAAGGAGAAACTGGATTCCGTACAGTGGCTTCCGGCGGATGTGACACTGATTGATAAGATCAAAAGCTGTATGGCTTAAGAGGGAAAAATAACTAAATTCAACAGGGTGGAATTTTGCTATTTTGCTGTGTTGACAAGCAATAGAAATGTTAGTACTATAATT
>OLVU01002055.1_pt1 | contig 11100 bp, 9 predicted proteins | sample 1673321 | NCBI WGS metagenome assembly OLVU01 (sample SAMEA3178942, study PRJEB25190) | human gut metagenome | biome: human gut; feature: human-associated habitat; material: faeces | place: Austria | collected 2013 | reverse complement strand
GGTGGTGAATGGTACAAAGTCAATGTGCAGATGGGGCGTAGCCTCGTCCATGTGGAGGTGGGCAGAGAACACCCGGAGTTGGGGGTTGCGCTCTTGAAAGCCCTTCATGTACTCGTCCAAAACCGCTGCCGCAAGCTGTCCCTCCTCGCTGTCGGCGCTCATATCATCTCGATTGCCCACTTGCAGGATGATTTCATGGAACGGCTTTTCCTGCTTGCCGGAGCGGATCTTCTCATAGTAATCCTCTATCCTTCTGTCGGCCCTGGTTTGTTTAGCGTTGTACCGTTCCAGAGCCTCGTCAAAGAGTTCATGGTACACCGCCTTGATATTCTCCTGGCAGTATGTTACATTCAGATGGGAGCGTTCCGGGTCGGTATTTTTAGCGTGAAACTTCCTGCTGTTGTGGTTTACCGACCCATGCCCCACCATGGCGCTGATCGTCCTTTTCAAATCAATCCCTCCTCCCTTTTCCGCCGCGCAAGCGGCGAGCCTTTGTTACTTTCTGCGAAAGTAACGCAAAAGCACTTTTGACAGCCTGACGGCCATCAAAAGCGCATTTGCGCCCTACGGGGTGGTGTGGGGGCTTTGCCCCCGGCAACTGCGGTTGCCTCCCCCAGCAGGGCCGCCCTTTGAAAAGGGCACCCTGCACCCCGCCTAAACTTTGCTGCTCCCCGTGACAGCCGTGACGACCGTGACGATGTTTCAGACACCGCCGCCACTCTCAAAAAAGCCGTCACAGCCGTCACGGTCGTCACGCCTGGGACGGTTCCAGCGTCAGGCTGATACTTCTCCCGGCGTGGCTCCTGCTGTTCTCATAGCGGATGTGGTAGTCTGTCAGCAGCTTCCCGGCCCGGACGTTTAGCCGCATCGCCAGGGCGTTGGGCTTCATGTCAGTCTGGAGCGCCGCTACCAGCTCGGTGGCCGTACCACCCCAGGTCGGCTTCTCCACCGTCACAAGGGCGGCTATGGCCTCCAGCACCGGGTCGGGCGGCTCTGTCCATGCCTCCGTTTCCGTACGCTCCAGCGTCCATATCAGCCGTTCCTTGTCCTTGGTAAGATAGAATCGCTGGTCTTGCTGGTCACGCCCGGCCACGTCCAGAACGGCGCTGCCGTCTGTCCGCTTCTCCTTTTGAAGAAGAAAGGCCCCGTCCGCCGCTCCGAGCAGGCCGTTGGTGCCGGAAATCATATCGAACTTATCATCGGCCTGTTGTTTGCGGGTGTGATGTACCAGCAGGAGGCAGACGCCGCAATCATCGGCAAGGCGTTTCAGTTTCCCCACCACTTCGTAATCATTGGCATAGCTGTACTTATCCCCGCCAGCCTCCCGGATTTTCTGGAGAGTGTCAATGATAATCAGCTTGGTGTTCGGGTGTTCCCGGACGAACTTCTTTAGCTGTTCCTCCAGGCCAACGCCAAGCTGTTTGGCGTAGACCGCAAAGAGCAGATTGTCGGTGCCCTCTGTGCCGAACATTCGGTATAGCCGCCCCTGCAAGCGGCGGTGGTCGTCCTCCAACGCCAGGTAGAGGACAGTCCCCTTGTGAACAGGATAGCCCCACAGGGGGAGGCCCATGCTGACATGGTAGGCAAGCTGGGCCATCAGGAACGACTTGCCCACCTTGGGCGCTCCCGCAAAGAGGTATGTCCCAGGGTAGAGCAGACCGTCAATGACGGGCGGTCTGCTCTGGTAGATGTTCTGGTAAAGGTCGTTCATAGAAACCGTGTGGAGGTAGGCCGGGTCGCTCATGCGCCGCATATCTCGGAGCATTTCTTCCAAACTTTCCTCTTGGGGGTTGTTTTCAGCCGTTTCCTCTGCTATACTTTTGGCAGTTGTTTGTGAAATGGGCTGTTCCCCGTCTGTTGGCGCAGACGGAACCGGGACAGTCCTTTTCGTTTCTCTGGAATCCATCAATCTATCAATCCTCCTTCATGCCGCCCATGATAGCGGCGATCATCCGAATGGTGTCCAGCAGCTCGCTGTCCACGTTGGCCCCGTCCCTGATCCGCCACAGCTCGGCCAGCACAGTGGCCAGTTCGTCCCGCAGGGCCTTATACACCCTGGGATTGCCCTGCACTACCACGTCCCGGCACAGGAGCCGCTTGGTGATGTAGTCTTGCTTCGTCAGGCCAGAGAGCCGCACAGCGGCGTCGATCTGCTCGTTTTCCTCCGGGGATACCCGGAAGGCCACGGTCTTGTTCCTCCAGCGGTTGTGAGTGTCCAAATTCTTAGCTGACATTACGCTCCCATCCTTTCAAAGTCCAGTTTGTCCGCCATCTCCGTCTGCTTGGACGGAAACAGGTGGGCGTAGCGGTAGGTGATCTCGATACTCTCATGCCCCACGCGGTCAGCAATCGCCACAGCGGAGAAGCCCATGTCAATCAGAAGTGAGATGTGCGAATGCCGGAGGTCGTGGATTCTGATACGCTTGACCCCTGCCGACTTCGCCCCTCTGTCCATCTCATGGTGGAGATAGCTTTTCGTGATGGTGAAAATGCGCTCCTTCTTCTTGATGCCGTAGAGCATCCCCAGGTAGTCCTTCATCTCGTCACAGAGGAAGTTGGGCATTTTAATGGTGCGGTTGCTTTTCTTCGTCTTTGGCGTGGTAATGACGTCCTTGCCGTGGAGCCGCTGATAGGACTTGCTGATTTTCACCGTCCCGGCCTCAAAGTCAAAGTCTGCCGGGGTCAGGGCCAGCAGTTCCCCCTCCCGAATACCACACCAGTAGAGCATTTCAAAGGCGTAGTAGGAAACGGGCTTGTCCATCATGGCGTCCGCAAACTTCTGGTACTCCGCTTTCGTCCAGAACAGCATTTCCTTCCGTTCCTCTGACCCCATGTTTCCAGCCTTGGCGGCGGGATTGGAGCGCAGCTCATAGAAGCGGACGGCGTGATTGAAGATGGCGCTAAGCTGGTTGTGCAGGGTTTTGAGATAGGTAGCCGAATAGGGCTTGCGCTTCTCGTCCCGGTAGGCCAGCAACTCGTTCTGCCATGCGATCACGTCCTTGGTGGTGATCTCGCTAATCTTCCGCTTGCCAAAGTAGGGCAGAATTTTCTTCTGGATGATGTTCTCCTTGGTCAGCCAGGTGTTCTCCTTGAGCCGGGGTTTCACATCCTTGGTGTAAAGCTCGGTAAAGGCTTCAAAGGTCATATCCAGGTCGCCGGAGGTCTGCATCTGGAAACTGCGCTCCCACTCCTGGGCCTCCCGTTTGGTGGCAAAGCCACGCTTGCACTTCTGTTTGCGCTCCCCCGTCCAGTCCTGATACCGCACCATGACGTACCATGTTCCTCTTGCTTCGTCCTTAAAGACTGGCATTTAGTTCCCTTCCTTTCTGGCCCCGTAGAGCCGTTCGTTGAAATACTGGCGGTTGACCCGCCCTGCGATGGTGATGAAGCCCTTGTCCTTCAATTCTTCGTTGAGCTGCCGGATGAGTTTATAGGCGTAGGGCTTCGATACACCCAGCTCGTCCGCAACTTCTTCCGCCCGGATGAATCTGTTCTCCATATGGATTCCTCCTTTCTTTTGATTTAACGCTATTTGCTTAACGTAGTCCTATTATACTAACTCTATTCCGTTATGTCAAGACCTTCCAACGAGAAAATATAAACAAATTTATTTATTTTTCTCTTGACTGGTCTAAACATATCTGTTATACTTCAAGTGTCCCCATTACATAGATTGGAGTTGGCAGTTATGGCGATTGGTGAACGTATTCGTTTCTTCCGCAACATGAAGGGCATCACACAGAAGTATCTTGGCATGGTGGTGGGTTTCCCGGAACGCTCCGCCGATGTGCGTATGGCACAGTATGAAACCGGGAGCCGCACCCCCAAGGCCGACCTGACAAAGACACTGGCTGACTTCTTTGATATTTCCCCTGATGCCCTGACCGTCCCTGACATAGATACCGACATCGGCCTGATGCACACCCTCTTTGCTTTGGAGGATATTCGGGGGCTGACTATTGGGGAGATTGACGGCGAGGTTTGTCTGCGTCTGGACAAATCCAAAGGCAAGACCTATACCAATATGCTTGATATGCTGTCCGCCTGGGCGGAGCAGGCCAAGAAGCTGGAGGCCGGGGAGATCACCAAGGAGGACTATGACCGCTGGCGGTACAACTACCCCAAGTACGACACCACTCACCGCTGGGCCAAAGTCCCCTCCAAAGAGTTGAGCGATTTTCTGGTAGAAGCGTTCCGGGACAGGCTTGACATAGACGAATAGACAGCAAAAGCCCTTACCGACGTTGCCATCGGTAAGGGCTTTCTAATATGGTTGTCCTCACTTATAAGCCGTAAAAAAGCATTCTTTACCCGCAATCCAGTGGGAATATAGAATGATACGGTATATGGGGAGCGTTATCAAATCGTTATCAAAAGAGAGATATAAAACCGTAAAATCGTTGTGCCACAACGGGTTCGGAGTTTCAAAAAATCACTCCCACTCGATCGTAGCGGGCGGCTTGGACGTGATATCGTACACAATCCGGTTGATATGGGGCACTTCGTTGACAATCCGCACGCTGATCCGGTCCAGCACCTCGTAGGGAATACGGGTCCAGTCGGCGGTCATGAAGTCTGTGGTGGTGACAGAGCGGAGAGCCAGAGTGTAGTCATAGGTCCGGCCGTCACCCATAACGCCCACGGAACGCATGTTGGTGAGCACCGCGAAATACTGGTTCATGGTGCCCTCCAGATGGGCCTTAGCGATCTCGTCCCGGAAAATGAAGTCTGCCAGGCGCAGAGTGTCCAGTTTGTCCTTCGTCACCTCGCCGATGACCCGGATGGCAAGGCCCGGGCCCGGGAAAGGCTGGCGCATGACCAGATACTCCGGCAGGCCCAGCTCCCGACCAAGCTGACGGACCTCGTCCTTGAAGAGCATCCGCAGGGGTTCGATGATCTCCTTGAAGTCCACATAGTCCGGCAGGCCGCCCACGTTGTGGTGGCTCTTGATGACGGCGGCGTCGCCGGTGCCGGACTCGATCACATCGGGATAGATGGTGCCCTGGACCAGGTAATCCACCTGGCCGATCTTTTTGGCCTCCGCCTCAAAGACACGGATGAATTCCTCCCCGATGATCTTCCGCTTGCGCTCCGGCTCGCTGACGCCGGAGAGTTTGGAGAGGAACAGCTCCTCCGCGTTGGCCCGGACGAAGTTGATATCCCACTTTTTGAAGGCCTCCTCCACCTCGTCGCCCTCGTTCAGGCGCATGAGGCCGTGGTCCACAAACACGCAGGTCAGCTGGCTGCCTACGGCCTCGGCTACCAGGGCTGCCGCCACGGAGGAGTCCACGCCGCCGGACAGGGCCAGCAGCACCTTGCCGTCCCCCACCTTCTCCCGGATCTGGCGGATGGCAGTCTCCTTGTAGTCGCCCATGGTCCAGTCGCCCGCTGCGCCGCAGACCTCATACAGGAAGTTGCGGATCATGTCGGTGCCATGCTCCGTATGATTGACCTCCGGGTGGTACTGGACGCCGTAGAAGCCGCGGCTCTCATCGCAGATGGCCACATTGGGGCAGGCGTCGGAGTGGGCCACCAGAGCGAAGCCCTCCGGCACCTTCTCCATGTAGTCCCCGTGACTCATCCAGGTGATGCCCTGGGCGGGAAGGCCCTTGAAGAGCTTGCAGGCCGAATCGAAATACGTCTCGGTCTTGCCGTACTCCCGGGCGGAGTCGTCCTGGGCCTCGGTAACCCGGCCGCCCAGGTTATGGGCCATCAGCTGGCAGCCGTAGCAGATGCCCAGGATGGGCACGCCCCAGGTGAAGATGGCCGGGTCCACCTGGGGGGACTTGGGATCATACACGCTGTTGGGGCCGCCGGTGAAGATGATGCCGATGGGATTCATGGCGCGGATGTCCGCCAGCGGGGTGGTGTAGGGCTTTACCTCGCAGTAGACGCCGCACTCCCGGACCCGGCGGGCAATGAGCTGATTGTACTGTCCGCCGAAGTCCAGCACGATGACAGTCTGGTGAGACAAGGGAATTCCTCCTTTGTGTAAATTCGGTTTATGAGATCTCTGCGCCGCCCCACTCCACCAGGGTGAAGCCGGTACGCACCGGGGCGGCCAGCGTCTGGGGCGGAAGCTCCACGGAGCGGTCCAGCGGCTTCCAGGCCATGAAGACCCGCAGCACCGTGTCCGGCGCCGGGTCTGCCGTGAGCCGGGCATGGTCCGTGTAGGAACTTGTCTGGAAGGCGATCAGATTATAGGCGTTCCCCTCCATGTGAGGCAGCCAGTAGACAATAAACTCGTTGGCCTCCCGGCGGTTCAGACCCAGAGTGGCCAGGGTGTCCTCCAAAAAGGCGGCGGTGTCCCTGCCTGGTACGCAGAAGCCCTGGGAGAAGTCATATTCCGTCCGGCTGACGCCCTCCCAGTAGAGGTAATTGTAGGTCTGACCGACCGCGTCCGTCAGCGTCCCGTCGGGGCTGGCGGTGACCATCCAGGAATTTCCATTCATGACGGGATAAACACAGGTCAGTTCCCCGTCATAGTCCAGGGTAACGGTGACATCGGTCTCCGCCTCCGGATAGAGGTAGATGACCGGCTTTGCGTCGGCTCCGCCTCCCGGCGGCGTACAGCTGGGGAGCAGCGCTAGGGCCAGGGTCAGCAGTACCAGAAACAGTGGGGGCCGTTTCATGGAAAAGTCCTCCTTTTTCTGATGCGCCGAAAGATAGGGAACGATCGTTCTGCTATCCTATCAGACGGAAAAAAGAGACGAATCTTACAGAGTGCCGCGGAAAATGCAGAGGATCAGTCCTCGCCCCGGAAGACGATGTTGCCGGGCTCGGCGGACTCGATGATGGCCAGGGACTTCAGGTTCACACCCGCGGCCCGCAGCCGGTCGCCGCCGCCCTGGAACCCCTTCTCTACCGCGCAGCCGATGCCCACCAGCGTGGCACCGGCGGCGTTGACGATGTCGCACAGGCCCCGCATGGCTTCGCCGTTGGCCATGAAGTCGTCGATAATCAGGCCCTTGTCGTCGGCGGAGAGCCACTCCTTGGACACCAGCAGCGTCACCTTTTTCTTATAGGTGTAGGAGAAGATGTCGCTCTGGTACAGGCCGCCCTCGATGTTGTCGCTCTTGGCCTTCTTGGCGAAGATCATGGGCTTGTGGAAGTGGTGGGCCACGATGGCGGACAGGGCGATGCCGCTGGCCTCGGCGGTGAGGATCATGGTGACCTCGTCCATATTGAAGTGTTTGCCGAACTCCTCTGCGATATGGTCCATCAGCTCCGTGTCGATGCGGTGGTTCAGAAAACCATCCACCTTGATGATGTTGCCGGGCAGCACCTTGCCCTCTTTCACGATGCGGTCTTTCAGTTCCTGCATGGGTGATTCCCCCTCGATCTGTCTGTATTTTGCATGGTTTTATGCCAAATTTGATCTTTTTCTATTATCTCGAATCCTGCCGGATTTTGCAACTGTTTTTGCCCACAAAAAGAAGGTGCTTCCTCCGGTGGATTTGCATAGGACGGACAAAACGCGGCAAACGCCGCGCCGTGGAAGGACACGGCGCGGCGTTGGGCATTATTTCCCCTCCAGCTTGTCGGCGGCAGCCTCCAGCCAGCTGCCCTGGAAGGACTCGATGTCTCCGGCGTCGGTAAGGGCGGCCAGGGCCGGGTCGATGGGCATCTCCGCCAGCACGGGCAGATGGTGGCGCTCCGCAGCTTCGGCAGTTTTGCCCTGGCCGAAGAGATGGATCTGCTTCCCGCAGTCCGGGCAGGTGACATAGCTCATGTTCTCCACCAGGCCCACGATGGGGACCTCCATCATCTCTGCCATCTTCACGGCTTTCTCCACCACCATGCTCACCAGCTCCTGGGGAGAGGCCACGATCACGATGCCGTCCAGGGGAATGGACTGGAACACACTGAGGGACACATCGCCGGTTCCCGGCGGCATATCCACGAACAGGTAGTCACAGTTCCACAGCACGTCGGTCCAGAACTGCTGGACCACGCCGGAGATGACCGGGCCCCGCCAGATGACCGGGTCCGTCTCGTTGGGCAGCAGCAGGTTGGTGCTCATCACCTGAATGCCGGTTTTGGACACCATGGGATACAGGCCCGCCTCGCTGCCTGTGGCCTGGCCGTGGATGCCGAAGGCCTTGGGGATGGAGGGACCGGTGACGTCGGCATCCAGAATGCCGACCTGATGGCCCCGGCGGCGCATGGTGACCGCCAGCTGGCTGGTGACCATGGACTTGCCGACGCCGCCCTTGCCGGACACGATGCCGAACACCTTACCGATGTGGGCTTCGGGATGGTGCTCCTTCAGCAGGGACTGGGGTTCCTGCCGCTCGCTGCAGCTCTCGCCGCAGGTGGAGCAGTCGTGGGTGCATTCGCTCATAGTATGGATATCTCCTTTTTTCGCTTTCGCGTAATTGATAAACACAGGCTCCCGGCCCCGCCGCTGCGGGGAACGGGGAGTATTCCATATCTTATACCTCTACCGCCGCATCCGTCAACCGCTGGACGAAAACTTCCCTGTCTCCGGCAAAAAATTCCCCCTCCCGGCTGTGGCAGGTGAAGAGCAGGATCTGCCGGTTCCCGGCGGCCTCTTTCAAAAACTGCAGGGCCGCAGCGCAGCGGCTGTCGTCAAAATTGGCCAGGGCGTCGTCCAGCACGATGGGCACCTGCTTCTCCGGCGGCAGCACCAGCTCACAGATGGCCAGGCGCACCGCCAGATACAGCTGGTCCAGCGCGCCGGCGGAGAGCAGGGCGGCATCCCGGAACACCGGGTCTCCCACAGGCTCTGCCGAGAGGCGGAAGCTCCGGTCCAGCACCACACCGGCATAGCGGTTGTCGGTCAGTCGGGAAAAGATCTCCGCTGCCCGGCGGCCCAGAGCGGGAGAGAAGCGGTTCTGCAGGGCGGTGTTGGCCCCCTCCAGTGCCTCCATAGCCAGCCGGAGAGCGCTGTACTCCGTTTCCAGCCGCTCCTTTCGGGCAGCCAGGTCCTCGGCAGAAGCCCGCAGCACCGCGGGATCGCCCGCGGCGTGGAGCTGGCCGTCCAGACGGTCCGCGGAGGAGCGGGCCTCCGCCAGTGCGGCGCGGACCCGGTCCAGCTCCGTGGAGATGGCCTCCCGGCTCCGGACGGGAGCGGGGACATCCGCCTCCGGCGTGCCGGGAGCGGGCGCCTGCTGGACCTGAAGCTCATAGCGCATCCGTGCCTCCCGGGCGGCGGTCTCCGCCTCCGCCAGCTCCTTCCGCCGGACGGCACAGGCCCGGAGCAGCTGGTCCGCCGTGGGGATGTCGAAGGCGTCGGGAGCGAAGCGCCGGACCTCCAGCAGGATGCCCTGTTCGTTGGAGGAGAGACTACTATATAAGGTGTCCGCTGCGGCGGACTTGGCGTTGACACTGGCCTGGGCGGCGTCCCGGGCCTCGCACAGCTTGGCGTAATCCTCAGCCAGCTGGCGGATGGCATCCAGGTCCGCGGTGCCGAAGCGCTTCAACCGGAGTTCTGCCCAGCCGGCCTGAAACGCCCGCTTTTTCAAAAAGAGAGCGAGGGCGCACACGCAGGAGAATCCGGCTAGCATGGTGAGAAGCGCAAGCAGCTTGCTGTGGCTGCCTGTGAGAAAAAGTACCGCATAGGTCACGACGAAACACAGTGGGACACCAATTAAAAAAGTCAGCACGCCGGGGACCGGATTCCATTTGACAGGCTCGTTCTCAGTTCCTGCGGCCTCTCGCCGGGCGCTCTCCGGACTCTGCCCGGCAAAGGGACTCTCATTCACAGCGGCCTCCGCCCGCAGCAATGCCTTCATGGCCTCGTCCCGCTCCGACCGGGCCTTGTCCACGGCTCTCCGGGTGGTCTCCAGATTGACGATGGCGCCGCGGAGCCGGGCGATGGTCTCGTTCTCCGGGATTTGGTCCTGCTGAAGCCGCTCCTGCACCTGCGCGGCGCGGACCTCTGCCTGTTCCGCCGCCGATGCGGCACCGGAGAGGGCCTGGCGGCGCTGGGCGGCCTCCCAGCGGTCGCAGTCCGTCAGTTCCGCCTGTAGGATCTCCGCCCGACGGGACAGAGCTTCGACCTCGGAGCGGGCCTGCACCAGCTGCCGGGCCAGAGAGTTGCTCTCCGACAGCTGACGGTCCAGTTCGGCCAGCTCCGTCTCCAGAGCGGGGAGCTGCCCGGTCCTGTTATGGCGGCGACGATTCAGCTGCTTTTTCAGGGCATCCGCAGCCTCTGTATAGGAGGTGCCCTCCTCTCCGGAGGAGATCAAGGCCGCGATGCGCCGTTCCAGCTCGGCGTCCTGGCTGATGGGCAGGTTATTCTGCCGGATAAAGGCGCTGCGCTCAAAGACCTCCCGGCTGATGCCCAGCAGGGTCTCGCCGCAGGCGGCACCGGTCAGGCCCGGCACAGGCTCGTTGGTACCGGCGTATACGGCACTGAATTCCCCCATGGGGCTGGTCTGCCGCCGGGTGGCGCGGGTCAGAGTCAACTCCCCCAGTTCCGTGCCGCAGTCCATCCGGCCGGACATGGCCGCGCCTGACCAGGGAGCAAAGCGGTTTTTATCCGCGATAAAACCAGCGCGGTCCCGCTCCCGGCTGTTGACACCATATAAAATAGAGAGCAGAAAGGCGCACCAGGTGGACTTTCCAGTCTCGTTGGGGGCTTCGATGATATTCAGACCGTCCCCCAGCTCCAAAGACCGGCCCTGGAGTTTGCCGAAGGTGGCGGTCATGCGATGAATCCGCAGATCAATCCCTCCTACTATGTATACATTTTATTTCCATGGACATTATACCACTGTCGCCTCCGTTTGCACAGCTTATTTTCCCAACCTGCGCAAGGGGAAAGGGGACGAAAGCCGGAGAAATCGCCACAGCAATCAGAAAAATAAAAAAACCTCGAAAAAGGTATTGACAAAAGGGGAAGGATTTGGTATTCTAACAAAGCTGTCGGCGCGGTGATGAGCCGGGCCGGGAAGAAATGAAAAAAGTTCTTGACAGCAAGGCTGAGATGTGGTAACCTAAACAGGTTGCTGCTGATACGAGATGGATCGGATGTCAAAAAACTTCTGAAAAAAGTTCTTGACAAACGAAATGAAATCGAGTATAATAGCAATGTTCGGGCGTCCTTTCCGGAAAGATCAGTCGGCAAACCAG
>OLVU01002053.1_pt1 | contig 11110 bp, 10 predicted proteins | sample 1673321 | NCBI WGS metagenome assembly OLVU01 (sample SAMEA3178942, study PRJEB25190) | human gut metagenome | biome: human gut; feature: human-associated habitat; material: faeces | place: Austria | collected 2013 | reverse complement strand
TCATTTGCATTAGGCTGCCCGGCAATGGGAGCTGAAGTATTAGAGGAGAGCGAGATGGAGCCTTTCGTAGAAGAGGTAGAAGGCTTTGCAGCAGGCAAAAAGATCGCTTTATTCGGTTCTTACGGATGGGGTGACGGACAGTGGATGCGCGACTGGGAAGAACGCATGAATGCAGCAGGAGCAACTGTTGTAAATGGTGAAGGTGTGATCGCACATGAAGCACCGGACGCTGAAGCATTAGAAGCGTGCAGAAGTCTTGGAAAAGCACTTATATAAAAGAACATAAAAAGTAAGGTTCAGAGAAATCAGAATAATAAGTCAGGCAGGTCGGATACGACCTGCCTGTTTGTGTTAGGTTGAATTTATCCTAAAAAATGTGTATACTATTGTAAAAAGATTATGGAGGTGTTCAAATGACTATAGATACAAATACAATGGTTTCAATTTCCGAAGCAAACCAGAATTTTTCTAAGGTTGCACGACTGGTAGATGAATGCGGTTCAGCAGTAATTTTGAAAAACAATGTACCAAGATACCTTGTTATAGACTTTAGTAAAGCGGATAAAGATATGATAGCATCTGATGATGATGTATTGAGTATTTCGAAGCAGCTTATGGAACAGAATAGGGAAGCATATGAGGTGCTGGCTAAATGAAAAAATTGAGCAAAGAGCAGATCCTTATGCTTCATACTCAATTAATTCAGCAGACTGGTGGAAGCGATGGAGTCAGAGATTATAATTTATTGGACTCGGCTTTGGAAACGCCTTTTCAATCCTTTGAAGGGGACGAATTATATCCGACAATACAGGCGAAAGCTGCAAGATTAGGATATGGACTGATAAAGAATCATTGTATGATAGATGGTAATAAAAGAATTGGAACACATGCAATGCTTGTATTTCTTGCGTTGAACGGGATAGAACTTAAATATACGCAAAAAGAATTATATGAAACAATTCTTAATGTTGCATCGGGAAGCGTAGATTATAATGGTTTATTGCAATGGGTTCTTAATCATCAAAATTAAATAGTAAAACGGGTATAAGACCGAATATAGAAAATATTGAAATTTTGTGTTCGGTCTATTATTCATGACAATAGCATTGTCCAAGAAGTGCACAATCTATGATTGAAGTTGATAAAATGGGGATTACTATGTTAAAAAAATTTGTAAAGTATGTCTCGCAGAACATGCTTGGCATGGTAGGTATGTCTGTCTATATTCTGGCAGATACCTACTTTATTTCTGTTGCGGTGGGGACGGATGGTATCACCGCACTCAATCTGGTACTGCCGGTCTACAACATGATCTTTGCCATCGGGGCAATGATGGGTGTCGGTTCAGCGATCCGTCTGGTGATCGAGCGGAATCAGGAACATCCGAATGCAGACGGATACTTTTTCCATGCACTGTCATGGGCATTGATTGTTGGTCTGCTTTTTACGCTTGTAGGAATATTTTTCCCGGATAAATTGATCGCCCTGCTTGGCGGGGATGCAGAGATCGTTGCGGTCGGGAAAAATTATACGCGCATTTTTATGAGTTTTGCGCCCTTTTTTATGTGGAATTATATCTGCAATGCATTTGTGCGCAACGATGGGAATCCGTCGATCGCAATGGCTGCGACATTATTCAGCAGTCTGTTCAATATTGTGTTTGACTATGTACTGATGTTCCCACTGGGACTTTCCATGGAAGGAGCTGCGCTTGCAACGGCACTTTCCCCGGTGGTCGGCATCCTGATCTGCTGTATCCATTTCCGCTCGGAAAAATGTACGGTAAAATTTAAGCCGATGCTGCCATCTTTGCGAAAAATACTTTTCTGCTGTCAGTTTGGTGTGTCCTCTTTTGTGGGAGAGATTTCATCCGGTGTGATCACGGTCGTCTTTAATATGATCATCCTTGGACTTGCCGGAAATACCGGAGTGGCGGCTTACGGCGTGGTTGCAAACACATCACTTGTTGCAGTTGCCCTGTTTAACGGAATTGCACAGGGCTCCCAGCCGTTAGTCAGCGAGGCATATGGCAGGGATATTCATAAAGATGTGAAAACTTATTTAAAAATGGCGGTTACGACTGCAGTAGGCGTCTCTGTACTTCTGGTTATTTTTATTTACCTGTTTGCACCTGTGGTGACTGCAGTGTTTAATGGCGAACATAACAGGACGCTTGCTGACTACGCAGAAACCGGACTGCGGATCTATTTTATCGGATTTTTATTTGCCGGGATCAATATCGTAGGGACTGCCATATTAAGTGCTGTCGAATCTACAAAATATGCATTTGCAGCGTCGATTTCCCGAGGTTTTGTGGCGATCATTTTCTTTGCATTTATACTGTCCGCAATATTTGGATTAAACGGGGTATGGATGGCCTTCCCGGCGGCGGAATTTGTGACAATGCTGATCACACTGTGTGGATTGCGGAGAATAAAGTTTGTTGATAAAAATTCTTAACACTTAGAAAATCTCTTGACAAAATGCAGATCGTGGTGTAAATTCAAGATACCCAATAGGGGTATATGGTATACAATAAAATGGTAAAACCGTGATAAAAAATCAGGGACAGCACAGACTATACAGACCGGAGGTAGACAGATGGCATGTGAAAAATGCAGCGCAAATGGAGATAATGTGAAGCATAAACAGCGTGAGAGTGCAGAAAAAAAGGCACTGCTTACGAGACTTTCCCGGATAGAGGGACAGGTGCGGGGAGTGCGTGCCATGGTGGAAGATGACAGATATTGCGTGGATATCGTCACACAGGTATCTGCGATCCAGGCTGCATTAAACGGATTTAACAAGGAGCTGTTAGCACGCCATATTAAAACCTGCGTTTCCGAAGACATCAAAGAAGGCAATGAGCAGGCTGTCGACGAACTCTGTGAACTGTTAAAAAAATTGATGAAATAACGGTTTGTATTTAGAAATGGAGATTGACATGAAGGAAAAGTTTGACGTAACAGGCATGAGCTGTTCGGCATGTTCCTCCCATGTGGAAAAGAGTGTTTCCAAACTGGAGGGCATAAAGACAGTCAGTGTCAACCTGCTGACAAACAGCATGCAGGTCGAGTATGATGAGACAAAGCTTGATACCGGAAAGATTATTGAGGCGGTGGAACATGCCGGATACGGTGCCTCGGTAAAAGAAGACGGAAAAGCAGCAGTAAAGGCGGGGGAGACGGAGGATGCCGTTTCCATCCAGCAGAAGAATATCAAAAACATGAAGACAAGACTGATCATATCCGTGATATTTCTGATACCGCTCATGTATGTGTCGATGGGACATATGATCTACAACGCGCTTGGCGTTCCGATGCCGCCGCTTACCATGAAGTTTTTCCATGGAAGTGAAAATGCAGTCATTTACGCATTTACGCAATTCCTGCTTTTACTTCCGATCCTGTTTGTTAATCAGAAATATTTCCGCAACGGCTTTACAACATTAGCGCGCAGGAGTCCAAACATGGACAGTCTGATCGCAATGGGAGCAACTGCGGCGACGGTATACGGTATCTTCGCGATTTACCGGATCGGCTGGGGATTCCGTATCGGAGACATGGAACTGGTACATCAGTACAGCCATGATATTTATTTTGAATCCGCCGGAACAATTCTTACGCTGATCACGGTCGGAAAATATCTTGAGACGAAGTCAAAGGGAAAGACGAGTGAGGCAATCACAAAGCTGATGAACTTAGCACCAAAGACAGTGACAGTCGTGCGCGACGGCAAAGAACAGGTCATTGATGCGGCAGATGTGGTGCAGGGGGATATTTTCGTGATCAAGCCGGGAGAGTCGGTTGCGGTGGACGGTGTGATCTTAGAAGGAAAATCCTCTTTTGATGAATCCGCGATCACCGGAGAGAGCATCCCGGTGTTAAAACAGGAAGGCGATAAAGTAATCTCTGCATCCATCAATAAAGCCGGACTGATCCGTGCGCGTGCAACGCGTGTCGGCAAAGATACGACGATCGCACAGATCATCAGTCTTGTGGAGGAAGCATCTTCGAGTAAGGCTCCAATCGCACGTCTGGCCGATAAAATTGCGGGAATCTTTGTCCCGACAGTTATTGGAATCGCGATCGTAACATTTATCTTATGGCTGGCAAGCGGGGCAGATTTTGAGTTTGCAATGTCCTGCGGAATTGCAGTTCTTGTGATCTCCTGTCCGTGTGCACTTGGACTTGCAACACCGGTGGCAATCATGGTTGGAACCGGAAAGGGTGCGGAAAACGGTATCCTGATCAAATCAGGAGAGGCATTAGAGACAGCACATATTGTGGATACCGTTGTAATGGACAAGACCGGAACCATTACTTATGGAAAACCGGTTGTGACGGATATCAGAACCTATGCAGGAATTTCAGAGAACGATCTGCTTAAGATTGCGGGCAGTCTTGAGAAGGGAAGTGAGCATCCGTTAGCGGAAGCGATTGTCTCCGATTGCGGGAAAAAGAACATCGTTCCGGAAAAAGTAAATGACTTTGAAGCGCTGTTTGGAAAAGGAATTAAAGGACGTTTATCCTCCGGCAGACTTTACTATGCAGGAAATGAAAAGCTGATGGAAGAGGCACACGTTGCCCTGTCCGGTGAGATAAAAAAAGAGATGGAACAATTTGCAAAACAGGGAAAAACACCGCTTCTGTTTGCAGATGAAACACAGATCATAGGCGTGATCGCCGTTGCGGATGTCGTAAAACCGACCAGCCGTGAAGCGGTCAGACAGTTCAAAGAATACGGAATCCATGTCATCATGTTAACCGGTGACAATGAAGTGACGGCACAGGCGATCAAAGATCAGGTAGGAATTGATGAAGTCATTGCCGGAGTGCTTCCGACACAGAAGGAAGAAAAGATATCCGCCTTAAAGAACAGCGGACATAAAGTTGCAATGATCGGAGACGGTATCAACGATGCGCCGGCGCTTGCTTCCGCAGACGTGGGAATCGCGATCGGGGCAGGTACGGATGTAGCCATTGAGAGCGCGGACATCGTCCTGATGAAAAATGACCTGATCGATGCGGTCGGAGCGATCCGTTTGAGCAAAGCGGTTATCCGAAATATCAAGGAAAATCTGTTCTGGGCATTTTTCTATAACAGCATCGGCATTCCGCTTGCGGCAGGACTTTTATATCCGATCTGGGGATTAAAATTAAACCCGATGTTTGGTGCGGCTGCCATGAGCTTAAGCAGCGTCTGTGTAGTAAGTAATGCACTGCGCCTTAGATGGGTAAAGCTTGGAAAAGAATCTTCATCCGGAAATGAGACAGGTAACATGGAACAGGAGAGTGCGGTCTGTGAAAACAGAGCGGTCACTTCTGAAATAAAAACAAAAAGTGATGTATCAGAAAGCGAGGAACAAACAATGAAAACAACATTAAGTATTGAAGGAATGATGTGCGGACACTGCCAGGCAACCGTTGAGAAGGCTTTAAAAGGAGTACCGGGTGTGTCTGAGGTAGTGGTGAGCTTAGAGGACAAAAATGCAGTTGTTACCGCAGAGGAATCAGTCGGTGCGGATGCATTAAAAGCAGCCGTTGTAGATGCAGGATATGAGGTAACTAACATTCAGTAAGGAATTGTTACGGGCACAGAAATTGTATTTTGCAGATCAAAAAAGATAAGCATAAAAGAGAAGGGGAGGCCGTGGTTACTCGGCTTCCCCTTCTTCTACGATCTGCTCTAACACGCGGATCAGATCCTGCATGTTATTAAGCTCTACATTTCGCTCCAGGATCAGATTTTTCAGATCCGTTGAAAGTGTCTCGAATTTGTCTTTGATTCCAGGTGCTACATAAGATGCCATATGGTCCTCCTTTTATTTCCGGCAGCAGATTTACCTGCGGGACGTGTAATCTATTGTTTTTGTATGGTTACCTGTTTATCATGTACAAAAATTTCAAAAAATATGCCATAAAAAACACTTCTTGTAAAAATCGCCGTTATCCTTTAATATTAAAGAAGGCATATAGCCGTATTGGAACATTATAAATGAAAGAATGGAAACACCATGGATTATTACAGCAGTCAGATCAGTAAATTAATACAGGAATTATCGTCTCTTCCGGGAATCGGTGCAAAATCTGCACAGCGTCTGGCATTTCATATTTTGAATATGCCGGTGGAACAGGTCGAAGAACTTTCGTCTGCGATCGTGGATGCAAGGAAAAATGTCCGTTACTGTAAGGAATGTTTTACCCTGACAGATGATGAACTGTGTCCGATCTGTAAGGATGCCGGACGTAACCACAAGACGATTATGGTTGTGGAAGATACCAGAGATCTTGCAGCATATGAAAAAACCGGCAAATACGACGGGGTTTATCATGTCCTGCATGGGGCAATTTCTCCGATGCTTGGAATCGGACCTGCAGATATCAAGTTAAAAGAGCTGATGCAGCGCCTGCAAAAGGATGTTGACGAGGTGATCATTGCGACAAACTCAAGCCTTGAGGGAGAAACGACGGCGATGTATATCAGCAAACTGATCAAACCTACCGGGATCAAAGTGACAAGGATCGCAAGTGGTGTTCCGGTCGGCGGAGATTTAGAGTATATTGATGAGGTAACACTGCTCCGTGCCTTAGAAGGCAGAACGGAGATTTAATAAAAGGAATAGAAAGGAACATGACTAGACTATGACAAATCTGGAACTTGAAAAAACAGCGAACGAAGTCCGCAAAAGTATTGTAACTGCAGTACACAGCGCAAAAGCCGGACATCCGGGCGGATCACTCTCCGCAGCAGATATCTTTACTTATCTGTATTTTGAGGAGTTAAATATTGATCCGAAGAATCCTAAGATGGCAGACCGCGACCGTTTTGTGCTTTCAAAAGGCCACACGGCGCCGGGACTTTATGCAGTTCTGGCAGAACGTGGATTTTTCCCGAAGGAGGATCTTGTCACACTGCGTCATACAGGCTCTTACCTGCAGGGACATCCGGATATGAAACACATTCCGGGGATTGATATGTCATCCGGTTCTTTGGGACAGGGACTCTCCGCAGCAGCCGGAATGGCAGCAGCCGGAAAGTTTGACAAAAAAGATTACCGTGTCTATGCACTCTGCGGAGACGGCGAGATCCAGGAAGGCCAGATCTGGGAAGCTGCCATGTGGGCAGGATTCTGCAAACTGGACAATCTGGTTGTGATCGTTGACAATAATAACCTTCAGATCGATGGAACTGTTGATGAAGTATGTTCTCCTTACCCGATCGACAAAAAATTTGAGGCATTTAATTTCCATACGATCAATATCAATGGAAATGACTTTGATGAGATTCGTGCTGCATTTAAAGAGGCGCGTGAGACAAAGGGAATGCCGACTGCGATCATTGCAAAGACCGTAAAAGGAAAAGGTGTATCTTTTATGGAAAATGCCGTAGACTGGCATGGAAAAGCTCCAAATGATGCGGAGTATGAAATCGCAATGAAAGACCTTGAGAAAGTGGGGGAAGCATTATGTCAGAAATAAAGAAAATTGCAACAAGAGAAAGCTATGGAAATGCTCTGGTAGAAGTGGGAAAAGAGCATGAAGACCTGATCGTATTAGATGCGGACCTTGCAGGCGCAACAAAGACCGGAATTTTCAAAAAAGCGTTCCCGGAGCGCCACTGGGATGTCGGTATCGCAGAGGCAAATATGACCGGCATCGCAGCAGGACTTGCAACCTGTGGAAAAGTGCCGTTTATCAGCTCTTTTGCCATGTTTGCGGCAGGAAGAAACTTTGAGCAGGTGCGCAACTCGATTGGATATCCACATCTGAATGTCAAGATCGGTGCAACTCACGCAGGTATCTCCGTTGGTGAGGATGGCGCAACCCATCAGTGCCTGGAGGATATCGCCCTGATGCGCACGATCCCTGGCATGGTAGTCATCAACCCGGCGGATGATGTAGAGGCAAGAGCTGCCGTACACGCTGCATATGATCATGTAGGACCTGTATATCTTCGTTTTGGCCGTTTACCGGTTCCTGTATTCAATGATGAGGCAACCTACAAATTTGAGATCGGCAAAGGAATTGTCTTAAAAGAAGGAAAAGATGTGACAATTTTTGCAACCGGACTCTGTGTGAATGAGACGGTAGAGGCAGAAAAAATGCTTGCAAAAGACGGTATTGATGCAGAGATCATCAATATCCACACCATCAAACCGATCGACCGTGAACTGGTTGTAAAGTCCGCATTAAAGACCGGAAAAGTTGTTACAGTTGAGGAACATTCCGTGATCGGTGGACTTGGAAGTGCGGTATGTGACGTGCTCTGCGAAGAGGCTCCGACGAAAGTCTTAAAGATCGGTGTCAACGACGTATTCGGTGAGTCAGGTCCGGCATTAGAGCTGCTTCATAAATATGAGCTTGATGCAGAGGGCATCTACAAAAAAGTAAAAGCATTTGTAAAATAATAAAAGAAATCCAAAAGAGAGACTGCTGTCATTACGGAAACGTATGCAGCAGTCTTTTTCTGTCGAAAAGTTTTTGAAAAACTGTCCATAAAACCACAAAAAAATCGGACATGCTGTGATACCATTTCAAAATAAAAAAAGCTTTTTAAATTTAAACAGGGAGGATTGGAATGATTGAGATTATCCGGGAAGAAAATTGGGATGATACGAAAGAAAAAAAGCTGCCAAAAGATATCAGACAGATTGGGAGACCGGATGTTGGGGAGAGAATATACATAGAGGATGAAGTATACAGGTATCTGCATCCATATGAGAGCAGCTGTGAAAAACTTGTATATGTTTTGCTTGGAAGATTCGAAAATTACAGTGGAAGACAGTGCACATTTGTGGAGGCAGCAATACAGCTGGAACATTTGGAATTTGATGCAGAGATTCCAAGATGGAGCGACCATGAATGGGCGTATATATATAAACGGTTAAAAGATGAGTATGACAGCATGGTCATTGTTGGATGGGCATTAGATCACAGAGGATGTCTGCCGAATATGACAAAACAGATCGAACAGTTTCATCAGACGCATTTTGGCGGCGTTCATCAGACATTGTTCTTAATGGATACCCTGGAAAAGGAGGAAACATTTTTCAGCATCCGGAACGGACATCTGTACCGGAGAGAAGGATTTTACATATATTATGACAGGCACGCCGCGGTAAAATTAAAAAAGATGGAACACAGGGAAGAAAAAACAGAAGAAGTAAATTTGCCGGAGACAGACGAGGTTACATTCATGCAGCCGGACGAGCCTGTTTACGACATAAAAGAAAAGGAAGATACGAATGATATCGATATCCTGGAAGAAGAACTCTATATGGAAGAGAGTATGCAGCCGGACGAGCCCGGACTGCAGCCACATCCGGAACGAAAAAGACAGGGGCGTTATCGGAAACAACTGGAAGAAGCGGAAAAAACGGAAGAGGCAAAGATCCCTGCATATTCCTCCCTCGTATTGGCTGTGGTGGTACTGACTCTTGGTTTTACCGCTTATCAGAACCATAAGAAGATGAATGAGATGGAAAATACTCTGGCACAGATGAATCAGGTACATATCGTGACAGAAATGCCGGAAACAGAAAAAACGGCAGATTCTGGGATCGTGGTGGAAAATATTGCAGGAAGTATAGAAAAACAGACGGAGACAAAACAGGCGGATGAACACAGTACGCAGACAGAGGCGGAACAGCTTCAAACAAATGGAACGCAGGCGGCGGAGGCATCCGCACCGGATGAAACGGCAGGGATACAGGCAGGAACGGAATTGTCAGGAATGACAGATACAGAAGAAACTGCAGAAACGTCTGGAACAGCAGATGCCCAGAAAACGATGGAGTCCCAGGAAACAGAGAGTATGCAGAATCGGGAGGGAGAACAGAAGGCGGAAGCGGACACAGATGAAACAAACAGCAATAAGGAAAACGTAAAAGAGACGGCGGCACAGCCGGATGAGGCACAGACATATTTAAAACAGGGGTACTATGTGGTGCGGCAGGGGGATAATCTGGCTGCGATCTGCCGGAAAATATATCAGACAACAGCCATGATGGACAAAGTATGCGAGGCAAACGGGATTGATGATCCGGATGCAATCTATGCAGGCCAGTATCTGACGCTTCCGAATTAACAAAGCAGCCGCTTCTAAAAATAAGATGAAACATCCAGGGAATAATGCTATAATATCGAAAGATCAGTGTGAAAAAAAGATTTTTCACACACAGGATTTGTGTTTACGCACAAACTTGAGATGCCCGAAATGGGCAAGAACGAGGTTTAAGATGAAAGAGAGATTGGTATGGCGGAAAAAAACAAGAGAGGATTTCATACGGTAGAAGAACCGGATATGGAAGAGTATGAACGCAAGCTGCGTGAACATCGGGTAAAAGTAGTCAGAAGAACCGTTATTCTGATCGTTACCGTATTGGCAGTTTCTGCGGGACTCTGGGTGTTTATGGCACTGCGCCATTATGAGAATTTTGACGTGGGATCGTCTGTTGACAGGGCTGATACGGAGGCTACAAAGTTTGCAGATTTTGGGGAGAATATTTTAAAATACAGCAACGACGGTGCTTTTTATACGGATACGGCAAACGAACTGATCTGGAATCAGACCTATGAGATGACCGATCCGCAGATTGATATTTGCGAAGATTACCTGACAATCTATGATAAAAAGGGAACTATGATCTATATCATGACAAAGGAGGGAATCTTAGGCGGAATAGAAACGACAATGCCGATCCAGCAGGTGCGTGTGGCATCGCAGGGAACGGTGGCGGTTCTGATGAAAAAAGATGCTTCCGGTTATCTTGCAATGTATGATAAAACAGGTGCAAAATTAACGGAAGGAGAGATTCACGGTGCAAAAAAAGGGTATCCGGTCGCGATTGCATTGTCATCGGATGCCGTAAGACTTGCAGTTGCCATGTTGGACATCAATGATGGAAGTATAAAAAGTACGATTGCTTTTTACAATTTTGGAACAGCAGGAGAAAGTGAAATTGATCATGTAGTCGGAGCACAGACGTTTCCGGATACCGTGATCCCGGAAATTGTTTACCTGGCGGATGACAGGCTTGCGGCATTCTCGGATACCGGAGTGATCCTGTTTGAGGGATCTCAGAAACCAAAACAATCCGGAACGATCC
>OLVU01002048.1_pt1 | contig 11133 bp, 6 predicted proteins | sample 1673321 | NCBI WGS metagenome assembly OLVU01 (sample SAMEA3178942, study PRJEB25190) | human gut metagenome | biome: human gut; feature: human-associated habitat; material: faeces | place: Austria | collected 2013 | reverse complement strand
TTTGATGCACCGGTATTCGGGCTGTGGTCGCCGGTCGGTAAAAAAGTGCCGTTTATCTGCATTGAGCCGTGGTACGGCAGAGCCGATGCGGCGGATTTTGACGGAAACCTTCAAAAACGTGCATGGCAGAATGAATTAGAACCGGGAAAAATTTTTGAAAAAGCGTATACAATCGCATTTTAAGTATATAATAAATACAAGGCAAAGGCAGAATTGTAAAGAAATATTTACGGTTCTGCCTTTTTTTTGTGCAAAATACACTAAAAACGGTCAAATTTTTTGCGGTTTTGACTGATTGATTTTGACCGAATTTGACGGTATAATCAGATTAACAAAAGGAACAGTGAATGAACAATTAAAAAGGCAGCGCAGGACGTTTGCAGAATGGAGAAGAATATGATTTATACAGTGACGTTGAACCCTTCGCTGGATTATATCGTTTCTGTAGAGCATTTTAAACTGGGGCTGACAAACAGAACCGGTTTTGAACAGATTCTGCCGGGTGGCAAAGGCATTAATGTGTCAATTGTGTTAAAGAATCTCGGAATTGCCAGTACGGCACTGGGATTTACGGCAGGCTTTACAGGGGATGAAATTATCCGTGAACTGGAAAATACCGGAATTTCACAGGAGTTTATCCGGCTGGAGGAAGGCATTTCAAGAATTAATGTAAAGTTAAGGTCCATTGACGGAACGGAAATCAATGGCAGAGGCCCTGAGATTAAAAAGGAACGGTTAAAGGAACTGACGGACCGGCTGTGCCGGTTACAGCGGGGCGATGTATTATTTTTGTCCGGCAGTATTCCCGTATCGGTGCCGGAAAATATTTACAGCACGATTATGCAACAGTTGAAAGACAAAGGTGTGATGATTGTTGTTGATGCGACAAAAGATTTACTGATGAATGTACTTCCATATCACCCATTTTTAATTAAACCCAATAATCATGAATTAGGAGAAATATTTGGCGTAGAATTAAAGACAAGGCAGGAAGTTGTGCCATACGGAAAGAAACTTCAGGAACTTGGCGCGGAAAATGTACTGATATCCATGGCAGGAGAAGGGGCTGTACTGATTACAAAGCACGGTGCGGTTTACAAAAAGGAAGCACCGGAAGGAAAACTGGTAAACGGCGTTGGTGCAGGGGATTCTATGGTGGCAGGATTTATGGCAGGATGGCTTGAAAAACAGGATTATGAATATGCATTTCATATGGGGATGGCGGCAGGAAGCGCCAGTGCATTTTCCGAGAATCTGGCCACCAGAGAAGAAGTCTTGCAGGTATTACAGCAGGTAGAACAATAACAATGATAAATATAAAAAGAGAGGATGGGTCACAACATGAGAATTACAGATCTTTTGGACAAAAATAGTATTTCCCTGAATGCGGCACCGGCTGACAAAAAGGAAACATTGGATCTGGCAGTGGAACTGATGGCAAAAAGCGGAAAGCTGTCTGATGTGGAGAAGTATCGTGCACAGGTCTATGCAAGAGAGGAAGAGAGTACCACGGGAATCGGAGAGGGAATTGCGATCCCTCACGGAAAATGTGATGCGGTAAAAGCCCCCGGACTGGCAGCCATGGTGATCAAAAACGGTGTGGAGTATGAATCTCTGGACGGGGAACCGGTGACCTTACTGTTCCTGATTGCAGCACCGAATACAAAGGATAATGTACATCTGGATGTGCTGAGCAAACTGTCCGTGATGCTGATGGATGAAAATTTTACCACTTCCCTGAGAAATGCAAAAAGCGTAGAGGAATTCTTACAGATCATTGATGCAGCAGATGAAAGTGCCAAGAGCATTGATGACAGATTAAGTGATACCGGTATTACCACCGAGGAGAAGAAAGGCTTTAAGCTGTTGGCAGTGACCTCCTGTCCGACCGGAATCGCTCATACCTATATGGCAGCAGAAGCATTGGAAAAGGCAGCCAGAGCAGCAGACTGTCAGATTAAGATTGAGACCAGAGGCTCCGCAGGCGCGAAAAATGTACTGACTGCAGAAGAGATTGAAGCGGCGGACTGCATTATCGTGGCGGCTGATGCCAAAGTACCCATGGACCGCTTTAACGGCAAGAAAGTCATCAGCTGTCAGGTATCCGACGGTATTGGCAAGGCAGACCAGCTGGTAAAACAGGCAATGAGTGGAAACGTGGAAGTTTTCCACGGGGAAAGCAGTGAAACAACTACAGCCGTAACCGGTAAGGAAAGCGCAGCTCATAAGATCTATACGCAGCTGATGAACGGCGTATCCCATATGCTTCCTTTCGTAGTCGGCGGAGGTATTCTGATCGCCATTGCCTTCCTGCTGGACGACTACTCGATCAACCCCGCAAACTTCGGCACCAATACCCCGCTGGCGGCCTTCTTTAAGACGGTCGGAGACACCGCCTTTAACTTCATGCTCCCGATTCTGGCCGGCTACATCGCCTACAGCATCGCGGACCGTCCCGGTCTTGCGGTCGGTATCGTCGGCGGCTACCTCGCCAAGGTCGGCAACTCGTTCACCAACATCTCCGGCGAAAACGCCATCTCCGGCGGTTTTCTGGCGGCGCTGCTGGCCGGTTTTGTAGCGGGCTATCTGGTGCTGGGCATCAAGAAGCTGGCCGACAAGCTGCCGGAAAGCATGGAGGGCATCAAGCCGGTCCTGATCTACCCGCTGTTCGGCGTGTTTCTCATCGGCGTCTTTATGTTTGCGGTCAACCCCATCATGGGCGCCATCAACAGCGGCATCGTCAACCTGCTCAACTCGATGGGCGGCACCAGCAAGATCCTGCTCGGCTGCATCGTGGCTGGCATGATGAGCATCGATATGGGCGGTCCATTCAACAAGGCGGCCTACGTCTTTGGTACCGCCTCGATTGCCAGCGGCAACTACGTTTCCTCTGAAGTTACATTAGCCGGCAAAGTCCATTGTGTATCAGCATAGGATAAACCCATTTCCAAATATTTCTTGTCTTTCGTTATTTTATATAGTTCTAACGGGATACAACCAAACACATTCAGGTCTACATGGTTCATTATAGGCAGATGAGATTTTTCCGTTGTAACAAGCAGATCAAAACGATCCTTTAATTGTTCAGCCAATTGTTTATCTCCAGTTATTTCTGCATATCTTAACGCTCCATACCATGTACAAACTTCTGCATAATGGATCCATTTTCCTTTCCCATACCACATGTGTTTGGAAGGAATAAAATGCCGGCTAAGGATAGCTCCAACTTTTTCAGGCGAACAATTTTCCGGTAGATCTTTAAAATAGTCTTTTTGTGCATTTGCTGACTGTGTCATAGACATAAACAGACAAACAGTCACAAGGAAATTCACAATATACTTCATCGTTCAAATTTTATTGTTCAAATTTAACATTATTATACTCTTTCCATCCCGTAAGAATCTTCTTTTTATAAGACAATGCAGTTTCTGCATCTTTCAGCCAATCCCATTGCCCTAAAGGATATTCTCCTTCCATACTTTTCATTTCATCCGTAACGGTATCTATTCGATTCAAAGCAGACCTGATCTGCTCTTCAAGATTTTCATATCGATAAGATTCCCCTTTGGCATATATCCTAAATCCGAAATAGGCAGTGGATACAGCCTCGTAAAGTTGTGCGGTCAAAGCGGTCCTTCTAAAAAGCCGATATAAATCCTTATAATCTGAAGGGTCTAAAAGTTCTTTAGCCCGTTCTATGTCAGCTAATGCCTCGTTAGCCAAACTTACACCATACCGTTTTTCTGTAATAATATAGCTGAGGTAAAGACTATCCATTAACTCTACAGGCGTAACCCAATTCCGATCAATCACATATCTTGCCTCTAATCCCAAGCGGGAATCTTTTGTTTTAAACCGTGCCGGAGCAATATGATTGACAATATCTTTCCAATAATGAAATTCCTTATTGATCCCATGCTCCACAAATACAACTGGCGGTTCCAGCCACCGCCCCGAAACATGCCTATCATAGCTGCTACTATAAGGATCATAATCCATAGATGAATGTTTCGCCGCATTTGTCCCTAAAATATACATGGAAGACAAAACAATATCGTATGCTTTTTCAAAAGCTTTCTTTATCGGTTCTAATGCCTTTTCTCCATATCGGGTTGAAATATATTCATCATATATCTGATCAGGCAAAATTTCCGGATTCTCAGTTGAGCGTTTTAAAGCATATAGCAATATCTCATTGGCAGAATCCACCAATTTTGTCGTTCCATACCGATCCGTCCGGGCTACATATCCAATTACATTCGGTCGCTTAATAAAATCAGTCCACCGTTTTGTCACATATTCTGGCCAAGTATTAGCTATAACTCCCTGACCATTATATTCATTTCCCGTATCAAATTCGACTATTGTAGGTTTATTTATTTTACCGATAAAAGGATCGTTCGGGTGAGTCAAAAAGAAATCATGAGGGGTTTCTTTCATCATTAAAATAACCTTATCATTCTTAATATGATTAATACACCCAACAGTATTTGCATATTCTTCTTTCGAATAGGCAAAAGTCCTTATATATAACTTCTTTCCGCGTTCATTAATGACAACATCAGCAACGGCATCTACTACAGCAGCTAATTTCTCCTCATTTGTTTTTAACCGATTCGAATATTGCTTTTCCGCATATGCACCAGTTTCAATGAAGGTCAGAACCAGCCCATCTATTTCCGGAATCAGATCAAGCATTCCTCTATAATCCTGCTTAAACCACTCCCAGAAAGCCGGATTATCCATATTAAGAGTTCCACGAGGACCAGTTTTAAATTGCGCTGGATAATAATCCAGCGCATAAAAACTATGATCCCAAACAAGTACCTCCTCAATTCCCTCTTGGTGAGCCAACCGGGTGAGATCCCTTACCTGATTTCGTACTGATTCGCTCTTTACTTCCATCAGATTATGAATAATTTGATGAGAAAGTTGAAGATGGTTGATTTTATAATCTTTCGCCGCTTTTATTGTTGTAATCGCATTATCCATATTATCGGATAATATGATCCATCCTTTTATCGGCACATCCTCTCCTTTACAATTAATAGAAATAGCAAAGAAAAACACCAATACGAGTCTAATGAAATCTTTCATTTTATTCCTTACCATTGGGGATTTTGTGGATATACATTTGTACATCTATCAATCTGGCTCTGAGGTATAGGACGTAATTCGTGGAATGGCTTCATATTACCATGTGCTTTTTTATTATGCAAATCAGTCCTTTCGATCAGTTTGCCTAATCGTTTCAAATCATACCAGCGCTTCCCCTCCCCACAAAGCTCACGAGCACGTTCATCCAAAATAAAGTCAACAGACAAGTCGGATGCTGAAATTTCCATTTCTTTTTCTTTTCCTTCGATTGCACAATTTCTACGCAATGTATTGATATATTTCAGAGCATTATCTACATCACCAGCCCTATAATAAGCTTCACCGGCCAAAAGATAAGCTTCGGCAACTCTAAAACAAACCCAATCTCTGGTACCTTTTTCTTCATTCATGGTAGCTCGCTTTACATCATCAAATTTTTTCAAATGTAAAAATACACGGTTACTTACCGTACTATAATCACTTCCTAAACTCTCACTAAATTCAGGATTAAAAACTTTATAGTTTTTCGAATCGATTTGAGCCTTGCTCCAAGCATCTTTCGGAAGATAAAAAGCAGTATCTCCTACAGATAGTTTATCTGTCGCAGTTGTTGCATACCACGTATCACGCCAATAAGCCTGATAGCGAGAATCAATGGAAGAGTCGTACAAGTCCGACATGAACTGGGTCGGTTTAAAACGGGCATAAGGACGTCCATATTCCACAGTACGAGTCATTCCCGGAATATTAGCATCATATTTCGGAACAAAATATAAATGTGTCTGGTTTCCATTTTCCCTTAACGATTCATCTTCCGAAAACTGTAAACTCCAGATAATTTCTTTATTCATATCATTATCCTGATTAAAGACCATATCTCTTGTTTCTTGCAATGTATATTGTGACTCATTAATAACGCTTGACGCTAATTGAGCAGCTTCTTCAAACTCGACTTTTCCGCTCCTTTCATCAGATAACAAAACATAAGAAAGAAAGAATTTAGCACCATACACATCAATACGTCCATAATCAGTTTGTTGTGCAGGCAAGTTCTCCACTGCATAACGCAGATCCGGATAAATGGCCTCATCCAGTATTTGTGCAACTGCAGTTCTATTCGCCTCCGTCTGTACGCCAACCGTCGGCTCAAGAGACAAGTGCACATCCCCAAACTGCATAATCAAGTGATAATACATATAAGCCCTCAAAAAGCGAGCTTCTGCTTCACGTAACTTTTTATCTGAATCGGACATATCAGAGACAGAGTTAATAAAATAGGTCACATTATTACAAGCATTAATACCGATATAGCATTCTTCCCACACTTTTGTGATCTGGCCTGCCGTAAGAGAAATATTATAAGTATCAAAGTTCACATCTCCATCCACTCCCGCTTCAAAAAGATCTGTTCCTTGTTCAGTCAGCTGCAATAAATTAGTTGTAGATGCCGAAAACGATCGCAATCTTGCATAGCAAGCATTTACAAGCGTCTCAATACCTGTTTTAGTATTATAATATCCATCTGGTGGCAATACTGTCTTCGGTGCTTCTTCCAAAATATCGCAACTGAAGAATAAAGACAAAAACATAATCGATGTTAAGAATATCTTTTTCATTTCTATTTGTTTTTAGATTTTAAAAATTAAGATTAACACCTAATTGATAAGATGTTACAGAGGGATAAGATTTTTTATCTGTTCCTACTTGCGGATCCTGACCATCAAACGGTGTAAAGACAAAAGGATTATTGATATTGATATAGACTTTTGCATTTTCCATTCTAAATTTCTGGATAAAATCTTTAGGTAAAGTATAGCCTAATGAAATATTTGAAATACGGACAAAAGAGACATCTTTAACAAAATAATCACTATTAGAAAAATCAGTATAAGTTCCTTTTATTGCAGGAGCAGGATAATCATTCGACTGGTTGTCCGGTGTCCAATAATTCACACGAAACCCTCTATATCTCACAGGATCGTCACTACTCTGTTTATGCGCATCTGATAAAGTTCTAACACCTTGGCGAGTATACATACTCATATAAAAGTCAAAACCTTTATAAGAAACAGAAGTATTTAAACTTCCAATCCACTTCGGATCACGACTAATGATATATCGATCATCATTCAAATTGATATTTGGAGCTTCTCCTTCTTTGTTATAAATATCCTTGTATTTTGGATATCCAGGTTTAGCCCCATAAGCTGCCGCTTCTTCTGCCTCATTTTCTTGCCAAACACCGACAAAGTCCAATAAATAATAAGAACGAATAGAATGTCCAATAAAGTAATTAGAACCAACATCATCCTTTTTATCTCCATAGAGGTCCAAAATCTCATTCTTATTTTTTGCAAATGTAATTCCAACATTCCATCTCCATTCAGTATTCCTGATAATATCACCGTTTAAAGTCAGTTCGACACCTCTATTCCGCGTACTACCTATATTCTGATAAATCTCTGAAAAACCAGATGTGACAGGCAATTGTCTTTTTAGTATCAAATCTTTTGTCGTTCTTTGATACCAATCAATCGTTCCGTTTAAACGAGAATTGAACATACTAAAATCTAAACCGACATTATACTCCTCTGTCTTCTCCCACTTCAAATCCGGATTCGGGATACCAGTAGGTATTGTTCCAATAGCCGCAGCTTCGTTCCAAGAATAATAGGGTTTAGACAATTTTCCTAATGTCTCATAAGGATCTACATTCGTATTACCGGTATTACCCCATGAAAAACGCAGTTTCAAATTATCCAAAAATTTCGATCTTGCTCCCTGTAAAAAAGATTCTTCTGAAAGTCTCCAAGCGACAGACATAGAAGGGAACCCAGCCCATTTATTTTTATCGGAAAGTCTTGAAGAACCGTCATAGCGATAAGTAAGAGTCAGCAGGTAACGATCTAACAATGTATAATTGAAACGCCCCATCAAAGACATAATCCCCCATTCCGACAAAGTTGTTTTCTTATCCAAAATCGTAGAGGCTGCCTCCAAATTATAATACAACCCATCATAATACATATCTGTGCCTTTCAGATAAACGGACTTTTCCTGGAACTGTTCCACATTAAATGCAGCCATTGCTCCTATTTTATGTATAGTATTGATCTCTTTATTATAAGATAAAATATTATCTATGATTGAAGACAAACGAGTACGACTATCAAAACTTGCCGCATGTGCTCCACCGCTTCTATCACGAGTATCGCTTCCCTGGTAAACACCTTTATTAGTGTTGCTATAATCCAACCCGACTGAGAATTTATAGGATAATCCATCCCATATATTCCAATCTAAAGCAGCTGAACCGATCACCCCATATTCATCTGCTGAATTTTGATTATTCTGAATTTCACACAATGGATTCGTAACCAAAGATTCATTTGGAGTTGGATATAATTTTAACTCCCCGTTTTCGTCTCTAGCAGGAGCTAATGGAGATAACTGATAAATATGATAAATACGATCCGGAAGAGCATCGTTTTTAGAATAAGACCCCAAAACCGCCGTCGTAAATTTTAAACGATCCGAGAACTTAAATGTATTATTAAAATTCACATTAAACCGTTTATATCCGGCATTATCAACCAATGAACCCTGATCCAAATAGCCTAATGAAAGCATAGTCGCTGTTTTCTTGCTTGATGCACTGATCGTCACATTATGATTTGTGGAGAAAGCTGTACCGCCCCATACTTCATCGAACCAATCAGTAAAAGTTCTATTTTTCCATGAGTTCAATTCGATATCATCGAACATTGCCTCATCGGAATTATCCTGGCCGGCATTAGCTAATGCTATACGCTTAAAATCCACAAATTCATCAGCAGACATCAAATTCGGTTTTCCCGCAGCCTTGTCAAATCCAACCCAACCATTATAACTAGCCTTTATTGAACTTTCTCCAGCTTCTGCCCGTTTAGTCGTTACAATGATTACCCCATTGGATCCTCTTGCCCCATAAATAGCCGATGCTGAAGCATCCTTCAAAACATCAATAGATTGAACATCATTGGGGTTCAGATTCACACTCGAACTTTGCATCGGAATTCCATCCACCACCCACAAAGGGTCATTCGAACCTGTTATAGAACTAATTCCACGGATTTCAATGGTTGGATTGTTCCCTGGTTTCCACACACCTCCAATGTCAACCGGAATTTTTCCTTGCAGGGCTGTACCAATATTAGGACTATTTGCCTGTGTTATTTCTTCAGCGCGTATTTGCGTTATTGCACCTGTTAAATCCTTTTTCTTAGCTGTTCCATATCCAATTACAACAACTTCATCCAATGCTTCCGTATCTTCCTTTAGTTGGACTTCTATGTTACTCTGGTTATCAATAATCAGTTCACGCGAAGTAAACCCGATATAGCTGACCAAAAGTGTTCCTTTAGAATATACTTCCAAAGAAAATCTACCATCAACATCAGTAATTGTCCCATTTGTCGTTCCCTTCTCTACTACATTTGCCCCGATAATCGGTTCACCATTTTGATCTCTAACAATACCGGTAACTTTTTTCTTAGTTTGGGATTTATTTTGACCGACAAATTTCAGTTCTTCTGGAGAAGGATTTATCAGAATAAGGTTATTTTCTGTAATTTCATAATCAATACCTTCACTATTAAACAGTTGCCTTAATACGGCTTCTACAGACTGGTTTTTTGCGTGAACAGAAACCTTTTTATCCAAATTAATCTTTCCACTTTCATAAATAAATCGAAAATCGGATTGATTTTCGATCAAATAAAGGACTTCCTTTATTGACTGATTCTGTACATTCAATGATAACTTTGTGGTCTGCGAATATACAGATGCAGAAATCTGCAAAGAAAATGCAATCAAAAAAACGACTGTCAATTTCATAATAGATAACATCTTTTTAAGAGTTGAAGACTGGTCCAACTCTAACGTATTAAAAAAATTCATATATTTGTATATTGATTGTTAGTTAATTATTAGTGCTTCCAACACTAATTTTATGATCGAACTTATAACGGGAGATGTTACAGCATTTCCCGTTTTTGTGTATTCATGGCATTCTACTTCATAGGCAATTCTATTTAGAGGTTATACTTATATGTTTTCCTTTTACATGATAGCTTATATTACTTAGGCGAGACAAAGCATCCATAACGTCAGTTACGGTCTCTTCCTGTATTACTCCGTTATAACGGATCTTTTCTCCCAATCCCGGTTGAAGCGTAATTTCCACATCATACCATCTTTCTAGATATTTACAAACAACCGACAAAGACATATCTTCCATATATAACTTATTGTCCAACCAGCCATAAGAATGGGACAAAACACCTTCTATTTGCTTAATCTTATTCGTCTCTTTATCGAAAACAGCTATTTCTCCCGGCTTCATCCTCAACATCTCGTTCCCTTTCTCCAGTTCGATACATCCCTCAACTAAAGAAGCTTGGATAACCGGATCATCTGCATACGCCTGCAAGTTGAATGAAGTACCCCAGACCTTCACGTTTAAACCTCCAGCCACTTTAATGACAAAAGGTTCCTTACTCTTGGATACATCAAAAAAACCTTCTCCTTGGAAATCAACTTCCCGCGTTTTTTTCTTCGGATCATAAGAATAAACGACTTCAGAACCTGCATTCAGTTTGACCAAAGATCCATCCGGCAACATGATCTCTGAACGATTCCCATAATCAGCACTCATACTGACCAGCACCTCCGATCCTTTCTGAAAAGCTCCCATAAAAGATAAGGCCAGCACTACCAATAAAGATGCGGCAACCCCGGAAGCCGCATATAATATGTTTTTCCAAGATTTTCGAAGATATACTTTCTGTCGGTTTATCTTGTTAACCTCTTCCCATGCAAGATCAGGATCAAAAATCTCAGGCTCTGTATAACGGTGGGATTCTTTCCAAATCTTCTTATACAAATCAAATTCTTTTCTATGAGATTCATCTTCGGCTAACCACTCGGCCAATACCGGATCAAGACGTTTCTCATCTTCATCTTCCAGTAAATAGTCGACGATATAGTCTTTTATAT
>OLVU01002047.1_pt1 | contig 11138 bp, 7 predicted proteins | sample 1673321 | NCBI WGS metagenome assembly OLVU01 (sample SAMEA3178942, study PRJEB25190) | human gut metagenome | biome: human gut; feature: human-associated habitat; material: faeces | place: Austria | collected 2013 | reverse complement strand
GCCACCCTGACCGCCACCGGTCAGGAGGTGTTCCACAACTACTTCGGCCCCTTCAACGAGGGCTTCCTGTATGCTCCGGCAGGCGATATCGAAGCACTGCAGGAGCTGGTGGACCGCACCACCTGCGCCGTGATGCTGGAACTCATTCAGGGCGAGGGCGGTGTGATGGCGCTGGACCCGGACTACGTGCAGGCCGTGCGCAAGCTCTGCGACGAAAAAGACCTTGTGCTCATCGTGGACGAGGTGCAGACCGGCGTGGGCCGCACCGGCACCTTCCTGTGCTGCGAGCACTACAACCTCAAGCCGGACGTGGTCACGCTGGCCAAGGGTCTGGGCGGCGGCCTGCCCATCGGCGCAGTGCTGATGAACGAAAAGGTAGCCGAGGGCATGGGCCCCGGCACCCATGGCTCCACCTTCGGCGGCAACCCGGTGGTCTGCGCCGGTGCCAACGTGGTGGTGGACCGCATGGACCAGAGCTTCCTTGCCAATGTCAACGAGCGCGCCGTCCAGCTGCGCGCAGGCATCGCAAAGCTGCCCCATGTCAAGAGCATTTCCGGCATCGGCCTGATGGTGGGCATCGAGTTCTACGACCTCAAGGCCGCAGATGTGCTGGCCGCCTGCCGCGAAGCGGGCCTGCTGGTGCTGACAGCCAAGACCCGCCTGCGCCTGCTGCCGCCGCTGACCCTCAGCGAGCACGATGTGGACATGGCGCTGGAGATCCTGAGCGATGTGCTGGGCAAGATGGAGCCGACGGCTCCGAAGGAGCAGGCATGAAAAATCTGCTGAAAATGAGCGACCTCTCCCCTGCCGAGCTGACCCACATTCTGGATGTGGCCGATCAACTCAAGGCACAGCAGAAGCTGGGCGGCACGGCCCCGCTGCTGGCAGGAAAGACGGTTGCCCTGATGTTCTCCAAGGCATCCACCCGTACCCGCACCAGCTTTGAAGTGGGTGTGTACCAGCTGGGCGGTCTGGGCAACTACATGAACACCGCCGAGCTGCAGGCCGGGCGCGGCGAGCCCCTCAAGGACACCGCCCGGGTGCTGGGCCGCTACTACGACTGCGTGGTGTGGCGCACCTACCGCCAGAGCGATCTGGAAGAGTTTGCCGAGCTGGCCGGTGTGCCGGTGATCAACGGCCTGACGGATTACGCCCATCCCTGCCAGGTTCTGGCCGACCTGATGACCATTCGGGAGCGCCGGGGCAGCCTTGCGGGCCGGAAGCTCTGCTTTGTCGGCGACGGCAGCAGCATGGCAAACAGCCTCATCGTGGGCGGACTGCTGGCTGGGATGCAGGTCACCTGCGTCTGCCCGCAGAGCTACCGCCCGGCGGCGGATGTGCTGATGTTCGCCCACAAGTACGGCAGCGCCTTCCACCTGACCGCAGACCCTGCCGAGGGTATTCGGGATGCCGACGTGGTGGCAACGGCTGTGTGGAACACCGCCAAGCCCGGCACGCCGGAAAGCGAGCAGCGCCTGCGGGATTTCGTGGGCTACCAGCTCACAAGCAAGCTGCTGGAAAGCGCAAAGCCCGATGTCATGGTGCTGCACTGCCTGCCCGCCCACCGGGGCGAGGAGATCTCCTCGGCGGTGTTCGAGCAGCACGCACCGGAGATCTTCGATGAAGCCGAGAACCGCCTGCACGTGCAGAAAGCCGTGCTGGCCATTCTGCTGGCGGGGAAATAAAAACAGAACGCCAACAGGGCCGCCGCACATCGTTTGTGCGGCGGCCCTGTTTTTTATCGTGGGAGATTTGTTGGTGGAATAGAGCGTTGGCTGTGCGCTGCGGTGAAATGGCGTCAACCGATACTTTGCTGGCGCTCGTCCCCATAGGTCTCTATGTAGCGGAAGAACAGGTATTCGCACAGCATCAGCAGCTGTACGCGGGACTGCACCGGAAGGCCGGAGCACACAAAGTTTGTGGCGTTGACATACAGGTTTTCATCTGCCATGCCGCTGAGGGTATTGTTGCCGAGATTTGTAAAGGAAACCAATGCGGCACCACGGCTTTTGGCAACCGTTGCAGCGGCAATGATCAGACTTGTTTCGCCGGAAATGGAAAGGGCCAGAACCAGATCATCGGAAGTCAGCTGCCGGGCGCTGATATTCATCAGGGTGCTGTCATCGTAACAGAAGGCGGCCTTGCCGATGGTCTGCAGCCGCTTTGCAAGTTCGGAGCCGGGCATTCTGCTGCTGCCTACGGCATACAGCTCAATGCGGCGGCTGCAGTGGATCAGCTCTACGATACGCTCTACGGTCTCCTCCGAAACCATCTCGATGGTTTTGTGGATATCCCGGAAAAAGTCGGTCGGGTGAGACTTTCGCGGCGTTTCCTCCGGCTCAAACAGATCCATGCGCAAAGATGCCTTAAAATCGGAATAACCACTGAAACCGAGCTTCTTGCAAAAACGGACGACAGAAGCCGGTGAGATGAACAACCGGTCCGCAAGTTCCGTCACCTTGAGATTGGCGATCTCGGTGTGGTTGCGAATGCAGTAAGAAAGAAGCTCATTATCGTTTTTGTTCAGCTGGGGCGTGTGTTCTGCAATGCGGGTGAAAAAGTCCATGATGTCCTCCGGCGGGAAGGCTTTGAAGAAAGTTAGCAGGTGTGAAAATATTTTCAGACTCTGGAATTGTTTCAACTTGGGCAAACTGGTTCAAAACTTTCAAAACGCCTTTAAAAAAATGTTCATATCGGTTATATTATAGTCACTCTCCAAAGCGCGCGCAAGGGTAAAATCAGAAACATGATCGCAAAACGAATGTGAGGTTTCAAAAATGGAAGGATTTAAAGTTGTTATTGTCGGCGGCGGCTCCAGCCATACCCCCGGCATTATCCAGAGCCTGATTGCAAATCTTGACCGCTTCCCGCTGAAAAAGCTGGTGCTGTACGATATTGACCCGGATCGTCTGGAGCTGGTCGATACCCTGTGCGGCTCGCTGATTGCAAAGCTGGATCCGGAATGCGTCTACTTCACCACCACGGACCCGGAAAAGGCCTACACCGATATTGACTTTGCCTTTGCTCAGATCCGTCAGGGCGGCATGGAAATGCGTGAGAAGGACGAGAAGATCTCGCTGGAGTTTGGCGTTGTGGGTCAGGAGACCTGCGGCCCCGGCGGCATGGCATACGGCCTGCGTTCCATCCCCGGCGTGTTCCAGGTGATCGACGATGTGCGCAAGTACGCACCCGAGGCATGGATCATCAATTACTCCAACCCTGCTGCGATCGTGGCTGAGGCCACCCGCCGCAAGTACAACAACTATAAGATCCTGAACATCTGCGATATGCCGGTAGCCATCATGCTGTCCTTCGCAAAGATGCTGGGTCTGGAAAAATACAACGATGTGGACCCGGTCTACTTTGGTTTGAACCACTTTGGCTGGTGGACCCACCTGTACGACAAGAGCGGTGTGGACCGTATGCCGGAACTGAAGGAAAAGATCATGAAGTTCGGTCTGGCTGCTTCTCATGATAAGCACCACTCCGATCCTTCCTGGCGCCACACATGGGAAAACTTTAAGGAAATTCTCACCGACTTCCCGGAGTATCTGCCCAATACCTACCTGCAGTACTATCTGTATGCCAAGGAAAGCGCCGAGGATATGGATCCCAACTACACGCGTGCCAACATGGTCATGGATGGCCGTGAGAAGGACATGATCGAGCAGGCAAAGCTGATCCGCGAGAGCGGCGGCAAGAAGGAAGCAAACCTGAATCTGTTCAATGCTTTTGGCGATTTTATTGTGGATGTGGCATGTTCCATTGCCTATAACAATGCGGACCGCTATCTGGTCATTGTGGAAAACAAGGGCTGCATCCCGCAGATGCCGTATGATGCCATGGTGGAAGTTCCCTGCTACCTGCGCAAGTGGGGCCCGGAGCCTGTTACCATCGGCAATATCCCCCAGTTCCAGCTGGGCATGATGATGCAGCAGGTCTCTTCGGAAAAGCTGATCGTGGATGCTTATTTTGAACACTCCTACCAGAAGGCACTGGAAGCATTCACGATGAACAAGACAGTTCCCTCTGCCAAGGTGGCACGCAAGATCCTGGATAAGATGATCGAAGCCAATAAGGGCTACTGGCCCGAACTGCACTGAGATCCTCAGGAGGTAAATCATGGAGAAGAGAGAGAAGAAAGTTACCTTTTCACAGTTCCAGAAACTGGGAAAAGTTCTAATGACGCCTGTCATGATCCTGCCCATCGCAGGTATTCTGGTGGGCATTGGCTCTGCGTTCACGACAAAGAACATTGTGGCACTGTGGCCGGTTCTGGGCAATACCTATGTCAAGCTGTTCTTTAATCTGCTCAAGGCCATGGGCAATACCATTAACTCCTATCTTCCAATCATTTTTGCTGTTTCCGTTGCCATCGGCTATGCGGAAAAGGAAAAGGGCATCGCAGCATTGTCCAGCGTGATCGGTTTCCTCGCCATGAACAATGTGATGAATATCCTGCTGACCAGTCTGGGCATTCTGGACCCTGCGGCGATGAAGACCGGCCAGTCCATGGTCATGGGCATCGCTTCGCTTGACACCGGTGTATTCGGCGGTATTCTGGTGGGTCTGCTGGTTGCAAAGCTGCATAACAAATACTATAATATTCAGCTGCCGCCGGTTCTGGGCATCTTCTCAGGCACAAAATTCGTGCCGATGATCTCGCTGCTGGCCTGCTCTGCGCTGGGTCTGGTAATGTCTGTGGTGTGGCCCTTCGTTCAGACCGGTCTGGGCTTCATGGGCGAGATCATTTATGACACTGGCATGGCAGGCAGTGTGATCTATGGTCTGGCAGAGCGTGCGCTGCTGCCTTTTGGCCTGCATCACTTTATTTACACTCCGTTCTTCTTCACAAACCTTGGCGGTTCCATGGTCATTGATGGCACGCTGTATGAAGGCGCGGTGAACATTTACAACGCCATGCTGGCTTCTCCGGATGCCATGTTTGACGTGAACATTACCCGCTTTATCATGAACGGCAAGGTTATTTTTGCTATGTTTGGTCTGCCCGGTGCGGCTCTGGCCATGTACCATTGCGCAAAGCCGGAGCGTAAGCCTCAGGTCAAGGCGCTGCTGATCGCAGCCATCATCCCCTCCATCTTCACTGGCATCACCGAGCCCATTGAGTACAGTTTCCTGTTTGCGGCTCCGCTGCTGTTCGTGGTGCACGCTGGCTATGCAGGTCTGGCCTACCTGCTGACTTACATCTGCAAGGTGAATATCCCGGGGCCCAGTTCCTTCGGCGGCCCTTTCCTGAGCACGATCTTCAATGGCATCATGCAGGCGGATAAAGGCTCTAACTGGATCTGGGTGTTCATCATTGGCATTCCCTGCTTCTTCCTGTACTATTTCACCTTCCGCTTCATGATCACCAAGTTCAACTACAAGACTCCCGGCCGCGAAGATGATGGCCAGGAGGTCAAGAAGCTGGACAAGAAAATGAGCGACGAGATGATGGCGACCATCATTGAAGGTCTGGGTGGTGCAGACAATATCCAGCATGTGGATGCCTGCTTTACTCGACTGCGCGTCAAGGTCAAAGACAAGGCTCTCGTTATGCCGGATACTGACTGGAAGCAGAAGACGGGTGCAAACGGCGTCGTTCAGGTCGCAGATGGTGTGCAGATCATCTACGGTGCCAAGGCCGATATCTACAAAAACAACCTCAAGAGCGCTCTGAACATGGACTGATTTTTCAGTGCCGGTCAGGGTTTCCCGAATAAACAGCGAGGGCATCTGCCAACGGCAGATGCCCTTTCTGCATACAAAAAATCAAACCTTTGCCGCACCGCGGTCGAGGATCTTATCGAACCGGGCAAAGAAGGTGATGGTGGTGATGGTGGCGGCCAGAATGTCGCTGACCGGCTCGGCCAGAAACACGCCGAACACTGCATCCGGCAGAACGTGCGGCAGAATGAAGATGAGAGGGATCAACAGAATGATCTTGCGCAGGCAGGCCAGCAGCAGGCTGACCTTAGCCTGCCCCAGCGCCATAAAGCTTTGCTGGCAGGCGATCTGGAAGCCCATGGCAAAAATGCCCGCCATGTAAATGCGCATGGCCCACGTGGTGTACTGGATCAGTGCGGTGTCCGAGGTGAAAATGCCCGCCACCGCGCCGGGAAACAGCATCATCAACAGCCAGAACAAGCAGGTGTAAGCCCCGCACAGCGTCAGCTGAAAACGGAAGGCTTCCTTGATGCGGGCCTTCTTGCCTGCGCCGAAGTTGAAGCTCATCACCGGCTGTCCGCCCTGACAGATGCCCTGAATGGGTAGCGTGCACAGCTGGGATGCGCTGGTGATGACGGTCATGGCACCCACAGCCACATCGCCGCCGTACCGCGCCAGACTGGAGCTGAAGCTGATAGAAAGCAGGCTTTCGGTGGAGAGCATCACAAACGAGGAGATGCCCAGCGCCAGCACCGGCAGAATGATCTGCTTTTCCGGGCGCAGGTAGTCTCTGCGCAGGCGCAGGATGGTCTTTTTGCCGGTGAGAAAGCGGATGATCCATGCCGCGCCCACGGCCTGACTGAGCACCGTGGCAATGGCCGCGCCCCGCACGCCCAGCCCGAGCCCGAAGATCAGGATGGGGTCGAGGATAATGTTGATCACCGCGCCGATCACGGTGGTAAGCATACTGGTCTTGGCAAAGCCCTGCGTGGTGATAAAAGGGTTCATGCCCAGCACCACCAGCACGAACACCGAGCCTGCAATGTAGATGCGGCTGTAGCTCAGGGCGTACGGCAGGGTGGCATCGCTGGCGCCGAACAGCCGCAGCAGCACCGGTGCCCCGGCATAGAAGCCAATGGTCAGCACCACCGAAAAGAGCAGCAGCATGGTAAAGCTGTTGGAGATGATCTTTTCTGCCTGTTTCTTGTCGCCCTGCCCCAGAGCAATGGCGGTGCGGGGCGCACCGCCTGCGCCCACCAGCATGGCAAAAGCGTTCAGCAGCATCAGAATGGGTGTGAACAGCCCCACGCCGGTCAGCGCTGCCGCGCCAATGCCCGCAATGTGGCCGATGTAAATGCGGTCCACGATGTTATACAGCAGGTTCACCACCTGCGCCACCACGGCGGGGATCATGAGCTGCAGCATCAGCTTTTTGATGCTGCCGGTGCCCATATCTTGTTTTGCCTGTGCCATTGGAATGCTCTCCTCTGTACTTCAAATTTGAAAAATATCGTTCCTATTATACTCGGCTCCCGCCCAAAAGAACAGCCTTTTTTGCAAAGAAACCGCGCTTTCTGCCCCAAAAACGCAAAACGGCCCGGCTGCGTATGGCTTGCAGCCGTGCCGTAACGGGAGAAAAGTGTTGACGGAAAACCGCTTTTTTGCTATACTGTAAAGGCTAATATATGGAGATGTATCGAAGCGGTCGTAACGAGAACGACTCGAAATCCAAGTGGATGCTTCGCCGGATGTCTCCATATCACACGGGAGAACGTCAATTTTGATGTCCTGACAGGCTTCAGAACCTGTCTGAACGATGCGTTTTCTAACAATATTCTAACAGCTTTATCATTCGGAATCAAGATAATATTACAATACAAATTGTAGCATTATCTGATATGTATACGGAGAGGTACCCAAGAGGTCGAAGGGTCCGCACTCGAAATGCGGTAGCCGGTTAATCGCCGGGCAAGGGTTCGAATCCCTTTCTCTCCGCCAGAACGCACTATCGAACGATTTCGCTCGGTAGTGCGTTTTTCTGCCGTATTAGCTCAGCTGGATAGAGCGCAGCCATGATAAGGCTGGGGTCGCGGGTTCGAGTCCTGCATGCGATTATACTGGTCTAATAGACCTTTACATAAATACACGTTTGGCAAAGGCTGCTATGAGAAATCATAGTGGCCTTTTCACTTTTTCGTTTCTAACAGCCCAGCGATAACTCCTGCCGAACCTTCTTTGCTCTTGTAATCAAGATGCGCATAGATATCGGCAGTAGTCGAGAATGTGCTATGCCCCAGCCATTCCTGAACCTGCTTCATAGATACGCCGTTCATCACCATCAGGCTGGCACAGCTGTGGCGCAGATCGTGGAAGCGGATGCGGGGCAAGCTATACTTCCGAAGCAGCCAGTCGAAGTGCTCCGTCACGAAGTTCGGGCGGATCAGCTTGCCTTCCTGATCGGTGCAGACGAAATCCAGATACTCAGTGCTGTAGCTCTTCTTGAACAGCTTGCGGTAAAGCTGCTGCTTTTCCTTCTGCTTCAGAAGTTCTTCTTCCACAGCCGGGATCAGCGGCAGGGTGCGGCAGCTGGTCTTGTTCTTCATCACATCGCTGACCACAGGAACGTACTTGCCGTTCACCAACTGTTCCGTCACCTTGTGATTGATGGTGATGGACTTCCGCTCAAAGTCGATAGACGACCACTTCAACCCCAGTACCTCGCTGCGGCGCAGACCGTAGTAGGCCGTAATGAGGATGCACAGGTGCAGGGGGTCATCCTGCGATACTTCCAGCAGCTGCTGGACTTCATCCTTGGAGTAGAAGTTGGGCCGGAAGCTGTTCTTCTTCGGGCGGTCAACTTTCAGCATCGGGTTGGTTTCCAGATAGTCCTTGCGGACGGCATCCTTGAACGCTTTACCGAAGATGGCGTGGTAGTGAATGACCGTGTTGGTGGTGTAGCCCTCCAGCAAGATCTTCTCCTGAAACTCATCCAGCACCTGCGGCGTGACCTCGCACAGCTTCAAGCCCAGCGGCTCAAAATACTGCGTGATGCGCCCGGTGATCATCCGATTGTAGCTGATAAAGGTTGCAGGCTGAATGGATGCCTTGTGGACTTGCACCCACTCGTTGAGATAGTCCAGAAACAGCATCTCCGACTTGCTGACGGGTTGGAGATGCTGCGGCAAGGGCTTGGCGGTTTTAGCATCTACTTTTTCGTAGGCTCCGCCCCGCCCTGTGGGCAGCTCCCCGGTCTCATCATAGTGGAGCAATACTTCCCGGAGCATGGATTCTGCCTTGCGCTTGTTGCCCCGGACGGTCAGACCTGTGGAGATCCACTTGATCTTTCGCTTGCCATTGGCATCATAAAGATTGACCACGAAATAGAAACGTCCATTTTTCTCTTGGACAGACCCTGTAGTTTTCATCATAAACCTCCTTTGGGTCAACAGGCGTGCTGTCCGTTGCTGCACCCACAGCATACCACATCCAGCGGCGGATTTCCAGCCGGGAAGGTGCTCTGTCCGGTGAGCAGGAACTCGATCACGCTCAGCTTCGGGATACGGTAGGTGCGGCCGATTTTAAGCGCAAACAGGCGGTGGGAACGGATCAGTTCCCCGACCGTGTGGCGGTTCAGACCAAGCATCTCCGCAGCCTGCTGAAGGCTGACGGCATCGGGGTAACCGGGAAACATCTGGGAATAGGCATCGTTAAACTTCATAGGCACTCCTTCTGTATAAGTAGTTTAAGGTCGAAAGTGTGTGCCACCTGCGGTTATATCCTTTGCAGCAAGGCTGCGGTCAGGCGGCAATGTAAAGAGAGCTGACAGTAGTTTCAACTCTCGCATCGCAGATAGACTTGCAGCCCATCTGCGTCAATATGATATAGGTCTCCCATATTCGCCCTCGGCACCCTAGGAGTGGGGAATCGTCCAGCAGCGGGCTTGCACCGCACCATTGGCATTTCAGCCACCCCGTCTTCGTTATGACCGGGCTGCGAGTTACAGAAGTACCTTTTGTGAAGTACCGGACGATTGAACTATTCTGTTTTCAAAGAACGGAGTTACATAGAAAATCTTCGGAATTTAAGGCTTCCGAAAAAATTGTCCCTCTAATTGGTAGCCGACGAAAAAGGCCAAAATATAACCCGAAAAAGAAATTTGTTGAAAAGTTCTTGAAAAATATAGTTGATGTGGCCACTCGGTTAAAATAACGTCGGTCCATGGGGCGACCGATGGAGGGTGGAACTTTGCAACAACTGCAGTGCCTGAAGTTGAAAGTGGTCTTGAAAAAAGATGCCTCTATATACGAACCTTTGAAATAGGTCATTCCATAGCATCCAAGGCGATTCTGTAACCGAATTGTAATAAGCGGACAAAAGTGAACTCCTAAAAGAAGCCTTCATAATGTCAAAAAGTGTGTCACCTGCGGTCAGGTGGCAATGTAAAGAGAGCTGACAGTAGTTTCAACTCTCGCGTCGCAGATAGGCTTACAGTCCATCTGCGTCAATATGATATAGGTCTCCCATATTCGCCCTCGGCACCCTAGGAGTGGGGAATCGTCCAGCAGCGGGCTTGCACCGCACCATTGGCATTTCAGCCACCCCGTCTTCGTTATGACCGGGCTGCGAGTTACAGAAGTACCTTTTGTGAAGTGCCGGACGATTGAACTATTCTGTTTTCAAAGAACAGAGTTTTATAGAAAATCTTCGAAATTTAAGGCTTCCGAAAAATTGTCCCTCTAATTGGTAGGCATCGAGAAAGGCCAAAAAGTAACCCGAAAAAGAAATTTGTTAAAAAGTTCTTGGAAAATATAGCCGAAGTAGCTTCTTGGTTAAAATAACGTCGGTCCATGGGGTGACCGATGGAGGGCGAAACTTTGCAACAATGGCGGTGCCTGAAGTTGAAAGTGGTCTTGAAAAAAGATGCCCTCAATAGGTAGCCGACGAAAAAGGCCAAAACGTAGCAATGCTTTTGAAAATTAACAAAAAAGTCACAATTTGCATTTGCAAATCGTGCGTCTGCTATTAAACGGAATTGTCATAATAATCATACGAGTACAAGCAAACATTCGTGAAAGAAGATACTCCGAAGAAATACCCCTCTATATACGAGCCCATGAAAAGGGCTATTCTGCACCCACAACTTACAATCTGTAGCCAAGATGTAATCATTCAAATCGATATTCGCCAAAAAAGAAGGCTGGATTTCTCCAGCCTTCCAAAAGAATGTATCAATAATTTTTGCTCAGAGTCTTCTCAAGCGTGTCCGCAAACCTGACATCCTGCTCCTTCGTCCGCTTTGGGCTCCCCTTGGGGTGCTTTCCGGCAAGAAGGAGCTTTTTGTTTTCATAACGCCGCAGCATGAGAGCGTCTATGTTGTCGGCGGTGTATTCCAAGCCATTTTGATTCAGCACCCGGGCGCACTTGGCAAGGCACATACTCGCCAGCCCGTAGTCCTGTGTTACGACCACATC
>OLVU01002042.1_pt1 | contig 11169 bp, 9 predicted proteins | sample 1673321 | NCBI WGS metagenome assembly OLVU01 (sample SAMEA3178942, study PRJEB25190) | human gut metagenome | biome: human gut; feature: human-associated habitat; material: faeces | place: Austria | collected 2013 | reverse complement strand
GTTACTGTTCACTCCGTTCTCAGTAACGTAGCCAAAATTCATTCCAGATTGCCTGTGGCAATGGAATTTTGGCTTGTATGTCTCGGGATAGTGATGTATAAACAGTAACAAAATATATTAAAAGTCCGGCAGAAAAGCTGTACTCAAAGAACAGTTTTCCACCGGATTATTTTACAGAATTGTTATATTTCAGAATAAACTTTATCTTCTTCCAGAAATCTGGCTTTTCCATCTTTTACTTCAAGCAGATTGATACTGCAGTTTGGAGGCACACATCCATGCCAGAAATGTTCCGGATCCTGATAAACATTCTGAAGCAGTGCACGAACTGCACATCCATGAGAAGAAACAAGAATTGTTTTGTCTGCCAGAGCAGGATCTGTCGTTTTCTCCACCCAGAATTCTCTGGTGCGTTTCAGAATATCAGAAATGTTTTCGCCGTTTTGAGGACATTCAAATTTCTGTGGCTCTTCAAAGAAAATTTCCATTTCATGGCTGATGATCTTCCCTTGTTCATCCTTAAACCGGCTTCCTTCAAGAACTCCGAAATCAATTTCCTGGATTCTTTTATCCTCAATAACAGGAATCTGCCTGTTTCCCAGCACATAATGTGCTGTCTGTCTCGCTCTTGCCAGAGGACTGGTAAAACAGATATCAAACGGAACATCTTTTAATGCTTCTCCTGTTCTTTTCGCCAGTTCAATTCCTTCCGGTGCAAGGGGAATATCCATTGCCCCCTGCACTTTTTTCAGTTTATTCCACTGAGTTATCCCATGTCTTAATACATAAATCAGCATTAACTTCTCAACTCGATTCCAAGATCTGTCAGGCCATTCAGGATTTTCTTCATTGCAGCTGTAATCTCGCTCTCTTCCAGAGTCTTGTCATGGTGACGGAATACCAGAGAATAAGCCATGGATTTATATCCTCCTTTAATCTGGTTTCCTTCATAAATGTCAAATAACTGATAACTCTCCAGAATCTTTCCGCCTCTCTGAGTCAGAATATGTTCAATCTGTCCTGCAAGAACGGTTTTCGGAACGACCATACTTAAATCGCGGGTTACTGCAGGATATTTTGCAATTCCTGTGTATTTATGGTTGAAGCTTGCAAATTCAAGAACCGTAAGGATATCAATCACTGCCACATATGCCTTATCACCGATTCCATAAGTATCTGCAACCAGAGGATGAACCTCTCCCAGATAGCCCACAACCTTACCATCATAAACCATATTTGCCTGTCTTCCGGGATGAAGGTAAGTTTTTCCGCTGTTTGGATCATAATCTACTTTATCTCTCATTCCTACTTTCTCAAAGAACTCTTCACATACACCTTTCATGTCAAAGAAATCGCCGTTTCCATACATACCAAGTGTAAAGTGCATACGCTCATCCGGAAGTTCTGTAAGAGGAAGTGCTTTCGGACGATATACATTACCAAGTTCATAGAGACGTACATCTTTATTTCTTCTGTTATAGTTCGTAGCCAGAGAACTGAGCATACCGTTTAAAGTAGTTGTTCTCATGACACTGTAGTCTTCTCCCAGAGGATTGCTGATCACGATTCCCTGACGGAGCTTACTGTCAGCCGGAAGTCTTAATTTGTCAAATACCTTCGGACTTTCGAAAGAATAGGTCATTCCTTCAGAGAAACCACAATATTCCGCAATATCACGTGCCACTGCTTCAATACGAAGTTTAAACGGAAGCTTACCTGTTGTAGCTTCACCTGTAGGCAGAGTAGTAGGAATCTTATCATATCCGAAAAATCTTGCAACTTCTTCTGCAACATCAGCTACATAATGGATATCCTGACGGAAAGTAGGAGCTACGATCTCATTTGTTTTTTCGTCATAGGTCAGTTCTACTTTTGCCAAATAAGCAAGCATTTCTTCCGGTGTCAGGTCAGTTCCAAGAAGAGCATTAATCTTCTCCGGTTTGAAAGGAACTCTGGATGGTTCTCTTACTTCATTGCAGATATCTACCATTCCACCTACGACTTCACCTGCCCCAAGTTCCTCCATCAGCTGGCATGCTCTGTCGATAGCTGCCTGCGCATTGTTCGGGTCAAGACCCTTTTCGAATTTACCGGAAGCATCTGTTCTCAGACCGATTCTCTTGGAAGAAAGGCGGATATTTGTTCCATCAAAACATGCAGCCTCGAAAAGAACAGTTTTTACATCGTCTGTGATCATAGAATTCTCTCCACCCATGATACCGGCAATACCAACTGCTTTCTCACCGTCACAAATCATCAGTACCTGATCATCCATGGTACGTTCCTGTCCATCCAGCGTTACAAATTTCTCATCATTCTCTGCACGACGTACAACGATTTCTTTTCCTGCAATCCTGTCCAGATCATATGCGTGCATTGGCTGACCAAATTCTTCCATTACATAGTTTGTAATATCTACCAGATTATTGATCGGACGGATTCCATTGGAAGCCAGACATCTCTGCATCCATTTCGGAGATGGTCCGATCTTAACATTCTTTACGACTCTTGCGCAGTAACGTGGACAAAGTTTCGGATCTTCTACCGTTACTTTTACATAGTCAGAAGCTTTTTCATCATTTCCCTTACACTCTACAACAGGAGGACAGAATTTCTCATTAAACGTAGCTGCCGCTTCTCTTGCAATTCCCAGTACGCCGTAGCAGTCAACACGATTGGATGTGATTTCATATTCAAAGACAACATCATCCAGGCCCAGTGCCTTGATCGCACTCTCGCCTACAACAGCGTCTTCAGGGAAAATATAGATTCCGTATTCCGGTGCTTCCGGATACATTTCTCTTGTGCTTCCCAGCTCTTCGATGGAACACATCATACCATAGGAATCGATTCCGCGAAGTTTTCCTTTTTTGATTTCAATTCCACCCGGTGTTTTCTTTCCGTCATGTCCACCGGCAACACGTCCGCCGTCAAGAACAACAGGAACCTTATCTCCCTCTTTTACATTAGGAGCGCCTGTAACAATCTGTACAGTCTCTGTTCCGATATTCACCTGGCAGATGATCAGTTTATCTGCATCCGGATGTTTCTCAATTTTTTCAATCTGACCGATCACGATCTTATCCAGATCTGCGTCCAGTTTTTCAAAGCCTTCCACTTTTGTTCCTGTCAGTGTCATGGCATCTGTATATTTCTGTGCTGTCACATCAAGATCCGGCACATACATTTTAATCCAAGATAATGAAGTATTCATTTTGTTAATCCTCTTTCTATATTATAGCTCAGACTTATAGCAGCTTTCCCGGACAGAAATTTCCTCTTGGCTGCATAGCTCTGTTGTTTCAGACAGTCATTTCATCAGAACTGTTTCAGGAAACGGATATCATTCTCATAGAGCAGTCTCATGTCATCAATCTCATATTTCAGAAGTGCAATACGTTCAAGACCTACGCCAAATGCGAATCCTGTGTATTCTTCCGGATCAATTCCGCACATGCTTAATACATTCGGATGAACCATACCGCAGCCAAGGATTTCAATCCAGCCGGAACCTTTACAGAAACGGCAGCCTTTACCACCACACTTGAAACAGGATACATCCACCTCTGCGCTTGGCTCTGTGAACGGGAAGTGATGTGGTCTGAACTTAGTTTTTGTCTCAGGTCCGAATAATTCCTGTGCAAACTCCTGCAAAGTTCCCTTAAGATCTGCAAAAGTGATGTTCTTGTCAATAACAAGACCTTCGATCTGATGGAAAGAAGGAGAATGTGTTGCATCTACTTCATCTGAACGGAATACACGACCAGGTGCGATCATACGGATCGGCAGCTTTCCTTTCTCCATAGTACGTGCCTGAACCGGTGAAGTCTGGGAACGAAGAAGGATAGAATCGTTGATAAAGAAAGTATCCTGTTCATCACGTGCCGGATGATTTTCCGGAATATTCAGTTTAGTAAAGTTGTAATCCGCATACTCTACCTCCGGTCCCTCTACTACTTCATAACCCATACCAATAAAGATACGTTCTACTTCTTCCAGGGCGATGGTGTTCGGGTGACGGTGACCGATTTTAGCTTTCTTTGCAGGTAAAGTCACGTCAATCACTTCCTGTTTCATCTTCTCTTCACGTGCTGCTTCTTCCAGTTTCTGTTTAGATTCATCAAGAAGTGCTTCTATCTTGCTTCTTGTTTCGTTTACAAGCTGTCCAACCTTCGGGCGCTCTTCCGGTGCAACATCTTTCATACTCTTTAAAATTGCAGTCAATTCACCTTTTTTACCAAGGTATGCCACACGTACTTCGTTCAGTTTTTCCAGACCTTCGGATTCACTGATCCGTTTTCCGGCTGCTTCAGCCAGTTCCTGAAGTCTTTCTTTCATATCCATGTTCTCTTTCTCCTTTATGTCATAATGTCAGAGAAGAAAAATCGTTACTGAGAACAGAATGAACAGTAACGTAAAATCTGACTCTGACTTGATAGCCACAAATCGCTCCGTTGCAAAAGCAGTTCTCGCAATTCATGTTATAATAGCAGAATTAGCAAACAAAAAACTCCGTCCCACTAAAGGGACGGAGTAAAATATCCGCGGTACCACCCTGCTTCCTGCATTTTCTACAGGCTCTCGGTCTGCTTAACGCGCAGTAACGTCATTTCCTACTCAGTAAATACTGTCATTCAGAAACGCGGCTCCGGTGGGAAATTCAGGAAATATCTGAACCTGAGGCAGCTTCCAGCCGATGGCTTCCTCTCTCTGACGGAAAATAAATCCCTGTAAACACCTTCTAAGCTTTTCATGATTATCAACACTAGTAATCATGCCACAGACGTCAAAATCTGTCAAGTACCATTTACATTATTTATTTTTAAGATATTCATCGATACCTTTGGCACCAGCTTTACCTGCACCCATGGCAAGGATAACAGTAGCTGCACCTGTAACAGCATCACCGCCGGCATATACACCATCTTTAGATGTCTTACCTGTTTCTTCTTCAGCAATGATACATCTTCTCTTATTGACTTCAAGACCTTTTGTTGTAGAAGAGATAAGAGGGTTCGGGGAAGTACCAAGAGACATGATAACTGTATCTACATCCATGTCATATTCAGATCCCGGAATTTCAACCGGACGACGTCTTCCGGAAGCATCCGGCTCACCAAGTTCCATCTTGACAACCTTCATACCTTTTACATGACCGTTCTCATCTACAAGGATTTCCTTCGGGTTAGTAAGAAGATCAAAGATGATTCCCTCTTCTTTTGCGTGATGAACTTCCTCTGCTCGTGCAGGAAGCTCTGCTTCACTTCTTCTGTATACGATATGTACTTCAGCACCAAGTCTTAAAGCTGTTCTGGCAGCATCCATAGCAACATTACCACCGCCTACAACTGCTACTTTCTTTCCTGCTGCGATCGGTGTATCATAAGAATCATCAAAAGCTTTCATCAGGTTGCTTCTTGTAAGATATTCGTTGGCAGAGAATACACCGCTTGCATTCTCACCCGGGATACCCATGAACATTGGAAGTCCGGCACCTGATCCGATAAATACAGCTTCAAATCCTTCGTCCTCGATCAGCTGATCGATTGTTGTGGATTTACCGATAACAACATTAGTCTCGAATTTAACACCTAATTCTTTAACTTTTTCAATTTCTTTCTTAACAACTTTCTGTTTCGGAAGACGGAACTCCGGAATACCGTAAACAAGAACACCGCCAAGTTCATGAAGAGCTTCAAATACAGTTACATCATAACCAGCTTTTGCAAGATCACCTGCACAGGTAAGTCCGGAAGGACCGGAACCGATCACTGCAACTTTATGTCCGTTCTTAACTTCTGCTCCAACAGGTTTGATATCATGTTCCAGAGCATAGTCAGCAACAAATCTCTCCAGCTTACCGATAGAAACAGCTTCACCTTTGACTCCGCGGATACATTTACCCTCACACTGGGATTCCTGAGGACATACACGTCCACAGATAGCCGGAAGTGCGGAGGATAATCCGATCACTTTGTATGCTTCTTCGATCTTTCCCTCTTTAATCTCTTCAATAAATCCAGGAATATTAATGGATACAGGACAGCCTTCCACACATTTCGGTTTCTTACAGCCTAAGCATCTCTGTGCTTCTTCCATTGCTTCTTCCTGATTGTATCCAAGACAAACTTCTTCAAAGTTTGTTGCACGCACCTTTGGATCCTGTTCTCTTACAGGAACTTTCTTTAACATCTTTGCATCTGCCATTACTTGTCACCTCCACAATGTCCACATCCGCCATGATGGGTATCACCTTCCTGAAGTTTCAGTAATGCACGTCCCTCTTCAGTTTTATACATCTGGCTTCTCTTCATAGCCTGGTCGAAATCAACGAGATGTCCGTCGAATTCCGGTCCGTCTACACATGCAAACTTAATCTCATCGCCAACCTGAAGACGGCATGCGCCACACATACCTGTTCCGTCAACCATGATCGGGTTCATGCTGACAATTGTATGAATGCCAAGCTTCTTGGTAAGAAGACAGACAAATTTCATCATGATCATCGGTCCGATCGCTACACAGACATCGTAATGTTTGCCTTCGTTTGTTACCAGATCCTCAAGAGTCTTGGTAACCATACCTGCACGGCCATAGGAACCGTCATCTGTAGTAACATAAAGATTGGAAACTTCTCCCAGTTCTTTCTCAAGGATAACCATATCCTTAGTTTTTGCACCAAGAATAACATCTGCTGTGATTCCATGTTCATGGAGCCATTTTACCTGTGGGTAAACAGGGGCTGTACCAACACCGCCGGCAACAAATACCATTTTCTTTTTCTTTAATTCTTCGATATCTTCCTCAACAAATTCAGAAGGACATCCAAGAGGTCCTACGAAATCGCGGAATGCATCTCCTGCTTTTAATTCTGCCATCTTGATGGTAGATACACCAATCTCCTGGAATACGATTGTGATCGTACCTTCTTCACGATCATAATCACAGATAGTAAGAGGGATTCTCTCACCCTTCTCATCTAACTTAACGATAATAAATTGTCCTGGCTGACAATGGCTTGCAACACGCGGTGCGTGTACAACCATAAGATGGATCTTAGCTGCCAGTGTTTCAGCTTTTAAAATCTTATACATGGTTTTCCTCCTCGCAAATAATAAACCTCTATTAATAATACGCCAAAATCTGACATATGGCAAGGGTTGATTTGTAGCATATATAAGATTTTTTTGTTACTGCTCACTCCGTTCTCAGTAACGTAGCCAAAATTCATTCCAGATTGCCTGCGGCAATGGAATTTTGGATAGTGGTATGAGAACCGTAACATTTTTTTCACTTTCAACACTCTTTTTCTATCATTTCATATAATTTTGCCAACGCTTCCTTAATACCGCCAACCTCATCGATCAGCCCTTCTTTTACTGCCTCTTTTCCTTCCAGCATGGTTCCTACATCTTTTACCAGCTGAGAAGTATCAAGCATCAGCTCTTCCAGACGTTTCTGAGATGCTCTGGAGTGTTCGGAAATAAATGTAGTAATACGGTCCTGAATTTTCTCCATATTCCGGTAAGTCTGAGCCACTCCGATAAACATACCATTGGAACGTACCGGATGGATCACCATCGTAGCACTTGGTACTGCGAAAGAATAGTCCGCAGATACGGCCATCGGAACTCCGATAGAATGTCCGCCGCCCAGAACCAGTGACACTGTTGGTATACTTAATGAGGCAATCATCTCTGCAATGGCAAGCCCAGCCTCCACATCTCCTCCCACTGTGTTTAAAAGGATCAGCAAGCCTTCTATTTCTTCATCATCCTCAATGATGGCAAGCTTTGGAAGTACATGCTCATATTTTGTAGTTTTGGAATGGGAGGGTGCAGACTCATGACCTTCCACCTCACCAATGATGGTCAGAAGCTCTACCTTGTGTTTTCGGGAATTGCTGTTTAAAACCACCTGTCCCATATCTTTGATCTGCTCATTGGTACTTTCCTGAACTTTATTTTCTGACTCCTGTGTCTCACAGTTTTGCAGCTTCATCCCTGTTTCAGACTCTTCTCTTTTTTCTCCATATCTGTTTTCAGACATAAAAATACCTCCATTTTCTCTATGGAGGTATTATGTGTGTTTCTTTTATAAACTATACATGTCCGACAGCAATAACCCAAAACAGGCAGTCTCAATATACCTGCGGTATTTTACTGCTCATCCCAGTTTGTCCAGTAATCTGTGACATCATCGTCATCATCCAGAAGATCCAGAGTTCTCTGAAGATCCTTGAGTGCCTGCTCATCTGTAAGCTCCACATAAGTCTGAGGAATCATGGCAACCTGTGCTTCTGCAATAGGCAGACCTGCTTTTTCCAGAGCTTCGCGAACTGCACTAAAATCATCCGGAGCAGTGAGAATCTCATAACTGTCCTCTTCCTCGCTGAAGTCCTCAGCACCGGCATCCAGAGCAAGCATCATAATCTCGTCTGCATCCATCTCACACTCTTCTTTGTCAATAATGATCTGACCTTTCTGATCAAACATATAGGATACACATCCCTGAGTTCCGATGCTTCCGTTACCCTTTGTAAATGCATTACGTACATTACCTGCTGTACGGTTCTTGTTGTCTGTCAGAGTCTCAACAATGATAGCAACACCGTTCGGACCATATCCTTCATATACAGCTTTCTCGTAGTTGTCTGCGGAATCAGCACCTGCTGCTTTTTTGATACCACGTTCGATTGTATCGTTTGGCATGTTGTTTGCTTTCGCTTTGGCAATTACATCACGAAGTTTGCTGTTGTTATTCGGATCCGGACCGCCTGCTTTGACAGCCATAACCAGCTCACGTCCGATTACTGTAAAAATTTTACCTTTTTTTGCATCGTTTTTCTCTTTCTTATGCTTAATGTTTGCAAATTTTGAATGTCCTGACATCTTTCTTTCTCCTTTTGTTAATTATTTTTATCTGCTGCTGTTTATACAGCAACATTATTATCCCGCTCCACCTTAACCTTGCCAATGGTTTTATTACCAATAGACAAGATCGTAAAGCAGTATCCAATCGCTTTTATGCTTGTATCAACATCCTTATCTGTAGGAATATGTCCCAGAATATTGGTCAGATAACCGTTCAGTGTTTCAAACTCTGTATCCCCAAAATCTGCATCCAACTCTTCTTCCACATCCTCCAGATAAGCAAGCCCGTCAATGATCAGACTGTTATCTTTCTGTGCGCGGATCGTAATTTCATCCTCATCATATTCATCCAGAATATCTCCGACAATCTCCTCCAGAATATCCTCCATGGTAACGATCCCGGCTGTCTGGCCATATTCATCCACAACAATTGCCATATGAATCTTTCTGGCCTGCATAGTATGAAAAAGATCTCCAATCCCCCTTGTTTCAGGAATCAGGGATGCCTGGCGGATAATTCCGGGCAGTTCCTTCAACGGTTTGAACTTCGCCCAGGGATTCTGTGTCATAAACTTAAGCGCATCTTTATAATGGACAATTCCTTTGATATTGTCAATATTCTCCTCATATACCGGATAACGGGAATTCCCCTCTTCCAGCATAGTGTCAATCATGTTCTTGAGCAATATCTCCTCGTCAAAGGCCACCACATTCTTTCTGTGAGTCATGATATCATGGGCTTCTGTCTCATTAAAAGATATGATATTCTGGATCATTTCCGCCTCATTCTCCTGGATGACGCCCTGTTCATGAGCTTCATCTACAATGGAAATGATTTCCTCTTCTGTGACAGACTTTTCTGTACGGTTTATCTCCACACCAAAAGGCACTGCTGCCAGTCTGGCGATCCAGGTGACAGATACAGTAAAAGGCTTTAACAGATTCAGCCAGAAATGTACCAGGTTCAGATACTTATATGCATAAGCTTCAGGATGATAAGTACCAACCCGCCGAAAAGCCAGAATACCGATTGCAGCAAGAAAAATCACACACAATGCCATTACCAGGATCAGTGCAGGCACATGCTTTATGTATGGATAAAATGCATCCACAGCATATGGGACCAGAAAAGTACCAAAACAAATACCACATGCCATTACGATCAGCGGAATTGCATTGACAAACTGCGCCGGTTTGTCGATCAGAGCCATCAGCATCTGTGCTTTTTTATCGCCTTCCTCTGCTTTCTTCTGTGTATCATTCTCACTTATGTTTCTCAGCGCTGCGGCAAACCCGTAAAAGATTCCATTCAGCCACAACAGTAACAGTAAAACAAATAAGCCCCAGAGGGGCATACTACTGCCATCTTCCATTATATTATTCAGTCTCCTCCTTATTGAATATGCGTAATTACTGGTAAAATATATCACTTTCTCCATTAATCGTCAAGATACTGACCGGACAGAGATACCAAAAATTACTGTTCATTTATTGTTCACGCACTACTATCCGAGACATGCAAGCCAAAAAATCGTAATACCGGATCAGATGATATATCCCTTAAAAAGTAAAATCAGAACGTAAGCTCCAGGCTGATCTCAAGTGCATGATTCACCTTATCCAGCATCGCATCATCCAGATGACAGACTTTATCTTTTAATCTTTGTTTATCTATAGTCCTTAACTGTTCAAGTAAAATAACCGAATCCTTAATTATATCGCATTTATTTTTGTCTATTCTAATATGAGTTGGCAGTTTTGCCTTTGACATTTTAGATGTAATTGCTGCGACAATAACTGTTGGACTATGTCTGTTTCCTGTATCATTCTGTATAATCAAAACCGGTCTTATACCACCTTGTTCAGAGCCAATAACCGGTCTTAAGTCAGCATAAAAAATATCGCCTCTTTTTATAATCATTTCCACACTCCAAATCTATTATAATAACTATAGTATTCCACTTTTTGGAATGTGTATTCAATTTTATAAATTAAAATTCAAGATTATAATCATCTTCAAAATAATCTTTTGTGCCAACTATTTTTCCATCTTTTAAATAAACTCTTGGCACTCTTTTTCCTAAATCACAAATAAATTCGTAATTAAAAGTACCTGCTTCTTGGGCTAATTTATCAATTAATATTGTTTCGTTCCCATCAGTACCTACTAATGTAACTTTATCGCCAACTTTTACATCCATACCTGTAACATCAACCATAAACTGATCCATGCATACCCTTCCAATGATATTAGCTTTCTTACCATTAATTAAAACATAGCCTTTGTTGCTTAAGT
>OLVU01002033.1_pt1 | contig 11215 bp, 7 predicted proteins | sample 1673321 | NCBI WGS metagenome assembly OLVU01 (sample SAMEA3178942, study PRJEB25190) | human gut metagenome | biome: human gut; feature: human-associated habitat; material: faeces | place: Austria | collected 2013 | reverse complement strand
GGGTGCCAGCAGGCACCCGTCTAAAAGGTGACACCCTAAAATTGGAAACTTACAAGTATTTCCACATTTTAAACTGTATACAGATAAAAACTGTTCGGCATTATAGTGTATCAATTATACTTATCTTCACAGATAGCACTTCTGAATGAGATAACCTAATGGATGACGGGGCTCATTAGCCCTGAACATAAATACCTTTCCAATTTTCCGGGAAATGCTTTTCCGCCCACATCCAGTTGAATCTTTGGAGTGAACAAATGAAATTTATTGCATAAAAGACTGCGTAGAAAACAGAATACGAGTGATTATGTATATTTTATTGAATGTGGAAATACTTTATAACTTCAAAAGTATTTTCCATATTCTGAGCTATATGATACAGATAAAACGGTTAGGCATTTACGGTATGTTTGTTTGTATTAGTCTATACAGATAGTATTTGATATGTTCATTATTTGTATTTTTACTATAGCATGAACTATTTTAATTCTGAAGATAAAGAATACTTACTTGTTATTCATAAGTAAGGCTGTTTCAAAATAAAACGAAACAGCCTTTCATACTATCAATTGATACGCATTATAAAATTATGAATTCTGCCAAAATCCTGCAATTATTTTATTGTTATCTATGTTTTTATATAGATATAATGCTCCATATCCAAAAATATAATTTCCATTAATTAAATTCTGCGGATAGTAGTCTTCATCTATTTGCATGAAAAAGATGTAATTATCTTTCTTTAATTCATTTGTATAAAAATCTTCTTCTTGTATTAATATTGGATGTTCAGAAACTGTTATATATTGAGGCTCAATACTGCTTGTATATCCAATAATATTACTTTTTTTAATATAGTTTATTGTATACTCAACATTGTCACTTTCTTTAGAAATGGAGTGAGTAAATACCTTAATAGAGCAATTAGGATAGATATTACAATCAATCATAATGTCATAACTTTTGGGAATAAATATTGTGATATATTCCTTTGGATTTTGTGGATTTTGAAAAGAGGCATAAAAATTATATCCTCTAATATCATCTTTTTTATTGAGAAAATATTCGGGAATATTACCACCAATTCGACCAATAATATTTTCTTCTTTTTCTTGACTAATTTTAGCAACTAAATACATATTAATGACATTTTTTAATTAAACCATTACTATTTGCAAAGTTTATTGCTTCGTTTCGTAGCTCCTTTGATTTTTTAGTGGCAAAAGCTTTGGCATTTGCAGGTTCCCATCCTCTACTTACTAAATCTTCATAAATACCTCTACGAGTTAAGGCTGTATTCCGATTTATATTCTGTAAAGCTGTTTGGTTTTTTAATACATTTGGATTATATAAACCATAATTTGCTTGTAATTTTGAAATTCTTTTATGCATACTCTCTTGTAAGGCAATTGCTGGATTGGCTGTTGCTATACCAGACAATCTACCAGATATAATATTATTGTTTCTTAACCATGCATTCTGTAATAATTCGTGAGCTGAAAAACCGTCTTTTACATGAACTGAACTTCCATATCCAGCAATACCAAATTCATTTAATAACCCCCAAATATCTATCCAACTATTAGTGTCAGATACATATGAATATAATGTTGGATTATTACCTATTAATCCTATAGGATCTTGATTAAGGTAACTTCCTGTATGACTATTGTAGTAACGGAATCTATTATAGTATAGTCCTGTTTCTTCATCCGCATACTGCCCTTGAAATCTAAACGGACAATCGAACTCCGTTCCTTTATCAACGGCAAGCACTTTTCCGTAAATATCCAGCGTGCAGTCCCAAGTCTTATTTCCCTGTTCGTCGTACATCTGGACGGGAGTGCCCAAGTAGTTGGACACGATGGAATACTGCTTGCCCCCCAGTATTTTTGCCACAGGCACAAACGTACCAGCCTCGAACACCCACGTGGTAATATCTTCTGTCGGTTCTTTTGGAGGGGTGTTTTTCTCTTCGTCCGATTGCAAGCCGATAGCTTTATAGCACCATTCGTGTACAGGTACGTTTCCGTCCCACACCCAGCGTGTGATTTTGCCGAAATACCGCTTGGTGGTGCGCCGTCCTAACGCATCGTAGCAGAAGTCCACTGTCCTACCGTCCGGGCGCACGACCCGCCTGAGCATTCCGTTGGATGCCCACTCGTAGATCCATCCCATGCCCGTAGCCATACAGCGGATACCGCGTTCCTTTTCCATGCGTTTGTGGTCATGGGCCACACTGTTGTCTTGCAACTCCTTGTACTCACGGAAAATGAGGTTCCCCTCGTCGTCATAGTGGTAGAAGCATGATGGGTCTTCAAGAAGTCTTCCTCCCGCACCGTATCTGCGGTCTTTCCTGTCCGGCGTCTCAAAGAGATTTCCCACGAAATCCGGCACGCGGTAAATCACGTCCGTTTCGGAACCTTTTGTCATTTCCTGACGGATGAGGAAGTCGAAACGGTCGTAATCGTAGCGCATGAGCGTTCCGGTTAGCTCGTTCTCTTTGGCGAGCAGCCGACCCACGATGCCCCACTCGTAGCGGTATGCCCCACGCTCGATGTTGCCTGTGCGCACTGATTTATGCACCTCGCGTCCAAAACGGTCACGTTCTGTTCTAGCAGTGACATTACCTGAATAAGTGCGTTGGACTTCCAGCCCTGTATTGTCACGTACCCATGAAGCTTGCCAGTTTTCTCCCGCCTGCATAGTCTGCAAATTACCCTCATGATCGTATGTATGGCGTATGTTCGCTCCTAGATTGCTGGTAATGCGGGTACAGTTACCTTCGTTATCATAAGTGCGGTTAACGGTATATTCTCCCTGCTTTTCTTCGATAACCAATCCTGTTTTTTTGTCACGTGTAAACCTCAGCTTGTTTTCGCTGTTTTCAGCTTTGATAAGCAATCCATCCTTGTCGTATGCATATAATGCTGTTTCGCCATCATATTGTTCTTCCTTTAGGATGTTGTCCAGTCCATCATACAAGTATTCCGTCCATTTGCCTCCCGGACGGTTCATACGTGTAACACGACCAGAACCATCACGTTCATATTCGCGCCTCAAGCCATCAAAGCCTATCTCGGTAATGACTTGCCCCAGTCCGTCCAGTTCAAAGAAATAATTTTCACCAGCTTCGTTCCCAATACGGCGGAGCTGCAATTCGCTGTTATAACCGAAGGTGATGCGGTGGCGTTCCTGCTCCCGGCTTTTCAATATGCCTAAAGCTCCGTAAGTAAATTTGACTTCACGGATATTGTCCTTGGCATGAATCATGTTGCCCATAGCATCGTACTCAAAATGGTGTACATTGCCATCAGGTTCCTCTAAACGTACCAAGTTGTCTGCACGGTCGTATGCGTAACGTGTGATATTTCCTTTTATATCTGTTGCTTCTATAAGACGCCCTCGGTTATCATAAACCCAGTGGCGGGAAAGTCCGTTTGGAAAAACAAGTGATTCAAGTTCATAATGGGAATTGAATAATAATGTATATACACGTCCTTGCTCGTCTGTAATGGTATGAAGTAAGCCATCTTTATAAGAATATCTGATGGTTTGACCATTCATGGTAGTACGACTTGCAAGTCTGTTCTGTTCGTCATACTTCCATGTGAGTTGTCTTCCTTCCGGTGTACGTAAAGAAGTCAGATTGTAATTGTCATCATATTGCAACCAGGTATCTTCCCCGTTTTCATTTGTTATACGGATAGGAAATCCAAAATCATTATAAATAGTCTTTCGGGTGTATCCTTCCGGGTTGACTATAACTTCCAATTCTTCAGAAGCATTGTAGCGATAACGGGTTATTCCGCCATTGGCATCGATAATTTTATAGATAAGTTTGTCAGAGCCATAGGAATATTCAGTGACAGCATTTTCGCCATTACGGATACGGGTTGTTCCTTTGCCATAATGGATATAGTATTCCATTACACCGCCATCACCCCATGTATGTATGCAGCGTGCGTTTTCGCCATTACCCTCATATTCCCAATGAAAGGACATACCGCCTTGGTTGACAAGCCGTATCAGTAGATGATTTTCTTTGTAAAAGAAATATTTGCTGACATTGAGGGCATCAATGGTTTCAATCATATTTCCTTGTTCATCGTAGCGATAGCGTACAAGCTTAACTTCTTCATTATCCTGTTTTATAGAAACACAGGTAACTCGTCCGGCTTCATCTGTATCTACTTTAATATGTTCACCACGAGAAGAAATAATTTCAACCAAGCGTCCAGCAGAAGCATATTTAAGTATGACAGAGAAACCGTCACGTGTAGAAATGGATGATACCATACGATATCCGGACTTATTTTCCGATCCGTTGAAACGGTATTGATAGCCACGACTATCAGTGAGTTGATAACCTTGCGAATCAAGCTCCCATTTCAGTTGTTCCTTTCGGTCTATCCATTTTTCGCCAGCAAGAAGTATGGGCAAATAAGATTCACGTCCATCCGCATGACGAATTACAAAAGCTTTATCATTGATTTGTTTTACTCCCATATTATAGCTATGATGCCAATTATAGCCTAATGGGCCGTCAACTGCAGCATCACTATAATAGGTACGCTCCCATTTGATAGGAATTGGACCAGGAAGTTCAAAGTCTACATTTGTATGATAAACTCTTCCGGTAGCTGCGTCTACAGGTTCGCCAAAGGTCTTGCACTTGATGGGCTGTAGAATATCTGCCAGTTTATTTTTCCCTTTTTTGCGTAAATTGTTTATGAGATTTTGAAACTTATCTCCAATCTTTTTCCATATTTTGCCAATGCCTTTCAGACCTAATTTCATGGTTAGGGCAAACAAATCAATGGTAGGAGGGCCGCCTACAAGCACAGGCTTTTCCACAGAAGTTATGGTTGAAAGCATGGAAGTAGGTGCCATCAGAGCCTTGCTTACCTTTTTAGGTTTTCCCTTACGTGGAATGGTAGGGATACCGACCAGATTACAGGAAAGCGAAGGATGAGTAAGTGTAGAACAGGGAGCACCGTCTGCCAAGACCGTAGAACTTCCCATCCACATTTCAGATTCCGACATACCACTTACCAAAGGAGCCGGATGAAGGACAAAAGCCGGAAGATGTAAAATACTGATTCCTGCCTGTGCAATCCACTGATTATGTACCTTTACGGAAGGAGCCATTCCCTTCAACACATTGCATGCTACACCTGCTATACCAGAGGTTGCAGGTGGTATGGCAGCGGCAATTCCCGCCATAATATCCGCCATAAGGTCATAGATTTTCCCGACATGCGGAACCGGCATAACAGGAGAAGGCGGCGTAACAGTGGGATGCATATCAATACCTATGGAAAGGTCGCCAAATTTGGCAACAGGCATCCCTGGCATGGAAGGGAGCATTCCACCCAACCCTGCCTGAATATTATCCAAAGCTGCTTTGGAGTCTGCGAAAAGGTCGGCAAATCCACGCTTGGCACTGCTGCTTTGAGCTAAATCATTGAATGGCATACAGGTAAGTTTTGAAGTGAAAAGGCAACCGGAAGTCAGAAAAGAAATCCCAGTTGCCTTCAGAAAAAGTTATTAAATTCAAGCATCCTGAGCATAGTCGCTGTTCCAGTCATTTTCATCATCACCCTTGGTTCCTTCAAGTTTGATTACAAAACTCTTTGCGGGGAAGTACGGAGTGAGGTGAATATCCAGGAAGATGCGGTCTTTCTGTTTCGGATCACGTTCAAAACGGAGAATCTTGAACTTTTCGATAAGACGGCCAGGGCCTTGGATGCTATCAAGGAACTTGCTGATTTGGCTGCGTAAATCTCTTTCGGCCTTACTGTTCCAGTTTTCAAATGCACGGCGGTTGAGGAAGTCCATTAATACTTTTGTAACCCAGTCGAAAACACGGACTACCGAATAAGTCTGTAAACCTAAGTTGTCACCATTGAAAAGTGTCTTGGCTGAGAATGCCATTACTTTACCGTATTCCTTAACCATCGGAATCAAACCAATCTTCTCGATTTCTGAAATTTCACTTTTCTTCAGATTGAAAGCAACTCCGTCAACTTCACTCATTGAACCATATTTCTTACCGGCTGTTACTTGTGCCATTACTGTCTTATAGACACTGCCTGCCAGTGCAGCAGAAGGAGGTACAAGCAGATCTTCGGTTTCACCCAATTCTGCATAGCGTCCTCTGCCCACTAAATAGTTACAAGTCATACATACATTTGACTTATAGATGTCACCTCCGGATAAATTGGAGTCAAAGAACATTTCAATAACATCATCCGGTTTTTCAAGGTCGGCAAAGTCTGTGTAGATCATTACTTTGTTATCGTGTGCAATCTTTGCCCATTTCTCAACAACCTTGTTTGAACCTAGAAAACCAGGGATAACCAATAATGAGTAGTTTGTTCTTAAGTCAAGGCGGTCATAGTTGGCGCGAAGTTCATTGGCAATCGCGTCAATGAAGAATGAGTTGTCAAGATCTGTAAGCTGAGCCATAGATGCATTGACAATGGAAACATTCTTAATCTTGTCCGAGTCAGTGTTCTTGTAGAAGAGCATGACTGTACGGTACGATTTTTCCAACTGTTTGACTTCCTCTACCGCTTTGAGCTGGTTTTGTGAAAGTAAATCTGATACAGCTGCTGACTTTTTCTGACAAGCATCAATCATTTCTGTGATAGATTTGCCGCTTTTCAGCATTTCGACCCACATTTCAATACTCTTTGCAAGTTCTTTACGTTCAGCCGCTTTTTCATTACTGGTCAAATAGATATTGCGTCTTGCCTTACGCTCTGGATTGAGGTTCTGTATTCCATCTACAGAAGATTCCAATACATTGAAACCACCAAATTTGGCAAGAGCCTGTAACTCAGTATTTAAGTTTCTGGTTTGTACGGCAGCAACTTGTTGTTCCGCAGCTTCTATTTTAGGATTCTGTTCACTCATAACTATCATTCATTTACAGAGTTAGACTTTTCATTGTTTTTCAGTTCGTCCAGCATGACTGAAAGTGCATTGACAAAGGCGTTACGTGTAGTGGGATTCTCCAGAACCCGTTGCAGAACCTTGTTCGAACGCAAAGACTTTTCCATTCTGTCTGCAAATTGTTTTTCAGCATTCAGACTGGATAGAAAAGGACTATGTTCTGTCATCTTGGCAACAGAAAAGTCACCAACATTGTTAAAACGGAAGTTCTCCTCGACTGGTGCTCCGTCCGCATCAGAGAACTCAATATCTATTTCCGGCTGGAAATGTGCAAAGACTTCGTCAATGTTGGTAAGACCTGTTACAACTTCAGGTGCTACCGGTTCGTCCTTTGTCAATTGCTCAACCATTAAAGTTCGGTTTTGTGGAATATCCGCAATACCTTCGGATGCTTCGAGTTTTACCTCGTTTCCGCCGATTCCATAATTTCCAAGTTCCATACTATTCTAATTTTAAATTAAAAATATGTTAACTATTTCTCTTGATTTTAACTGAATATGTTCTTCTTTCTTCTGGCCTTGGCTTGTTGCATGGATGGGTTATCAACAAGTTCCCTCCAATCTTTGCCAAGCCATTCCTGTAATTGTTTTTCGAGTATTTCTATGTCTGAAGGAGCCCTTACTTGTTTACCTGTATGCAAAGCGAGATAAGCGGCATAGGTAAATGTCGAGTTTTTTCTAATGTTTTCAGGAAGATAACTTCCGCCTGCCAGTGATAGTAAAAAGAACTCGAAAGCACTTTCCATCTTGCCCTCTTCATAACGCAGGAATCCACACATACGGTAACCTTCCATCACATAGTAGGCATCTTTTTGCTCAACAGCTTTCAAGGCTATCTCCTTATATAGTGAAATAGCTTCATCACGCTTCTTTTCTGCGGTAAGTATGGCAGCCTTCATGGAAGCCGCCATTTTCCAGTAGCTATATCCTGTCGTATCACCGCCCATCATAGCCTTTTGGGCTTCATTAAGAGTAATTTCACTGTACTTCATGCTGTCCTTATATTCTCTGATGGCATAGAATGCTTCAGATGCAATAAACAGTGAAGAGATATAGATACCATTGTCTTTTAGTTCTTTGGCTATGTCCAAAAGTTTGTTGATTTCCCTTCCTAACAGTTTTTTATCCTGTTTTTGGGTACAGTCCATTACAACGGTAACCTGTTGTTTAAACTTGTTTTCGGGAGCTGTAAGGTCTCCTCCGGCATCTCCTTGTGCCATACGGTTGCGCAAAGCCTGAACCAGGTTGAATTTGGGATAAATACAGGCTACCATCCGCGAATTGTCAAGTCGTATGCTACGGTTTCCAGCTATATCAATAGTAGCTAACCGAATTCCTTGTGGCACACCTTCTGATAAGACTTTTGAAAACCATTCTGCACGTTGAGGACCTTTCAATTGTCCGGGAGGGAAATAGATGCAAAAGCTGGTGTCTTCCAGTCCGGAGATACAGGATTTTAGCCGTAGCATCTCCTGCCATAAGGCAGCAGTAGTGTGAGGAATGTCTGTCCGGGGAAAATACTCTCCAGTTAATAGTCCGTCCTGTTTCAATGCCTTGAGAACATCATACTTTTCGTCAATTTCTTCTGTAAACCAGCTGACATATTCTTTCCAAAGTTGCTCTGTGAATTTTTCATCATCGCCCTCATATATCGAGTCAAAGCGGAAAAAAATGTCATCAAACTGTCCTACCGGGGAACGCTCTATTTCAAAAAAACGATCAATCAAATCTACGTCTGTAGCTTCGACAACCCATATTGCCAGCTTCCAGTCTTTACGGACTTCTATTTCAGCCCAGTAATCAACCGCTTTATAGTATTCTTGTATAACAGATGCTGATGCTCCCATATTAGTTTGTTTAAGAGTTTATTTTTACGATGCCTCCTGTTACGGTAACATCGGCTGTACCTTCTATGGACATGTTGTTGGCTGTAACTGTACCTGCTTTGCTGGTTTGCTCATATTGACTTTGTGCTTCAACCTTTATATTTGTCCCGGTTGTAGCTATGGCTGTCTTTTCTTTACTGATAATCAGATTTTCGTCACCAGAAACAAATGCAATGTTCTTTTCAGCTTCGAGACAGATTGTTTCGGCCTTCATGCCAATGGATTTATCCTCCATTGCAATTATTGATTCCGATTCGTTTGTGATAATCACACTCTTTTTCGCCATAATGGTAATGCTGTCCTTTCCATCAAGAAGAATCAGTTGTTTTCCTGTCTGGTCTGTTATGGTAATACTTCCTGCTTCATCATTGAAGATGATAGCATTACCACTACGGGTAATGATTGTTTTAAGCTGATTGTTATCACCTCCTCCTTGTCCCGATCCTGAGTGGAACATGGCTCCGGAAACATAGGGGCGGTCCGGGTTTCCATGTTCATAGCCAATCATGACCTGGTCACCAACCTCCGGTACGAATACAAGTCCGCGGTTTTTGCTTACGGCATCACTGGTTCCGGCATTAGGGCTTTGTACTCTGATCCAATTTGTAGTTTTGCTGCCTTTTTGCCATTGAAAGTGCACCTTAACTCTTCCTTGCCCTTTTTCATCTTTATTTTCCTGAACTGTAGCCAGCTCCGGCATTGCTGTAGGAAACCTGACATCAGATACGGGCAGATTTGTTGTATCGCTTGGAATTCCGAAAAATGTATTGGAGTAATGACCGTCTCGGTGTACTTCGTGAATAATTTCCGTTACAAGATATTTGCCGAGCGGAGAAAGTTTCATCTTGTCGGGGAACGAAACATCAATTATTTCGCCGATTCTGATACGGCAAGTCTTTCCTGTACCACTTATATTGAGCAGTCTTGCTCCAGAAGCATTTCGTACTCTTTTCATCTGGTCATCAAGTTCTGCCTTATCCTTGATATGTGGATTGGCTGGGGATATGACTTTTACTGGATATGCCTTTTCTGAACGTGTATGTGCAATAGATTGAAGATCGCTCATCCTTTCCGGTTTGGCTGGTGTATCCGCATTATGTTCTTTGTTCTCCTGCGCTACATAATCGTATCTTGCAGATTTTCCAGGAACCATATTGGCTATCAAGCGAACTTCCTCAAGATCTACGTCATATTGAAGCTTTGCCGTATTAATATTTTCCGGTTTACCGAAGTAAATTTTATTGCCGTCATAATAGAACCACTCGCCATATAACAAAGAAAGGCGGTTCATGAATGCAAATGCACTTTCGTTGTATTGTGCCAGATATGAAATCGGGTTCGTATATTTAGGTGCAATAACTATTTTCTCGTTGCCATATTCTTGTGTCGCTTCATTAATGATTGCAGATAATGATTGTTCAGTCCATGAATCTAGTGTGCAGTTACTGTCGAACAGAATTGTGGGGCTTTCTCCATGAATCGCTATACCACCTGCCTCGCCTTCACTTCCAATCATTTCAACCTTAGTTACCACTCCTTCAAATACATAACTGTCACTTGTCTGCCGATGGGTAAACGAAATCGTGATAGTCTCTCCAATGAAATTGATGAATTTCTCAGGAGTCTGCTGGAAGGTATTGTTTGGTGAAAGATAGTTGACAATCACTGTAAAATCGTGATGTTTGTTGAAAGACTGATGGAGACGAAGGGAAACGAACTTCTGTTCTTCTCCTTTTATCGTCACCTTTGTAGCCACCAGATTCAGAAAACTTGCTCCCATATTATTAATTTCTACAAGGTTATTACATAAATAAACCGACTAGTCGGTATGTTTTGAGGTGCCAAAATAACCGGAATTGGTATATCCCGGCACCTCAAAACTTTAACCCAAAACTAACCATTAGTTATTTTCCGGCCAGTCTTGTGTAAATGTAACTTCGTTCATCTTTACTGTCTGAGCAGAAATAGTGAACTTGATTGTCATAGGATAATCATTAGCTACACTTAGTGCCTCTTCGTACTTAATGACATAACCGTTTTCAAATACCAGTTCTTTCATTTTAGCATCTTCATCAGCTTTCTTGAAGACGATGTTTCCGTTTACTGGCTGGTACTGTTTGAACATCTTGTCCAATACGATTGTGTCAGGAGTAGATTCGACTTCCACGTTAATGGTACCTCCATAAATGTCAGATGCCGGACGTCCTTTAGGATCTACATCACGGTTAAACTTGACATCCCATCTCAATACATCAAACTCTCTAGAGTCTGAAAACTTAAATGACGCTTTAAATGCCATGTTATTAAAGTTTTAAGTTAACCTGTTGGCGGAATTAAATTGATAAAAGATTTATGTATAAAAAGTTGTGC
>OLVU01002030.1_pt1 | contig 11228 bp, 6 predicted proteins | sample 1673321 | NCBI WGS metagenome assembly OLVU01 (sample SAMEA3178942, study PRJEB25190) | human gut metagenome | biome: human gut; feature: human-associated habitat; material: faeces | place: Austria | collected 2013 | reverse complement strand
GGTGTCGACGATGATCTTTCTGCCGGTCAGGCCGCTGTCGCCCTGCGGGCCGCCGATGACAAAGCGGCCGGTGGGATTGATGAAGATTTTCGTTTCGGGGCGCATCAGTTCCTTTGGAACGATGGCGTCGATGACCTCGCGCTTGATGTCGGCGCGCAGCTGCTCCATCGGCACATCCGGGGAGTGCTGGTTGGAGACAACGATGGTTTCCACCGCGACCGGCCGGTCGTCCTCATACTCGATGGTGACCTGGGTCTTGCCGTCCGGACGCAGGTAAGGAAGGGTGCCGTCCTTGCGCACCTGGGCCAGGCGCTTCGCCAGCTTGTGCGCCAGCGAGATGGGCATCGGCATCAACTCCGGGGTGTCGTCGCAGGCAAAGCCGAACATCATGCCCTGGTCGCCCGCACCGTTGTCCTCCTCGGTGATGCCGGCTTCCTTGGCTTCCAGCGCGCGGTCAACACCCAGCGCGATGTCGCCGGACTGCTCGTCGATCGAGGTGATGATGCCGCAGGTGTCGCAGTCAAAGCCAAATTTTGCGCGGTCGTAGCCGATGTCGCGGATGACCTCGCGCGCGATTTTGGGGATATCGACATAGCACTTGGTGCTGATCTCACCCATCACCAGCACCATGCCGGTGGTGACAGCGGTCTCACAGGCTACGCGGCCGTCCGGGTCCTGCTCGAGGATTGCGTCGAGCACTGCGTCGGAGATCTGGTCGCAGATCTTGTCGGGATGGCCCTCGGTGACGGACTCGGACGTAAACAGACGATTCTTTGCCATTTTTGTACCTCCTTAAATAATCGCGCTGTCTTCATCAACTTTTTTTACCAGCCAGTTTGTAAGCAAAATAGTTGCACAACAGCATACAGACTGGAAGAATGAAGCCGCTGCTGTCTTTCCAATTGGTGCGCTCGACTGGATTGCTTTGTAAATATATGTATCAAATGTAGATGCAACGTTGTACAGGGACGCCGGTATTCCACCCGTTGCCTGATAAAACAGACCAAAATCAGAATAAAAGATTTTTCCTGCATCCAGGATCAGCATCATGATCAGAACGGGTTTGATGCATGGCATTGTGATATGTTTTGTCTGCTGCCATTTGGTTGCACCGTCCATAACTGCCGCTTCATACAGAGACGGATCAATTCCGGTGATCGTTGCCAGGTAGATGACCATTCCATATCCCATGCCTTTCCAGATCCTTAAAAAGGTAAGGATAAACGGCCAGTATTTCGGTTCCTGATACCACATGATCTTTGTTCCACCAAGTGCAACAATGATATTATTTAAATAACCTTTTTCCGGCGTTAATACTGCATAAACAATATAACTGATCACAACCCATGACATAAAATACGGGAAAAACATCATCGTCTGATATGCTTTTGATGCCAATTTATTCCGCAAATTGCTCAGCATCAGCGCAAATCCTACTGCAACGGCCGCTCCCAGTGCAATAAACACAAGATTGTAAACGATCGTATTTCTCAATAACATCCAAAAGGCATTTGATTTAAAGAAATATGTGAAATTAGACCAGCCCACCCAGTCACTGTGAAGCAGATTATAGATAAATCCATGCCCCGGGCTCAATTTATAATCTTTAAATGCAATGATAATTCCAAACATTGGAAGGTAAGAAAACAATACAAACCATATAAAAGTTGGAAGAGAAATCAGTGTTAAATCCGTATCATCTCTTGTCCAACGTCTTTTTCCCTTCTTTTTCTTTATCTCTTTCATCAGTCTCCTCCTTTACTTTTGTTTCCCTGTTTATGAACAAATATTAACTTTTATTTTATATTTTGTCAATAATTTTATTAACTTTTTTATCCATTTGTCGTCACTTTTGTTGTTCTTAATATATTTTTATATAGCATTTTGTGCATTTCAACTATTTTTCAGTTGTTTTTTATTAATCGAACCGCCTCTTGTTAACATTTGTTAATTTTTTTGTTGCAAACATCATCTCTTTAATGCTATACTGTACTTATAATTTCAAACTACATACCTGTCTTTTATTGACTGCAACTACACATTTTTCTATTTGTACTATAAATCTAAAAAGGAGTATTTCTACTATGAGTAAAGTAACTATGCAAGACATTGCAGATGAATTGGGGATCTCACGCGTTACGGTATGGAAAGTATTTAACAATCATTCAGGCGTTTCAGAAGCAGTTCGTGAAAGCGTACTTCAAAAGGCAAAAGAATTAGGATATCCCAAATTCATGCAGGAGCCCGCCGCAATCCCTAACGACCCGCAAGAGGATAAAACAGTCTCTTTAATCGTATCCCGCCCGGACTCCTCTACATTCTGGACAAACATTATCCATAGATTAGCGCAGGAACTGGCAACCCATAATATTAACCTTCTTTATACTTATGTGCCATCCTCCTATACACCTTCTTACTCCTTTCCCTCTGCCCTGACCAACGGAACTGTCTCTGGGGCAATTATTCTGAATGTATATGACACGAAAATGGTTGAATTAATTAATAACACTTTAAACATCCCTAAAGTGTTCCTTGATACGGTACCCGAAGTCGGCAACCGTGCTTTACATGGCGACCTGCTGCTGATCGAGGGCTATAATACCATGTATGAAATCACACAATCCATACTGGAAAGAGGCATTACGAACATAGGCTTTATTGGCGATATCCATTACGCGATCACGAACAAAGACCGGTATATTGGTTTCTGCCATTGCCTGAAAGATCATAATATTCCCTTAAATCCAGCCATCTGTCACACGGATCCCATTGGTATTTTCTCATATCATAATGATCTGTATGCCTTTTTGGATTCTATCCCGGAACTTCCACAGGCTTTCATTTGCGCAAGTGACTATATTGCCCATTTTCTTCACCTGTACCTGACAGAACATCCGGAGCGTATTCCAAACGGTATTATCCTCACCGGATTTGACGGAAGCAATGAATATACGAACATCAACGGACTTCTCACAACCGCTTACGTTCACACCAGCCTTCTGGGAAAAAGACTTTCTTTACAGATCATCTATCGAATGGATCATCCTGATGCGCCCTTCGAGCTGACATATATCAGCCCTGAAATTGTGTACCGGGATTCTATCGTAGACTGACCTTTCAAATTCTGTTCATCATCTTTCATAGCAATGTTATCAAAAGTTAACAGAGTTGTTTGTTATGTTTAAATAAATTAAGCAGATAGCTCAAAAATTTAAACTTATATTTGTGAACTATAGAGAAAAAGCACAAAATACAACATAAAAAGTTGACATTGATAACAAAAACGGATAACTTTATGATAACATATTATTAACAAATGATAAGGCGAGTTAAAAAATATGTTTAAGAAGTAACACTATGAAAAGACGGTGGGAGAAAAAAGAAAGGAAATGTTTTATGAAAAACAAAGTTTTAGGAAGAAGATGCATTGCCATTTCTCTGGCAGCAGCATTATCTGCAGGCTTAACAGCCTGTGGCAGCACAGGGGGTGACACACAAGCTGCCACGACGGAAACAACTCAAATAACAGAAACAGCTCAGACGGCGGAGAGAATTTATTCTCTTACGGAAGAGAATGAAAATCAGGAGCTTACGATGGCGCGTCAGCCGGAATCCTCTTACTGGTTTCCATCTGAACTTTTAAGCTGGGATGCAAAAACAGATGAAGATTTGCGTTTCAATGTAAGTACCGTCCCCCTTTCAGAGCGCGCCGCAAGAGAACATTTGCAGACAGTAAACTCAACTCAGAACAAAGAAACAAATATCATGGCAATTTCCATTATGAACAGCAGTACCAGTGGAAACCCGCCTCATGGTCTGAATAAAGTGAATGCAAATACTTTCACCTACTGGCAGTATGTGGATACGCTGGTTTACTGGGGTGGTTCTTCCGGAGAAGGTCTCATTGTACCGCCAAGCCCTGACGTTGTAGATGCAGCACATAAAAATGGCGTAAGAGTTCTTGGAACTGTTTTCATGCCTCAGACCGCACATGGCGGTAAAATGGAGTGGTTAGAAGACCTGCTTGTAAAAAATGAAGATGGCTCTTATCCGGTAGCAGACAAACTCATTGAAGTTGCGCAGACTTATGGTTTTGAGGGCTGGTTCATGAACCAGGAAACCGAAGGAACCGATGAAGAACCGCTGACTGCAGACCATGCGGCGCGCATGCAGCAATTTATCCAATATTTCAAAGAGCAGGCACCGGACCTGGATCTGGTCTACTATGATTCCATGACCGTGGACGGCAAAATGGATTGGCAGAATGCATTGACAGAAGAAAACCTGGCTTATCTTGTGTCTGAAGACGGAGACCCCGTCGCCGATGCAATGTTTTTAAATTTCTGGTGGACTTCAGACACCCTTGCCGATCAGGAACTTCTGAAGAAGTCTGCCGCGCTTGCTTCCGAAAACGGTATTAACCCTTATGATCTCTATGCGGGTGTAGATATCCAGAGCGAGGGCTATAATACGGAAATTAAATGGGATTTATTCGAAAATGAAGAAGGCGGGACCTATACTTCACTGGGACTTTACTGTCCAAGCTGGGCTTATACTTCTGCTGATACGATCCAGAATTTCTGGAAACAGGAAAATAAACTCTGGGTCAACTCCATGGGTGATCCATCCGCAGATGTCAAAAAACTCAGTAACACACAGTGGAAAGGCATTTCTTCTTATATAGTAGAGCGTACACCTTTGACATCTCTTCCGTTTGTAACAAATTTCTCTACAGGGAATGGTTACAGTTTCTTTAAGAACGGCAGCCAGATAAGCTTACTTGACTGGAACAACCGCAGCATCGCAGATATTATGCCAACCTACCGTTATATTATTGAAAACGGTAACGGCAATAAATTAAGTGCTGATCTGGATGTAGCAGATGCTTACTATGGTGGAACAAGCCTCATTTTAAGAGGCAATATGGCAAAGGATACCTCTTCCACAATTAAGTTATATGCTGCAGAACTTACCGCTGCAGACAATATGATCTATACGACTGCTGCAAAGGCAAAGGGAACAGAAATTACTTTAAATGCGGTACTTGAATTAGAAGATGGTTCTGTTGTGACATTAGAGGGTGACCAGAACGTCGGTGAGGAATGGACCGTTGTCTCTTATGATACTTCTTCTATCATAGGAAAGACGATCAAATCCATCTCTTATGAGATAACTTCTGCTGAAGATGTGAGCGGACTGCAGTTACGTTTCGGTAACATCACAATGATGGAGGCAGATTCCGAAGAAAATGCAGCCGTAAGCAATCTGGAAGTATTAGATTCCGAGTTTGATGAAGATGGAATGTATGCAGGTGTACGTCTTGCGTGGAGTTCAGATATAGCTGCTGATTATTATGAAGTTTACCGTGTGAATCAGGATAATTCCAGATCCCTGCTTGGCGTATCCAACACAACCAGTTTCTATATCAACACACTTCCCCGTACAGATGATACCAACAAGTCTGCCTTTGAGGTCGTTCCAGTCAATGCAGCCTTAGAAGAGGGAAACAGTGCACAGGTCGTTATGGATTGGCCAGACAACAGTCTGCCGAAAGCAGATTTTGCAGCAGATGTAACACTGGCTGCACCAGGTACGAAGATTACTTTTGAAAGTTTATGCTCTGCAAATACAGAAACCGTAAACTGGACATTTGCAGGAGCAGATATCGAAACAGCAGAAGGCGAGAGCGTATCGGTATCTTATCCAGAAGAGGGCATCTACAGTGTTAAGGTAACAGCGGTGAATAAGGCTGGAAGCATTGAGAAAGAAAAAGAAGGCTATATTGTTATCACCTCAGATGCAGCAGATGGTCTTGTACTTCTTTCCCAGGGAGCAGGAACCGAAGCAGACGCATATGTAAATGAAAACGAAGCGCCGGAGTTTGCGGTAGATGGCGATGTTTCGACGAAATGGTGGGCAACAGGAGCTGCACCTCATGAAATTACCCTTGATTTAGGCGAAGTGAATACCGTAAGTGCAGTTGACATTTTCCATGCAGAAGCAGGTGGCGAGAGTGCAGACATGAACACGAAATCTTATACCATTCTTGTCAGCCAGGATGGAAATAGTTTTGAAGAAGTATACAGCGTGACAAAAAATACAAATGGCACGACGCACAATGCATTTACACCAAAAGACGCACGGTATGTGAAACTCGTAGTAAATAAACCTACACAGGGAAGCGACAGTGCTGCGCGTATTTATGAGATTGAAGTTTATGGAATAAAATAATTTAAACTCTGTAAACACAAAAGGACTGGCATTGCTGAATTTTTATCAGCTTACTGCCAGTCCTTTTTTGTGCGTCATCTCTGTTTATGCTCTCCATCCGATCGTCCGGATCTCATGTTTTCCTAATACGATTTCATTCTCTTCTTTCTGTAGCTGGTCTTTTTCCAACAGATCATAGGTATAAACTTCAGGCTGTGAGACAGAAACCGTCGTCTCTTCATCCGAAAGATTGCAGAAGCGCAAAATCACATCCCCGGTCAGCATACTGTGTTTTAATGCTGTCGGAACTGCCTGTAAATGTTTCATTTCTACAAACCGGTAAGTCTGTGGCAGGGTTCCCGCCTGTCTTTCCATTCCCGCGGTCTGCCAGTCTGTCTGGAACTGGTATGCCTCCTCGTAGGAATGATAAAGTTCCTCCCCTGCGCCATGCGGGATGATCTCATATTCCGTGGTCTTTTCGCCCAGGCACTGTGCTTCCGGTGTTAAAAATACACCCCAGTCTCCCAGCTCGCGCACACCACGGTGAAGTGTTACTGCGATCGTATTTTTTCCGTCACGCAAAATCTCATACTCTGCAAGACCTTTATTGGCGATGGTGAGTCCATATGCATCCTCATGCACATTGACAAAGCACTGCTGATGCTGGGCATTGCAAGGATTTTCCCACGTATCTGCCGGTACGTTCGGGCGCTTTGCCACCTCAAATACAGAATCTGCGTAATGGAAATCTGTATGTAATCCCGTCTCAAAAAGGACGCGCAGACGGTGGTCTTTGATCTGGTTATTGAAAGTGGTCTTTACTTTCAGTGCTTTTCCGTGCTTCTCTAAGGTATACTCTGTCACGATCTCAAATGGAACCAGATGACTGCCGCGGGATGCCTTGCGGTGTTTAAACTCTACAAGATCCTCGATCTCTCCTGCCAGCGTCTCATCGGCTGCATCCGGGAGCATCATCGTATGTTTCACACTGACCACGGCGCGGCATGCGTTATCTTCTGCCACTGTGATCTCTGCTTTCGTCCCTTTTGTCGTCACCGGTACGTCATTTACCGGGGCAAAGAAAATATATTCGTTTCCGATATCCCCGCAGTCCTCAAAGATACCAAGTCCCCTGTATACATGGTCTGTCTTTTTATCGGTCAGTTCCACAGAACCGTCCGGTTCAAAGTGTGCCTTTAAAAACTCATTTTCCAGTGTATTTTCTGCTGTGATCAATGACTCCACAGTATTGATACATTCTGCACTTGCATGTTCTGCACTCTGATGTCCCGCTGCCTCTGCCAGCACATAAGTGTCCCATCCAAATGCCGGCACATCGGCTGCTTCCATGGTGATCTTTACGCGTTTTGCAATATATGGCTGGCGGAATTTATCTTTTGGCAGGTCATAATTAAAATGATTTGCAATTTCAGTGACAACCGCCGGGATCTCTCTTCCGTCTTTGTCAAGTACGCGGTATTCCGGAAGTTTCTTTTCATGCATGCGCGCTACCACTTCGGCTAACGGCGCCTCACAAAAATACATGCGGTCGGTTTCTAACTCCAGCTCCACAACTCCTGTGCGGTCCCAGCCGGTCGTATTGACCACGACAAATGGAATGTTTCCTTCCTTCACTGCACTGGTATTGATCTTTCCTTTCAGATAGTCCATACACATGGAAATAATGTGCAGTGCCACCTGTTCTGTCTTTTCAAAACGGGTTATCATCTCACGATGTACATCATCCACGCTGCATCCGCAGATACTGTCGTGCGGATGATTCTGCATCAGAAGTTTCCATCCATAAGTAAACAGATCCTGCGGATATTCCATCCCCTCTTTTGCCGCAATCGCAGCGAGCGGTTCTGCCACTTTCTCAAACAGCATCTCACAGCGGACATTCCACTGTTTGATATAAATGCGGGAGGATGCTGTGTTCGCTAACGTATACCATCCATCCGTCTTCTGGCTGCGCAGTTCGCCCGTGATCATGTTCAGATCGTCCGGCAGTTCCTTTTTTATCTGCTCCACATAACCGGTGAAATCAGAATGTACGAAATCCACATCCGGGTACAGCGCATTTGCCGTGCGGATGGCAGCTGACAGATCCGTCTGTACCGGCTGATGATCACAGCCATTCATGAATAAAAGCTGGTCCGTACCGGCATAACGCACAGCATCTGCAAGTTTTTTATCCCAGTACACTTTTGACTTTTCTTCTTCCACCGGCACTTCTGCGCCGTTGTTGTACCAGTTTGCAAATAAAATGCCAAGCACCGCAGAACCGTCTGCTGACTGCCAGTTCATCTCAGAATAGGCAGACTCATAGGCGTCGGCCGTCTGATTATTAAATCCGGTCGGTTTTACACCTCTTCCGAATACTGCCGTGTCAATGCCCGCCTTCTTTAAAAGCTGCGGTGCCTGCCCCACATTTCCAAAGGAATCCGGAAAGTATCCTGTTTTTGTCCACTTTCCGCCAAATTCCTGTGCAAGTTTATAACCCATCTGTAAGTTTCTGACATTCGACTCACTGCTTGTCAGAAATTCATCCTGCAATACATACCATGGACCAATTGCAATCCTGCCATCCCCGATCAATTTCTGCAGACGTGCACGGTTTTCGGGGCGTACCTGAAGATAATCTTCCAGCATGATGGTCTGTCCATCCAGATGAAAATATTTATATTCTTGATCTTTCTCCATAGTATCGATCAGTGTATCCATCATTTCAATATAAAGCATATGATGTTTTTCATATGGAAGATACCATTCTCTGTCCCAGTGTGTATGAGAAATAATATGCGCCTTTTTCATAGTGCTCTCCATTCCTGCCCATTTAGGACATTATAAAAATCTCTGCTTCTGCCTGTTTCCATTGATATCCCATATTTATGCACAGGCACAGATATCTTTTTAAATCAAAGGGTTACTTTCTGTCCGCAATAGTCCAGTACCAGTTCACAGAATACGGAATTTGCCCATGAAAACCACGGACGTGTAAATTCTTCCGGGTGATCCACATGAAATGACTCATGTACCAGATTGGTCTCCGCATCACAGTCTGCGATCATCTCAAGCATTTTTAATTTTTCCTCCTTGGAATCAGAGGTAAGTCCCTGCATTGCCAGTGCCATTGGCCAGATGAAACGCGTGTATGTGTGTGGGCTTCCGATTCCCTCCGCGCACTCTCCGCTGAAATAATATGGGTTCTGGTCACTTAAGATCACTTTTCTGGTGTTCTGGTATCTCTCATTTTTATTGTCGCAATAGCCATAGTATGGCATCGCAAGAAGGCTTGGCAGATTTGCATCATCCATTACAAGATACTGGCCGAAACCATCTACCTCATATGCGTAGTATTCCGTTTTCTGTGCCGGAAGGATAGCAAGTGTCTCGATCGCACTTCTCACTTCCTTTGAAAAAGCATCTGCCTCTTCTGCCAGTTTCTCATCATGGTAGATTTCACGGGCAATCTCTGCTATATTTCCAAGGATGACGGAAGCTAACATATTTGACGGGATCAGATATCCATATACACAGGCATCATCACTCGGACGGAACCCCGACCAGATCAGTCCGACGTTGCTTTTTACCAGAGCACCTTTTCCGTCCCTTGAGAGAGTATCGGTAAAACTGCAGTTTTCTCTTTCAAATGTATATGGGGAAGCATTTTCATGATCCTGTTCCGTTCGGAATACGCGGATCACGGCTTTTGCGGCTTCTAACCATTCTCCGGTAAACTGCTCCGTACATCCTGTATTCTTCCAGAGCAGATAGGAAAGCTGTACCGGATAGCATAAGGAATCGATCTCATATTTCCGTTCCCACAGCTCCGGTTTCATATCCGTCTTGTCATGATCCCAGCACTGTCCGTCGCCATTTTCATTAAATGCATTGGCATATGGATCTAAAAGAATGCACTGCATTTGTTTTTTGATCAGCCCGCATACCAGTTCCACAAGTTCCGGTTCTTCCTTTGCAAACAATAAAAACGGGCGGAGCTGACATGCCGAATCACGCAGCCAGATCGGCGATTGTATTTAGTAGTGTTCCATCTAAAACGATTATAACAAGTTTCATCATTTTCTTTTATTTTAATCGTTGTCTGAAGCGTATTCGAAATGCACTTTTCAAACATGACCGCGATCTTGCTGTCTGCACCAAATTTTTCTTTTACAAGAGCAACCGTACGCTCGATCGCTGCATAATTCTCTTTTATTTTCATCTTAATCTCCCTTCTTGTACTGTCTTTTTCACACGAATCTCCTGCTTTATAGAATCCCCGATATCTGATAGGGAATTATAATATCCTCGTTCTGTTTCTTTCCGGTTGTAATTTCCTCCAAAAGTGTGACTGCCTGCTGTCCCATCGCAAATTCATTCTGCCGCACATGGATAAAATCATCCTGCTCATAGATCTCATCAATGCCATCAAATACAGCAATCTTTTTTGAAATCCCATGCTCTTTTAAATATTTCGAAAAAAGCACCCCGATCCGGTATTCAGCGGCAATATATGCCGTACATTCCCTGTTTTTTTCCAGGATCTCTGCAATCTGCGCATAATCAAATTCCCGGCATTCTTTTTCAATATCCTCTGGAATGTGGTTATATTTTTCAAGTTTTGCAAATGTCCCATTGGCATCTTCATATTTGAGCATACAATGGGCAAATCCTTCGTAGCGCTCATGGATCGTTGTCGTCGTAACGGACGCATGCGTCAGAAAACAGATTTTTTTATGCCCCATTGCGATAAGTATTTTGGTAACTTCGTTCGCCGCTTCATAATTATCTGTTCTGACACACGGGATTGAAATGCCCTGCATCCTCCGGTCCATAAGCACCAGCGGATACCCGTTCAGTGCCAGTTCTAACACCTTACTGTTATAATTATCCCCCTGTGCGCAAAGAAGCAGAATACCTTTTACTCCCGCACGGATTGCTGCGTCGATCGCCTGTTTTTCCTTTTCGATACTTCCATAAGTACACTTAAACAAAAGATCTGACTGTCTCCTGTC
>OLVU01002027.1_pt1 | contig 11240 bp, 9 predicted proteins | sample 1673321 | NCBI WGS metagenome assembly OLVU01 (sample SAMEA3178942, study PRJEB25190) | human gut metagenome | biome: human gut; feature: human-associated habitat; material: faeces | place: Austria | collected 2013 | reverse complement strand
CGCAGCTGCCGGAGCGGTGCTTAAGCCGCAAGGCGGGAATTGTGCGGTGTTGCCCCAAACTTTACTGGCGGATCATGCGGTAGCCAACGCCGATGTGGGTCTGGATATAGCGGGGGTGGCTGGGGTCTTCCTCAATTTTTTTGCGCAGCGTTGCCATAAATACGCGCAGGGACGGCGTATCCGATGCGGCCGGGCTGCCCCAGACTTCGTTCAGCAGATAGTTGTGGGTCAGCACTTTGCCGGTGTTCTTGGCCAGCACGCAGATCAGCTTGTACTCAATGGGGGTCAGGTGAATCTCCGTTCCGCCGCGGTACACACAGCCTGCGGCATAGTCAATGCGCAGTTCTCCGTTCTCGTATATGCTGGCCTGGTCACCTGCGCGGGAAGTATCATACCGCACACGGCGCAGCGCCACGCGCAGCCGGGCCAAAAGCTCCTCTACGCTGAACGGCTTGGTCAGGTAATCATCTGCACCGGCATCCAGGGCGGATACTTTGTCGGTATCATCACTGCGGGCCGAAACCACCAGAATGGGCACGTTGCTCCACCCGCGAATCTTGCGGATCACATCAATACCGTCCATATCCGGCAGGCCAAGGTCCAGCAAAATTACATCCGGTCGTGCCGAAGCAGCTTCCAACAGGGCACCGGCTCCGTTCTGTACACGGTGGTACTGATAATTGCGGGTTTCCAGTGTGGTGGAGATCAGCCGTGCAACAGCCGGGTCATCCTCCACCACAAGGATCAGCGGTTTATTCATACAGGGTCACCTCAGTTCGCGGGAGTGTAAAACAGAAGCAGGCACCGTGCGGTACAGCGTTCTGTACATTGATCACACCGCCATGGGCGGAAACAATGGAACGGCACAAGGCCAGCCCAAGACCCAGCCCGCGGCGGCCATCGCTGCGGGTTTTGCCAAGGGTATAAAACATATCAAACAGCTTGTCCCGGCTTTCTTCCGGGATGCCGGGGCCGTCATCCGTTACGCAGATGCGGACAAATTTACCCTCCGGCGCGGCGAAAAGCTCGATGCGGGAATGTTCGGGGGTATATTTGATGGCGTTGTTGATGAGGTTCACCAGCACCTGCTCGATCAGCTGGGCGTCCATATCGGCCATCAGCAGGTCATCCGCTACGTTGGTCACAATGGTGTGGCGGGCGGCGTCATGGTCTAAATGAGCCAGTACATCGTCAAAAATGTCTTGAATCAGCTCCGGCTGAATGTGCAGGTTTACCTGGCCGTTCTCCATCCGGGTGATGGAAAGCAGATTTTCCACCAGATGGTTCAGCCAGTTGGCGTCCTCATAAATTGCGGCAGAAAGCTCCCGGCGCTTTTCCTCGGTCAGCAGGGGATTTTTCTCGGTCAAAATCAGCGCGTTGCCGGAAATACTTGTCAGCGGGGTGCGCAGGTCATGGCTGATGCTGCGCAGCAGGTTGGCGCGCAGCTGTTCCTGGCGGGCGGCTTCCTCAATTTCGCGCCGGGCGCGGTTGGAGGCTTCTTTTTCCAGCGCCAGGGAACACACATCCAGGATGGATAATGCCAGATTGTGCTCATAGGTGCTGAACTCATGCAGCGCCGGGCAACTGCGGTAATCCGTCTGGGCGGGAGGGGGCAGAATCAGGGTTCCCGGTGCAATGTGCTCCGGTGCGGGGGCAAAGCAGACCGGGCGCTCCAACAGCTTGCCCAGCTGGGTGGCCGTTATCCGCAGAATGGTGTCAGGGTCCTCGGCCCCCAACAGGCTGCGGCTGGCTTCCAGCAGCACCTGCGAAGCATAGGCTTTGCGCTCGCTTTGGGCGGCCTGTACCTTGATACGCCCCGTCAGCGAGGAGCAGAGCAGCGAAACGCAGAGCATGACCACTGCCGTTACCATGTCGTCTGACCGGATGCGGAACTGCATAAAGGGGGCAATGAACATATAGTTGACCAGCATCACCGAGAACAGCGAAGCCACAACGCCGTACACCAACCCCGATGTAAAGACGTTGATATACATGACGCCCAGGATATAGGTCAGGATATAGTTGGAAGAAACAAAATCCAGCCGGAAAAATACCCAGCTTGTCAGCGTACACAGCGCAAGAACCAATGCGGTCAGGGCGCAGTCCCGCAGCCAAAGTAGGGCAGGTTTGCGTTGCGGCATGGGTGCAGGCTCCTTTCCACTACAGGGCAGGGAATGCGGCAAGGCGGCCCAGCACTGTATTTATCCTATTATAACATATTGCCGAACTCTTTGATACAAACGGAATAATCTTTATATAAATTTAATGTAGGCCTACCCGATCCGCGGCAGCCCCGGTACTTTTTTGCACGCTGGGCGGGGCATTGGTTGAAATCAGGCCGCAAATCGGTTATACTATTTTGTAATAATTGGATTGTTCTGCCCTGCGGGCGGTATTGCCATATAAAAAGGAGTGTTTTTACAATGTCCCATACTGTTATGGTGACCGGTGCCGATGGCTTTATCGGCAGCCATCTGGCCGAAGAGCTGGTAAAAAGCGGTGAGAAAGTGCGTGCTTTCTGCCTGTATAACTCGTTTGGTTCCCTGGGCTGGATCGATACCCTGCCCCCGGAGATCCGCAATGAAATGGATATCTTTATGGGCGATGTACGTGACCCCAACGGCGTGCGTACTGCCATGCGCGGGCAGGAGCGCGTGTTCCATCTGGCTGCCCTGATTGCCATTCCGTTCAGCTACCACAGCCCGGACAGCTATGTGGATACCAACATCAAGGGCACCCTGAACGTGCTGAACGCCGCCCGCGAGCTGGGCACCCAGCGCGTGATGGTTACTTCCACCAGCGAAGTGTACGGCACCGCCCAGTATGTGCCCATTGACGAGCACCACCCGTTCCAGGGCCAGAGCCCCTACTCTGCCACCAAGATCGGCGCGGACCGCCTGGCTGAAAGCTTTTACCGCAGCTTTGACCTGCCGGTTTCCATTGTGCGCCCCTTCAACACCTATGGCCCGCGCCAGAGCGGCCGCGCCATCATCCCCACCATCATCACCCAGCTGCTGGCCGGCCAGCAGGAAATCAAGCTGGGCAGCCTGACCCCCACCCGCGACTTTAACTATGTCAAGGACACCGCCCACGGCTTTATGGCCATTGCGGACTGCGATGCCGCCATTGGCCAGGAAATCAACATTGCCACCGGCGTGGAACATTCCATCGGCGATTTGGCCAATGAGCTGATTGCCCAGATCAACCCCAGCGCCAAGATCGTCTGCGAAGCCGAGCGCCTGCGCCCCGAAAAGAGCGAGGTCAACCGCCTGCTGGGTGATGCCACCAAGCTGCGCACCCTGACCGATTGGAAACCGCAGTATACCTTTGAACAGGGCCTTGCCGAAACCATTGAGTTCCTGCGCGGCAACCTGGACCAGTACAAGGTCGGCCAGTACATTCTGTAAGGGCGGTTGTAAGGAAGTTTTATGCCAATAAAATTACAAAAGCTGCCCGCCGCTGTGCGGTGGGGGCTGGCTGTGCTGTGCGCCGCCGTGTGCGGCGTGCTGTGGGCCTATTACTGGCGGGTGTTCTTTGGGCTGGATAACCGTGTGTCCCCCCTGGTGGTCACGCTGGGGTGTGCGGCCTTTCTGGAAGTATGCCTGCTGGCCGGGTATTGTGTGCGGCGGTTTGCAAAAGGATTTGCGGCAAAAGGGGCCGTGTGCATCTTTTTGTGCGGGCTGCTGTTTGCATTTGCTAACCCGCCGCTGCAAACGCCAGACGAAGCCGACCATTACCTGCGCACCTATGCCATCTCCACCGGGCACTTTGATTTTGATGCTTCCCGCACCTACCCGGACGATGTGGCCTACCTGCTGGAAGCGTTCCCCGGTGCATGGGTGAATGCGCATACCTCTGCCGGTGTGGGCACCGACCCCGATACCGGGGCGGAAAAAGCCTATAACACCGCTGGCTATGCCCTGAAGCAATACGGCAAGGACGGCGCAATGCAGAGCATGGCGGACAGCTTTGCCCTGTACCTGGCGCAAGATGTGCGGGATTCTGTGCCGGACCCAGTCAGCGAGCCGGTCAGCTTTCTGGTCATTCCATTCCTGCCGGGTGCGGTCGGTATGGCGTTGGCACGCCTGCTGGGCTTTGGCGCGCTGGGCTGCCTGTATGGCGGGCGCATCGTCAACCTGCTGGCCTACACGCTGTTGTGCGCGTTGGCGCTGGCCAAAGCGGAGCGTTACCGCCCGGCCTTTGCGGCCATTATGCTGCTGCCGATGTCGCTGTTTATGGGGTCGTCGCTGAGCTATGATGCAACCCTGCTGGGCTGCTATTACCTGATGCTTGCCCTGCTGACCCGCAGGGAGTGGAACACCCAAACGGCGGGCATTTACACCGCTGCCTGCATCTTTGTCAATATCGCCAAACCGTACCTGAACCTTTTGTGGGTGCTGCCTATCTTTTTGGTGGCAAAGCGGGAATGGCACGCCAAGGGACGCCGCCCGCTGTGGGCGCTGGGCGGCTTTGGCGGTGCTATGGCCGTTACCCTGCTGACGGAATGGTACGGAACGGCGTTCCGCTATAACTATCCCATGATTGAGCGCCAGGGCGGCAGCACGGTAAACGGCGGTGAACAGCTGGCCTTTGTGCTGCGCAACCCTCTGCGGACCATTGCTGCGTTCTGGGGGACCCTGGGAGAGAATGATTTCTTTATTGGGCAGCTCGGCCTGTTCGGCTGGAAGGACCTGCCCATCAGCTTTTTGAACCTGACCGGCCCGCTGGTGCTGCTGTTGGCCGCCCTGCTGGCTGCTGCGCAGCCAAAACGCGCCGATGCGTTCCCCACCCGCCGCCGTGTGGGCGGAGCGGCGCTGCTGGCGCTGGTGTACGCCGCCGGTGCCATGGCAGCCATGTATATCACCTATACCCCGGTGGGCATGGTGCGCATTGTGGGGCTGCAGGCGCGGTATTTCCTCTGCGTCTGGCTGGCATTGCTGCCCGCCCTGGCCGTGCTGCTGCGCAAAACCATCTGCCCCGCCATCACGGAAGAAAAGGCCGAAGCGGCCATCACCCCGCTGTGCGCCTGCTATGCCGTTTTGGGCGCTGTGCTGCTCTTCCAGCACTACTTTGTGGGGCCGGTGTACGTCGTATACGCGTGAGCTGGCTTACGCGTATATGAGAGAATCGTTAAAAGAATAAAGAATAATGGCGGTGTGCCTGCGGCACGATCAAATCTGCGGTTTTTCGCGGCTTTTGCGTGATAGTCTGCGAATATAGAATCAGCCTTTATATGCTACCTTGCCCCAATTTTCTGAGCCGCCCACCGGGCGGCAATCCACCGCTAATGATTCATTGCTAATTACTAATTTGATTCTGATTCCGGGAGGTGCTGTACCGTGCAGATTGTATTCGGCCTGCTGTTTTTGCTGTTCTTCTCCGCATGCTGTCTGTGCGTGGCGGCATGCACCCGGTTCGATGCTGCCCTGCTGCCGCTGCCCGCTTTGTGCGGGTCGGTCGTGGTGCTGTATCTGCTTTCCCTGCTGGGGCTTTTGCAGTTCGGCCATTTTATCATCATGGCGGTCTGGCTGGCCGGCGGGGTCTATTTTGGGGTGCGTGCCGGGTGGCGGGCTATCCGGCAGGCACTGTTCAGCCCCGGCTTTTTGCTGTTTGTGGGCGGCAGCTGTTTTTTGTGGGTGCTGTTTGCTTTGCAGCAGCCCATGTTTACCCAGTGGGATGAATTTACCGCCTGGGGCCTGGCCCCCAAGATGGTGGCGGAGCGCGCTGCGCTGTATGTGGCGGATCCCATCAACCTGACGGCGAGCTTTACCTACCCGGCAACCAGCCTGGTTTCCTATCTCTTCCAGCGCGTACCGGGCCAGTTTTATGAATGGCAGTGCCTGGCCGGGCTGGATATTTTGTTCCTGGCCTGCATTGCCCCGGCGGCAGCCATGCCGCGCAAAAACTGGGCGGGTGCTGTGTTGGTGTTTGCTGCGGGCTTTCTTCTGCCGTTCTTTTTCAGCGTGGTTCCGGCGGGCACCCCATCCACCATGTACGCCAACGCCATGGCGGATACCCCCCTGGCGCTGCTGTTTGGCGGAACCCTGTGCCTGTATGCCGCGGCGGGCGGGCGCAAAACCGGCTTTTTTGCCTGTGCCATGCCACTTGCCGTGCTGACCATGACCAAAGATATCGGTTTTGCCTATGCCTTGATCGTTGCGTTCCTGATCGGGCTGGATCAGCTGTTCGGTACGCCGCACCCGGATACAAAGCCTGCCCGCATTTTCGGCGTATCGCTGGCAAAATGCAGTATTCTGGCGGCGGTGGTGCTGGCGGTGTTTATCAGCTGGAACCGCTATACCGCCGCTGTGACCCCAACCGAAACCACTGGGGCCAGCGTGGGCAGCGCGGGCCTGAGCTATGGTGCTGTGCTGACCGGCGGCATCAAGCAGCTGCTGGGCATTGGGCGCGAAGAACGCTTTGCCCAGATCATGCAGAGCATGGGCCAGGCATTTTTGTACCGTCGCGTCTGTTTGGTGGGCGCGCCCATCATGGCCGTCAGCTGCATTCTGCTGCTGTTCACGGCGGCTTTTGTGGCAGCGCCTGCCGGTGCTGCACGCCGCCGCACCGTGGTTGGCTTTGTGGGCGGGGCGTTCTGCTTTGCCGCGCTGTATCTCTTCCACCTGATTTTGTACTTCTACAATTTCTCCGAGGCCGAAGGCTCCGCCTTGAAGGACTATGAGCGTTATATCGCGCCCTACCTGCAGGGGTGGATGCTGTACGGCTTCTGTGTGCTGGGCTTTGCGGTGGGGCAGGGCAGCGGCGCGGCGCAGCGGCTGGGCCGTGCGGCGCTGGGGCTGGCCGCTGCGGCAGTGCTGGGTATTTTTGCCTGGCGCGGTGTGCCCGCAGCCGGGTTCTGGACCAACGCCGACAGCCTGTACACCCTGCGCCGCGATGTAAAGAACCGCGCTGAAGCAATGAACACCGTGCTGGACTGGCCGGACCGCGTGCTGGTCATCAGTCAGGGCGATGATGCCACCCGCTGGTACTACTACAAGTATGAGCTGACCGCCAAGGTGGTCAACGGCTATGGCGGTACCTGGTGGGGCAACGATGATTATTCCAGCCGTTGGGACTCCGACTTTATGAACCTGGTGGAAAGCCTGAACTGGACCTTGTATGACTTTGAGGCGGTCTGCACCGCAGACTCTCTGACCGCCTATATGGAAGAAAAGCAGATCGACTACCTGCTGATCGACCGCGCGGACGACTATCTGGAGCGGGAGTTCAGCAGCCGGTTCGAAGGCGGGCTGAAAGCGAATATGCCCGCAACCCTCTACCGGTTTGAAGGCCGCAGCAAGCCTATCGCCTTTACCCCGGTGGCTGTGGCAGAAAGCGGGGTGGTACAATGAAAGATAAACGCCCAACCAAGCGTTTTGCCGCCCCCGCCCGTGCGGGCCGCCCGCTGCGCCCCCAGCAGCTGCTGATATTGGCATATGCCGCCGCTGTTATTGTGTGGCTGGTGTACGTGCTGGTGGGCAGCGCTGTGATGCTGAACCATAAAGCAGACGGCACTATGGTGACCCGCACCCTGACGGCGGATGACCTGGAATTTGAAAGCTTTGTCAATTATGATGACGATGAATGGCATACCGCGCCGGTGGATGAACCCGGCTGGTATCTTTCCACCGACAACGACCCGCACATCATCTGGCGGGGCGAAGCCTGGCTGGAAACGGTGGAGCTGGACGCCGTGCACTACCTGCCGTCCGGCAGCGTAGCATTGTATTACCTGCGCCCCGGCCAGACCGAGTACAGCGAGACCCAGAAAGTTTTTGCCCGCGTGAGCGGCGAAAACCAGTATACCTTTGACCTGGGCGGCCTTACCGTGACCGGGCTGCGCATTGACCCGGACAGTGTGGGCGGCGTGCCTACCCGGCTGGACGGCGTGGTGCTCAACCCGGTGCAGCCGTGGTACCTGCGCTTTGTGCCAAACGGCGGCCAATGGCTGCTGCTGTTGTTTGCCCCGGCTGTGGGGGCTGCGTTTGCCTGCCTTGCCGTTGATGTTTTCCGCAAAAAGTAAAAAAGAGCCCTGTGGGGCGGTGCGCCCATGGCTTGGGGGCACACCCGCAGGGCTTTTATGTTGTATAAAATGGTGATTCTATGGAGCTGCTTTGCATCTTTGCCGCGCTGGCGGTGCTGTTTTTGTTCTGCGCGTTCCTAACGCTCAAATGTAACCTGCATGCTGCGCTGGCCCCGCTGAGCGCGCTGGGCATTGCCGTTGCCTGGCTGACGGCTGCGGGCATGGCAAACCTGCTGCTGCCCGGCACTGTGCTGCTGTGGGCGGTGTTTGCGGGCAGCGGCGTGTGGGCGCTGGTGCCCCACAAAGGCCAGCGCCCGGCCTACCGCCGCCTGGTTACACCGGGGGCGGTGCTGTTCTGGGGCATGGCGCTGGCATTTGCGGTGTACTTTTTCATCCGCCAGCCGCTGGCAACCAAGTATGATGAACTCAGCCTGTGGGCTACCGCCGTAAAGGTGACCAAGGCGGATAACCGCCTGTATGCCCTGGCTATCCTTGGAACCCCCTGGCCCCAGACCCAGAACCCCGGCCTGCCGCTGCTCTCCTACTTCTTCCAGTTTTTGGGCCATTATGCAGACTGGAAGATCTATGTGGCGTATGATGTGCTGGCCGCCGCCGTGTTTGCCGCGGTGCTGGGCGGGCTGAACTTCCGCCAGTACCGCATTGCGGTGCCGCTGGTAGCAATCTGCTGGTTTGCCCCCTGGTTTTTGACGGTGTATAACCATACGATCTATCTGGATACCACTTATATGACCTCCTATGGCGATGTGCCCGCGGGCCTTGCACTGGGCGGCGCTGTGGCGCTGTGGCTGGCGCTGCGCAAAACCGGCGGCCCCAAGTGGGCCGTACTGCCGGTACTGGCGCTGGCGGCCAACATCAAGGCCAACACCTTTGTGCTGTCCCTGGTGGCGGCGGGGCTGATGGCTGTGGATGCCTGGCTGTTTGCGGAGCACCCTTTCAAAAAGGGCCTTGCCCGCCGCACCGGCTTTGCCATTGCCTGCTTTGCCGCGCCCATGCTGATCTATTATTTCTGGAACATCCGCTATGTGGGCATTCTGGTTGCCAAAAGTGCCAGCGAGGGCGGCACCGGCGAAACCAGCGCCCCTTTGTCCGCTGTGGTCATCAACGGCATCAAGATTTTGCTGGGCCAGCCGGTGGAGGGCTTTTACGCCGAGCGCCAGAGCCAGTTCACCCAAGCCATGGCCGATATGGGCCACCAGTTCTGGACTTCGGATGGTCGGCTGAGCATGATCGGCCAGGGCCGCAATGTTGTGGTGCTGATTCTGCTGGTGTTCTTGGTGGCGGCCATCTGCGCCAGAGGCCGCCAGCTCAAGCTGCGCATTGGCTGCATCGGGGTGCTGTCCCTTGCATGCTTTGTGGGGTATAACCTCATGCTGGCGCTCAGCTATGGCTTTATTTTCAAGCCGGATCAGGCCGTGGGGCTGGTGGATTATAACCGCTATATCTATACCTACTATATCGGCTGGTTCTTTATGGCGCTGGCCTGCTGGAGCACCGCCCTGCAAACCGCAGATGGCGAACAGAAAGCCCCGGCCCGCCGCTGGATTGCCCTGGCGGGCCAGGCCGGTGTTTTGCTGATGGCCGCCGCCATGCTGGTGCGGGTGAACGGCATGATCCTGCCGCAGCTTTCGGTGCTGGGCTTCTCGGATGGCGAATTCGCCGACCGCAAGACCGCCCGCGCCGAAGCTGACTGGCTGTGCAGCGATTACCTGAACGAAAACGACCGCGTGTTTTTTGTCAGCCAGGGGGATAACGGCGAACACTGGTTCTCTGCCGTGTTTGATTTTTACCCCGTCCTGGTGGATTACTCCGGCGTGGGGGCCACGCAGGAGGGCGGCGGCGGAACCTTCGGCCTGCCGGAGCTGGAACCGCAGGAGAAGGGCGTGAAGCAGCGCTACTACCACCCCTACACCGCTGAACGCCTGGATGAAACCGTGCGTGCCAACGGCTGTACGGTGCTTTACCTGCAAAAGATCGACGATATCTTTGTGCAGAGCTATCAGAACCTGTTTACCGACCACCTGGCCGCTGCGCAGGCGGGGCAGACCCTGCTCTACCGCGTAACGGATGCCGGGTATGAGCCGGTCACAATGCAGATGAGCAAGGAGGCGGCCCAATGAAAGAGATGACATGGAAAAGCCGCCTGAACCGACTGTTTGCCCATCGCTTTGCCTTGCCGGTGCTGTGCTGGTGCGCGGCGCTGGTGTTCTGGCTGGTGCAGGGTGCGGTGGCCTTTGCGGGGGACAGCTCCGCCAAGGCAAAAGGCACCCTGACTGAAACCTCGATCCCCATTGAAAGCTGGCAGCTGGCCGAGCTGACCTGGGGGGAGCCGGGGGAGAACAGCGCACCCCAGGGCCAGCTGATTACCACAGGCGGCGACCCGCAGATGATTTTGGAGGATGTATCCGGCCGCGTGGTGCGTACCGTGAGCTACAACGTGGAGTTTGACGGCGATTCCCGCGAAATGTGCCTGTATTACACCACAAAAACGGGGGAGCCCTACAGCCAGGACCGCCGCGTCTTCCCCAAAGTGCTGGCAGACGGCACCTATGTGTACACCCTGCCGCGCACCCAGATCGTGGCACTGCGGCTGGATCCCTGCAGCCCCGATGAAAACAAGACCGTGGGCCTGACCTTTACTCCGCAAAGCATTACCCTGAACGCCGCCAGCACCCTGCCCGGCGGGGCAGATTACTTTATCCCCACCTGGTACCAGCTGTTCGGCCTGATCGTGTACCCCGCCCTTGCCGCCGCCGCATTGGATTGGCTGTGGGCCGTGGGCAGACAGCTTGTCAAAAAGAAACAATAACCCGACAATAGCCTGATACAACAAAGCACCGTGCCGCAAGCAGGAGAACCCCCTGCATGGCGGCACGGTGTTTTTTGTTGGTATGGGTGAAATCAGCAAAAGGCATCCCCCAGCCGAGAGCGAATGTATTCCAGGAACGCGGCAAATGCTGGGGCATATTGCCATCGTGTGGTGCTGTCCTGGGCATTGTTCCCGGCCATGGTGGCCACCGGCACCGACAGGATCTTCGCCAACCTGTTCTGGATGGGGGTGATGATCTGGAGGGAATGAAAAGCGGGCTAAGCAGCCAAAAAGGAATCACAATGTTTAGGCAAAACCGCACAATTCCCGCCTTACGGCTTAAGCACCGCTCCGGCAGCTGCGGCACGGCATCTGCGTTGCCAAAATGCT
>OLVU01002021.1_pt1 | contig 11258 bp, 8 predicted proteins | sample 1673321 | NCBI WGS metagenome assembly OLVU01 (sample SAMEA3178942, study PRJEB25190) | human gut metagenome | biome: human gut; feature: human-associated habitat; material: faeces | place: Austria | collected 2013 | reverse complement strand
AAAGGAAAATGCGGAAGTAAGAGCTTGTGTAGACTTCACTATCTAATATAACTCAGGAATTTCCTGAGTTTTTTTAATTACATATCTATTACATAACTTTCGTTGTATAATATAGTTATCATGTTTGACGGAGGATTATTATGAATACAGCTTTAGTAATTATGGCTGCTGGTATTGGTTCACGTTTTGGTGGAGGAATCAAGCAGTTAGAACCAGTTGGACCTAATGGTGAAATCATTATGGATTATTCAATCCATGATGCCATTGCCGCTGGTTTCAACAAAATTATCTTTATTATCCGTAAGGATATTGAAGAAAACTTCAGAGAAGTTATTGGAAATCGTATTGAAGAAGTCGCTAAGAAGTATGATGTAGAAATTGCATATGCATTCCAGGATTTAAAGGCATTACCAGAAGGAATTGAATGTCCTGAAGGACGTACTAAGCCTTGGGGTACTGGACAGGCAGTACTTGCTTGTGATGGTTTAATTCATGAACCATTCGCAGTTATTAATGCAGATGACTATTATGGTAAGGAAGCATTTGTACAGATTCATGATTTCTTATTAGACTATACACCTGAAAAACCAGATCATCTTGCCATGGCAGGATTTATCTTAAAGAATACTTTAAGTGATAATGGTGGTGTAACAAGAGGTATCTGTGCAGTGAATGATGAAGGATACTTAACTGATGTAGAAGAAACTAAGAATATTGAAAAGACTTCTACTGGTGCACGTGTAGGAGATAAAGAAATTGATCCTAACGTAAATGTATCTATGAACTTCTGGGGATTAACTCCTGAATTCGTAAATACTTTAAAAGAAGGTTTTGTAGAATTCTTTGAAAACATCAAAGATCCACTAAAGGATGAATACTTATTACCTATCTATATTGGTGAACTTCTAAGAGAAAACAAATTAAGTGTTAAGGTATTAGAAGTACAGGATTCATGGTTTGGTGTAACATATAAAGAAGATGCACCTGTTGTAAAGGAATCATTTAAGAAGTTAATTGATGAAGGTGTTTATTCTTCAAATTTATTTGATAATATTAAGTAAACGAAAAGGCAGTATGCAAAAATTTAAGCATACTGTCTTTTATTTTAGTGTATTTTATAGTTATAGAACTCTACCGTTCTTTACAGTGTATTTTTTACCTTTATAACGAACACGACCTGAATAATTCCAGTCTAAGCGTCCATTAATAATATAGAAACGCTGATTATCGTGATATGCAATACCTGTATAGTTCCAGTCTAATCGTCCTTTTCCAATATAGAACCACTGATTATTGTACTGTGCAAGGCCTGTATAGTTCCAGTTTAAACGACCGTTTTCTACATAGAACCATTCATTACCTTTTTGAACCAGTCCTGTATAATTCCAGTTTAAACGACCATTTTCAACATAGAACCAATAATTCTTGTATTGAGCAAGACCTGTATAATTCCAGTTAAGCTTACCTTTTTCAATGTAGAACCACTGATCATTATACTGAGCTAGTCCTGTATAATTCCAGTTAACACGTCCACGTACAATATAATACCATTCATTACCAGACTGACCTAATCCGGAATAGTTCCAGTTTAAACGACCTTTTTGAACATAGAACCACTGATTATTGTATTCTACAATACCTGAATACTTCCAGTTTAAACGTCCCTTTTCTACATAGAACCAATAATTATTGTACTGTGCAAGGCCTGTATAATCCCAGTTAAGCTTACCTTTTTCAATATAGAACCACTGATCATTATACTGAGCTAGTCCTGTATAATCAGAATTAACTGCACCTTTTTCAATATAGTACCAGTCATTACCATACTGGAATAAGCCATTGAAATCTTTATTGACTTTACCATCTTCCACATAATACCAAGTACCTTTTTTGTTTACCTGTGCAAGAGTTGTTTCGTGTAAAACTTCATCATCCTGCATTAAGTACCAATCACCATCCACGTAAACTAGATTAGCTTCTGTAGAATGATTATAAGTAACTGTAACTGTCTTAACCCCATCAGTATCACCTTTTACTGTATAGTTATAGTTACCTTTTGATGCATAATAACCATTAACTTTTGGAAGTTTGATTGTCTTTGTATCACCAACATTTACATTTACATATTCAGTCTTAAGAACTTCTTTTTCTTTATTCACGATATTGATTCTTGTAGTCTGAACCTTACCTAAAGACACTGTATCTTTATAGAACTTTAATGACTGTAATGCATTACCCTGGATATCAAATAATGTTGCGTTATCCCAGCTTGATCCACCCCATGAAGGCTGACCATTATAATACATTTCATCATCTGGTGCATAACCTACAGCACCCTTAGAAGCCCATCCAGTACCATACTTATCAGCAACTTCTTTATTGTACTCCCAGTTAGTCCATCCGGCTTTCACTGGAATCCATCCTGGCTCCCAATAGAAGCCACCTAAACCGTTATCCTGTTCAGTAAGAACCTTATACATATCAGTTAATTCATCTACCTGACCCTGAGGACCAATTTCATACTGATAAAGTCCATAATCAGAACCGATAGAGTTTGGTGTACCATCACCATCTTCATAACTGTTAACCCATGCAGTTTCCATAACCGCAAATAGCTTTCCTCTTTCTTTTGCAAGAGTCTGTACATCCCTCAACATATCAGGTGTATTCCACCAGAATGGGTAATAAGAAGAACCTAAAACATCATAGTCTACATTTCCTTTTTCCCATGCATCCATGATCATAGAATAGATTTGACGATTAGGTGTTTCAATATGTAATGTAACTAAAGCATCTGGAAGAATTTCACGTACTGCTTTAGAACCTGCATTTAAATAACGGTCTAATACAGAATACTGAGATTCATTTTTCCAAACAGAATTATTACTGTCTTTATTATGAATACCAGCCATACCTTTGGTAATTTCATTACCAACCTGTACCATACCTACATCAACACCTGCATCTTTAAATTTCTGTAAAGTATCTTTAGTGAAGTCATGGATATTTTCACACATCTTATCTGGATCGTTAGCATCCTTCTGCCATGCTTTTGGTAGAATCTGTTTTGCAGGATCTGCCCAGAAATCAGAATAATGGAAGTCAACAAGCACCTTCATACCATACTTAGTTGCTTCTTTACCAATCTTTAATCCATTATCTACAGTGCTATCTCCACCACCGTATGTTTCACCTTTTTCATTGTATGGATCATTCCAGATTCTTAAACGGATATAGTTAACACCATTATCCTTTAAGATTTTCATTAATGGCTGTTCTTTGCCATCATAATCATAATATTTAACACCTGCATTAGTAAGTGCTACATATGATCCAACATCTACACCTCTGATTGTAGATTCAGACATATTAGAAATCTTATTAATAGTGACATTCTTTTCCTTTAAACCAGTATCATCACCATATTCATAAGGATCTCTGTATGAATCAATATCAATATTCCAACCCTGTGCAAAACCAAATACTGCAAGAGAAGTCTGTGCAAGTCCCTGTTCATTAAAGAAACCATTCCAGCTTCCTACATATTCAGCTTCATCATAAATTAAACCACCTGCATTACTATCACTAATAGAAGCACTTAATAAATTATAAATGCTGTCTGCCTGTGTTTCAGTAGATGCTGTTTCATCTTCATTCTTACGTGGAACTTGATGTTAGAAACAATTAACTGCTTATCTGCTGCCTTTTCTTTTACTGTAGCACGTAATGTTTTAACATAATCATTAATACCATTACGATCAGCATAAAGATTAACACCTAAATAGCTATAGTCTACGCCTGCATAACCTAGCTTTTCAATCACATACTGAATACCTTCAGCATCATCAGGTGCTGCAAAACTTAAAGCTGTTTTAACACCTTTTTCATTAATAAGTTTAGAGATGTTAGCCATTGCGACAAAGCCATCCCATCCTCCACCTTCAGTTAGACCAAGGAAATTATAATTCACTTCATTTCCAATAGTCATCATAGTAGGTAAAGCATCATTCTTACTTAAAGTATCAAGTACTTCCTTAGTATAGTCTGTTGCCTTTTCTACCGCATTATCCTGAGTCCATCCTGCAGGTAATTGCTGACTATTTGCATAAGTAACATCATCAGAATAGAATAATGTGATGTTTGTTTTTAAGCCTGCTTCTTTAGCTGCTTTAATTGTTTTGATAGCACTATCTAGTGTATAACATTTAGTTTTATCACTTGATGTGTCCGGATTTACTGCAACCTTGACAGAAATCGTATTAATTCCCTGTCCCTGTACAAACTTAAATAAGTTATCAATTTTGACGCTCTTGTAATTGTAATACGTTTTACCCCATTCCAAATCCTGCTGGTAATGAGTAAAATCTGCGCCTAATACAGTCTGATCGTTAATGCCTTCAATCTTCTTGTAATCAGCTACAGAACGACTCAATGATGTTGCAGTGACTTGATTGTTGTTATGCATAGTTGGTACTGGAGTTACTGCGCTTACACCAGACATGCCCATCGAACAAACAAGCGCTGCACTTACAAAACCTGTAATCAACTTTTTGTTCATATATATCTCCCTTCCTCTTATATAGTATGAGAATATATTAACATAATTTCACACAAAGAATCATCCAATGTAACATAAAATGACATATATAAGTATAAAAAGCTATATTTAGAGATAAAAAAACCTTCTCACGAAGGTTTATAGTGATAAGAAGAAATCTTGCATCTTCTTAGCTTCTGTATTTATTTCTAGATTACGTTTTTCAAATGCTTCGATATTAAAATGCTTAGATTGATGAGATGCTTCTTCGATTGCTTCTACCCACTTGTCTACTGCTTCATCCGTAATAGGAAGCATCTTCACATTATCATTCACAATAGAGGCTAGAGAAATAGTATCAGAGATCATGCATGGTAATCCATTGGCTTCTGCTTCTAATAAAGCGACACTTAAGCCTTCAAAACGAGAAGGGAAGATATATTGATCCATAGCCTGGATATAATCACTCACATTACTCTTAATACCTAAGAATTTGACATCATCTTCAATACCATATTCTTTAACCTGATTTTTAAGTGTTTCTTTATCTTCACCATCTCCAATAAGTATCAACATATACTTACCAGGGTATCTATGATCCAACTCATTAAATACCTTTAATAGATAGGGATGATTCTTCTGGAAATGGAATCTTCCTGTATGACCTAATACAATCTTATCTCCTGCATGAAGTTCTTCTCTTATAGATTGTCTGATTTCTTCATTTGGTTTAAAGAAGTTCACATCTACCGCATTATTAATCAATTTATAGTTTGGTAATACTGCATTCTTCCCAAAGAACCATTCATTCGCATCTTCTGAACATGTCCAAAAGTCTGTCGCATATTTTCTAATCTGTGTTCTATTGAACTTATGTAAACATCCTCTTAAGAAGCTATCTCCATTAGCCGCATTATGACAATGAATAATACGTGTAGGGATGCCATATTGTTTAGCCTTCTTTAGGTAATCAATATTCGCAAGAGAACATGTATTAAACCAAATAGCTTTATATTCAGAAGCATGGGTCTTAAAGAAGTTTTCTAAAGCTTCAGAGAAAGCTTTTCTATCCTTGCTTCTTGCAGGAATACGATAAATAGTACCACCTAAGCTTAATATCTCTTGTTCATGAGCAACTACTTCTGTATTACATAAGAAATCAAATTGTACACGTGTACGATCTAGATGGCGATAGTAGTTCATAATAACAGCTTCCATACCACCTGGATTATCTGTAATTCCAAATACTAGTACTTTCATAATCTACTCCTTATTTACTCTTAGAAAACTGTTTCTGTCTTACTTGTCCTACAAGTAATGCGAATCTATTCATTTTATGTTTTAAGAACCATAATGGTACTTTACGTGTCATAGACATACCATTATAGTTAGAGTTCTTTATAGCACGTTTAAATAAATCATTCTTCATTAATGTATTTAAAGAAGACATCGCTTGATCTTTATTTTGTGGATGTGCACAATAATTCACTAGAATAAGTAATACATGATAACTTACAAAGTTATAGAATAATGTTTCTATATTCTTATCTTCTGCCATGACATCTTTTAAGTCTTCTTCTACTGCTTTCATAGATAAGAGAAATTTATCTGCATAAGCTGTATCAAACTTACGTACTGCAGATTGATCATTGAATATATAATGAACTAAAGGATGTTCGTCACCTCCAATAATATTCCAGTTCTGTGAGGCACGTGCACAATATTCTGCATCTTCAGCTAAGCTTAATTCTTCATTTAATAATACATTTTCAATAGTAGAAGCTTTAATGAGTTTACCCCAGCAGAATCCTACACCTGCCTGGACATTTAATAGATCCTTTAAATAATCCTTCCAGCCCTTATACATTGTATCTCTAATATAGTGAAGCATCTTTTCACTATGATCACTATAGTCTCTACTATAGTTACAGATCACACAATCTGCCTCTGCTTCTACTGCATGATTTAATAGTATTTCACAGGCATTACTTTCAATCCAGTCATCTGCATCTAAGAACATGATATAGTCTCCCTTAGCTGTTTTTACACCTAAGTTTCTACCAGAACATACACCGCTCTTAGAATTCTTTACAACTGTCACATTCTCTTTTGTATTTAATTCACTTAAAGTATCCTGCAACTCATCATTACATCCGTTATCAATAATAATCACTTCTACATAATCATAAGTCTGATTCAAACAGCTTTCGATTGTCTTATTGAAATAAACAGGATTTCCACGATATACAGGAATAATAATAGATATTAAATTCTTCATTATTCAAATACCTCTTTTACTTTAGCTAGTGCAGCTGCAATAACTGCATCCATATCATAATACTTATATTCTCCAAGTCTTCCACCAAAGATCACTTTAGTTTCTGCATCGCCTAGCTTCTTATATTCTGCATATAAGGCACCATTCTTTTCATCATTGACTGGATAGTATGGTTCATCTCCTAGCTTCCATTCAGAGCTGTATTCTCTACTGATAACAGTCTTTGGCTGTGTACCGAATTCAAACCACTTATGTTCAATGATTCTTGTCCAAGGTGTCTGGGCATCTGTATAGTTTACTGCCGCATTTCCCTGGAAATTTGGCTTATCTAATACTTCTGTTTCAAATCTGACTGATCTGTATTCTAGTGTTCCTAGCTTATAGTTGAAGTATGCATCGATAGGTCCTGTATAAACAACCTTATCTGCTAAGCTATCTAGTTCTTCCTTGTTTTCTAGATAATCTGTATTCAATCTTACTTCAATACCTTCAAGCATGTTTTCTACCATCTTTGTATATCCACCCATTGGAATACCCTGATATAACGCATTGAAGTAGTTATTATCAAAAGTAAGTCTTACTGGTAATCTCTTGATGATGAATGATGGAAGTTCTGTACATGGTCTTCCCCATTGTTTTTCTGTATAGCCTTTAATAAGCTTTTCATAGATGTCTCTACCAACTAATGAGATAGCCTGTTCTTCAAGATTCTTTGGTTCTCCCTTGATTTCCTGTCTCTGTTCTTCAATCTTGGCAGCTGCTTCTTCTGGAGTCACTACTCCCCACATCTTATTGAATGTATACATGTTGAATGGAAGAGAATAAAGTTCTCCCTTATAGTTTGCAACGGGTGAGTTAGTAAATCTATTGAACTCTGCAAACTGAGTAATATACTGCCATACTTCCTTATTATTTGTATGGAAGATATGTGCACCATACTTATGTACATTGATGCCTTCTACTTCTTCTGTATAGATGTTTCCGGCAATATTAGGTCTCTTATCAATGACAAGAACCTTCTTTCCTCTCTTATTGGCTTCATGCGCAAAGATTGCGCCATAAAGACCTGATCCTACTACTAGATAATCATATTTACTCATCTAAGTGTCCTCCTTGGTTAAATAGTAAATCATGTAATACTGGAATAATCATAAAACTGATAACTGAAACTGTGATAGTAAATAATCTAGGATTTATTAAACTAGATGTTGTAATCACAAATGAAATAAATAGTAACCCATCTTTCTTAGTTTTATAAAGATGCCAGATCACTATTGAAATAATCGCAAAGAATGCGATAAAGAAGATCCATCCATTTTCAAATAAGATTCTCATATATTCATTATCAATGAAGTTACTTCTAATAATAGTTCCCTCATTCTCTTTAGTTAGGAAATAACCAACTAAATCAATATTTGAACCAAATAAGCTTAAACCATAACGTTTAAAATCATAGAATGTCTGATAAAGTCTATTTGAGAATACATGATTGAATTTCTGTGCAATCTTGAAGATAATACCATTCACATTCATTGTATTGAAGATGAATCCATATAACATCACAAGAATATAGCTTCCAATTGGGAATAATGGAAAGCATGTCGCATAGGCTTTTTTAAAGAATTCAACTACATTCTTGAATTTATCAAGAATACCTACAGAATTCATAAAGATGCCAATAAGAATACATTCTGATATCAACATTTCTGTTCTGGAATCAGTTAAGAAATAAGAAAATACAATAAGAAGCTGATATAAGCCTAGCTTTTCAGGACTGATCTTAAAGTTCTTCTTATATGAATAATAGAGAATCATAAATAGGAGAAACTGAGATAAATAAGTAGGATAACCAAATCCTAAAGAATGTCTCATTGTACCATCAGCTCTCATATTGACATAATCATGCATAAGTCCAAATGAACTTAATGTCGTAATAAGAATTAATGAAATAAACTGTGCAGAGAAGATTGTATTTAATACGTCTTCAAAATCAAAACAACTTGCATAAATAAGTGTAAATAATAAGAAAACCCAAGCTTTGTTTTTAGTGAGTAATAAATTCATCACAATACTAAACAATACGAGTAATACAACACCTGCCACAAAGTACTGTTTCTTATCAAAATTCTTAATTTTGTTTATATAACTCTTTAAGTCTAAAATCTTGACTTTTTTGCATATTACAAACAAGAAATATACATAACAAACATATCTCAACAGCTTACATAAAGTAGCTGCTTTAGAAAAGCTAAAGCTTAAAGTAGTGATATCTAAAAATAATGTAAAATAATAAATAGCTAATACGACTAAACCCATTTGTGTTGTCGTTAACTTTTGTATAAATGTCTTTACTTTATTGATCATTGAATACCCCCTCAATTAATGCATACTCATATATCTAAAGCTATATGGTGCGCCACTAAAGTTACAAATAAGACCAGTGACACTCACATTAATTACGTATCTCTGTCCCTGATGAATAACAGGAATGAATGCATAATCACGCATTGCGACTCTTTCTGCATTTAGGAATGCATAATAACGTTCATCCTGACTTTGTGCGTTGGTTGCAGTTGTAAAGAAGTTATTAAATTCATTACTTGCATAATGATTAATACCCTGGTTATTGACTGCAAGAGGGGCTAAATAATCATAGGCATCATTACATGTACCTTTAATACGTAATAAAGATAATTCTGCCTGTTCATAATCCACTGTATTTACTTCTTTTAAGTACACCTTGAATTGTTTTGTTGATTCAAGATCTTTTTTAATTTCTCTCGCAATAAGCTTAGCCTGTGGATAGTCTTTAGTATAAGTTAAAGTAAATGTAAATTTCTTTAACTTATATTCTTTAAGAAGCTTCTTTAAGGACTTCTTTGCATCTTTCTTCTTATACTTCAATTTATATTTACAAGCATCTCTCATAAACTGCTTCTGTGAGTTGAAACAGATTCCCATAGGAAGTAAACCTTCAGCCTTCTGAGTTCCGTCATTCAATACATTTTTATCGTATTTATTTCTTCTAAGTAATGAAGACATTGCTTCACGTACTCTTAAGTCTGATAAATACTGATCCTTGAAATTAGGCACCAAATCCCACATTACACTGTCATTATCTGCAGTACTTGAATCTTTTTCATCATACTTCTTCGCTTTTTCACCAGTTACTGATGCAAAATCAATCTTACCTTCATCAAATAATTTGATTTTTTCATCATTACTGATTCCAAAAAGCATATTAACTTGATCAATATTTGACTTCTTTGCGAAATAACATGTCTTATTCTTCTTTAGTACAATCTTATCTTTAGAAATAGAAGATACTTTATATGTCCCACATGATAATAATGTCTTAGGAGAAGTCGCATACTTGTCTCCCTGTGCTTCCACAAACTTCTGATTTAATGGGAAGAAGACTGGCTGAGTCACCAAATCCATAAAACGTGTAGTCTTATATTGAAGATGTACAACTAATTTCTTATTCTTCACATAAACACCTAAAGTATCTACAGGCTTTAAACCTTTATAAATATCATCAGCACCTGCAATCGCAGCACCATAAGATGTCAATAGCTTAGATGCTTCAGAACGCATAGATAAGGCTCTCTTCCATGCATAAACAAAGTCTTCTGCAGTCACTGGATCTCCATTAGACCACTTTACGTTCTTTCTGATTTCAAAAATATATGTTTTGCCATCCTCACTCACTTTTTTACTCTTCGCAATAGCTGGCTTAAGCTTACTCTTAACATTATAAGCATATAATCCATCACCAAATGCCTGAATCACATTTGTAGATGTTTCATCAATAGCCTTTGATGCATCTAAAGATGTCACATAACTAGAATCCGCAAAATTAAATACCTTCTGTAAATCCGCATTATTAGTCAAAGAACAGCCTGACATCAAACTCATTGCGAGTACAAGTGTTACTATTTTCTTAAATAAACTCATTAAAAACTCTCCCCATACTTCTTATGTAAGAACTTAGCCTTTAAGAAACCCATTCCCTTTTTAAACATATCGATCTTTTCCATATATACAAATGGAACTTCTTTGTAGGTATAACCGTTCTCATTCATCCAGACATCTAATAGTACTTCACTAATTCTACCTGGATAACGTGCATGGAAGCTATTATATTCGGTACCTTCAAATCTTTTGGTAAGTTCAAATAGAATATCAAATAACCATTCACAATAAGCATCAAAATATTCTTTCTTCATCACAAACATATTAAAGGCATATATCAGATTCGATGAAAATGCTGCTGTTATTATAAAAGACGATTTGAACCCACGTGGAACACGTATTTTTGGACCAGTAGCCAGAGAGCTCAGAGAGAAACACTTTATGAAGATCGTTTCCTTAGCTCCGGAAGTATTATAGGGAGGTACAGACTGTGCAGAAAATTAAGAAGGGTGACCTTGTAAAAGTGAT
>OLVU01002015.1_pt1 | contig 11288 bp, 9 predicted proteins | sample 1673321 | NCBI WGS metagenome assembly OLVU01 (sample SAMEA3178942, study PRJEB25190) | human gut metagenome | biome: human gut; feature: human-associated habitat; material: faeces | place: Austria | collected 2013 | reverse complement strand
CATCGACTTCGGCATCTACCCCTACACCACCTCCTCCAACGTCATCGGCGCTTACGCCCCCATCGGCGCAGGCATCCCGGGCCATAAGCTGACCAACAGCATCGGCGTGATGAAGGCTTACTCCTCCTGCGTGGGCGACGGTCCCTTTGTCACTGAGCTGGCCATGACCGAGGAAGAGAAGCACGCCCTGCGTGAGGCTGGCCACGAGTACGGCGCTGCCACCGGCCGTCCCCGCCGCGTTGGCCCCATCGACCTGGTGGCAAGCCGCTACGGCGTGTTCTGCCAGGGCTGCGATGAGGTTGCCCTGACCCTGCTGGACGTGCTGGACTACATGGAGAAGATCCCCATGGTCACCGGCTACAAGCTGACCGACGGCACCATCACCAAGCGCTTCCCCATGGGCATGGCTCTGGACACCGCACAGCCCGTGGTGGAGTATCTGCCCGGCTGGCACTGCGATATCACTGCCGCCCGCAAGTGGGAGGATCTGCCCCAGGAAGCCCGCGATTACGTTGAGTATCTGGAAAAGGCTATTGGCTGCAAGATCACCTACATCTCCGTGGGTGCCGAGCGTGAGGCCTACATCCACCACAACGTCTGATCCGCGCCACAGAACCCGCCGCATTGAAAAGGAAGCGTGACTATGTTTGATATCATCACGGACAGCGCCTGCGACCTGACCCCTGAGACGGCCGCAACACTGAATATTGAGATCATCCCCTTCTATGTCTCGCTGGACGGTGAGCACTACCGCAAGGAGGGCAAGGAGATCGCCGTGCGCGATTTCTACCAGTTCATGGTAGATAACCCCGCGGCCTATCCCAAGACCAGCCTGCCTTCTCTGGAGGATTTTGAAACCGCCTTCCGGGCCCATGCCGAGGCGGGCCGCCCGGTGCTCTGCATCTGCTTTACCAGCAAGATGAGCGGCTGCGTGGGCAGTGCCCGCAACGCCCGGGAGCTGGTGCTGGAGGATTTCCCCGATGCTAAGATCGAGGTCATTGACAGCACCGCCGCCACCGTGACCGAGTCCATCGTGGTGGAAAACGCGGTGGCCATGCGGGATGCAGGCTGTACGCTGGACGAAGCCGTGACCTGGCTGGAAGCGGAAAAGATCACCAACCAGATCTTCTTCACGGTGGGTAATCTGGACTACCTCATCAAGGGCGGGCGCATCGGCAAAGTCACGGGCCGTGCCGCCAACATTCTGGGCATCAAGCCCATGATCCTGTTCAAGGAGGGCGAGATCTTCTCCGCTGGTGTGGCCCGCGGCCGCCAGAAGAGCTTTGAGAAGGCCCTCGACCTGCTGATGACCTATCTGGCCGAACACAACGGCACACCCGATGACTACTGCATCACGGTGGGCTACGGCTACGATGCCGACGAGGGCAAGCGGCTCTGGATGCAGACCCGCGCCGCCCTGCGCGCCAAGTACCCCACCTGCGAGTGCAATGTGGTCCTGCTGCAGATCGGCTGCACCATTGCCGTGCACACCGGCCCCTATGCGTTGGGCATGGGCGTGATGCGGCGGTGGAAAAAACAGTAACTCCCTCAGTCGCCTCCGGCGACAGCTCCCTCTAGGAGGGAGCCTGACGGCAGCGAAAAGCCTCCCTCTGAGAGGGAGGTGGCATTGCGTCAGCAATGACGGAGGGAGTTCCCACATAGTAAAAAAGAAGCCCCGACGAATGTCGGGGCTTCTTTTTGTTTTTCAGCCTTGATTTTTACGATGCACGATCACAGAAGACGGTGACACGGGTCTTGCCGCCGTAGGTGCAGGTGTACAGCACCAGGGCGTAGCCGCTGTGTTCCACTTCCTCCACACTGTGGGGGTCAAGCACTTCGACCTTGTTCACGACGTACTCATTCACGATGCCGTCCATATCGGTGAAGGTGACGCTGTCCCCCGCTGTGAGGGAGGTCAGCTTACCGAAATGGCTCTCGTAGTTGTGCGCCGCAATGACCAGATCATCGGTGCGGGAAGAGCCGAACTGGCGGCAGGGGGCGATCTTCAGGCGGGGGTAGCTCCACTCGCTCATCACCGGCAGGTCAATGCCGATGGCGGGAATGGAGATCTCACCCACATATTCGTTGCCGTCGACCTCCACCACCGGGAGTTCGGGGTCCAAGGGGCCGCTCTCTGCCTCCGGTTCCGGGGTCTCCACCTTCTGCTGAAGGTCGGCCACCACGGTCTGGGCCTCGGCACCGGCGTGGGCATCCTCGTAGCGGTTGTAGGCGTACAGGCCGCCCGCCGCCAGCAGGAGCACCACACCCAGCACGATGCAGACAAGCCCGGGGGATACTTTACGCATTCTTTTCACGTTTCTTGCTGCGCTCCATCAGATAGGCACCCACGGCCACCAGCATCAGACCGCTTGCCGTCAGAACAGGTATGGGCCAGTTCAGCTGACCGGTCTGGATCAGTTTGGGGCCTTCGGCCGGGCGGGCATCCGCCACCACGCTGGCCGGGGCGGTGGGCTCCGGTGCACTAGGGGTGGTGGTTTCAGTCACGGTCGGACGGGCATCTGCCGGGGCCGGGTTCTCCGGCGTGGCCGGAGTGGGCGGGGTGATGGGACCCGGGTCATACGGATCCGGGTAGTACGGGGTCTCGATGGCCTTGTAGCTGTTGTTGAAGGTGATGCTGCTCACCTTTTCATCCATCAGGTCGGCCTGTGTGTGCACGGCCATCCGGGCCACCAGCTTGTCGTTGTCCCACACCACGGAAACGCGCAGATAGTACACGGTTTCATCGTAGGTGCCGCGGGTGTTGACACCGGCGCGCTGGCGCACGGTGTAAACGTAATAGCCGGGCTTGGTGTAGTTGATGGGGCCAAAGCTGCCGGTCTCGCCGTCGGTGATCTCCAGAGTGGTCACCTCGGGCAGGGGCGCATTGTCCACAGCCTCAAGTTCCACAGTCAGTGTTTCCTTTGGGAGAGGTGTTTCCCCCGTGGACTGAATGGAAACCGGAAGCTCCTGCAGCTGTGTATGCTGGTCAGCCGCGGTGGCCGCAAATGCCGCCGGCTGACACAGGCAGAACCCCAACGCAAGCGTCAGGAGTGCTGCCGCGATTTTACGGAACCTCATTTCATCCTCTCCTTTATGAATCCGACGCGGACGGGATCATCCACGCCAGAAGAATGGTGCGTGCATCGGTAAACTCCGTTGAACAAGTGGACAGCGCCAGCACCTGAGCATCATCGCCCGCCGCTTTCATGGCGGCCAGCGTTTCGGTGTTCAGGTTCAGGGCGTTCTCCTGCGCAAAGGTATACAACCCCTGCAGGTCGCTGTCCCAGCGCTGGGGCTGGAAGATCGCGCTCTCAGACGAAGGGACCAGCAGACATGCAAAGGTTTTAAGATCATAGGTGCGGTCGGGCAGGATCAGCTCACCGGTGGTGTTCTCTGCAAAGAACTCTGCGTCCTTGTAGAGATCCAGATCACCGAACATCTTGCTCTCTTCCATGTGGTGACCATACAGCAGAGAGTAGGGGTCGGTGAAGTTCTTGTCGCAGTTCACATCCAAAAAGATGCTGCCTGCCAGCGAGAAATCACCGTAGACATCGGTGTTCACATAGGTAAAGTTGTCCTCGCCCTGTACCACAGGGTAGTCGATGGCGGTGTTGTCCAGTGTGACCCACGCGCAGACATCCGGGTTGATGCCCAGCAGCTCCTCAAAGCTTGCGCCGTTATCCGCGCCCGCCTTGGGCTTGAACTGCAAAAGCTCTGCCTGAACATTGTCTGCGGCGGCATACACCTGCGAGTTGTCCCACAGGGCATAGGCTGAATACGCCCCGGCGACCACCAGGAACAGCACGACCACCGCGCTCACCAGAAAGTCGGCTGCCCTCAACGCTTTTCTCTGCCAGTTGATACAGCCCACCTCCGGTTAAGCATTCTAATTGATTGGTTTTCGGATGGATACGCCCTCTCAGGCGCTGCGCGCCAGCTCTCCCAGAGGGAGAGCCTACGCATCTACACGGTCAGCTGCTGCAATCGGTCGGGCCACTTTTGCCTCTCCCCTTGGGAGAGGTGGCAGTGCGGAGCACTGACGGAGAGGGCGTGGACGCGAGCAATTACTCCTCGTCGCGGCGGCGCTTGTTCAGCATCAGGGCCACACCACCAATGGCAACGATGGCCAGCATTGCAATGTAAGGTGCATTGTCCAGCACAACGCCCATGTCAGGCTGACCCTCATGCTCGTTCACAAAGGTAACAGAAGCGGTCGTATTCACAGTACCTTCCGTCTTTGCATCGGAAAGTGCAACATCAGGATTAGATGCCAGAGAGACTTTATACTGCCAACCATCCTTCGAGGTGTCCTCAGTGATGGTATAAGTAACACCGTTCGGAATATTAGTAAAGTCTACATGCTGACCATGCTTCAAAGTAATTGCATAATCCTCGCCATAGACTAAGGATTTAACTTCATCCTTGCTGTTCTTCTTAGTAATAGTAATTTCGGTATTGCTCTTATCAAACAGAATATCGGTGTAGGTCTTTGTAGAATTGCCCTTCTCAAAAGTAACATAGAAGGTAAACTTCTCATTCAAATCACCGAAATTACCCTTAACCTTCTTTTCCAGGGTCAAAGTGTTCGTGTTATACTCGTTATTAAAGATGCCCTTTGCCTTATTCTGAGAGCCCTCTTCACGCAGAGCAACATAATAAACATACTTACCATCCGGAGCATTTGTGTTCTCGTTTAGAACAGAAACCACCATGTTCAAAGTTTTATTATCTTTTGTAATTCCAGGCAAACTGGGTTCAACTTCAGTAATTTTGTATGCGTACTTACCAACTTTCGTTGCCTTATCGCCCAAAAGCTTCATCAGGTCAAAGCTAAATTCTGCCTTATACGGCGTAGGCGCGGCAGTATAAGTCCCAGATTCCGGTGTCATGGTTACAGTCGGATTCTGGAAGCCACTAGCCACTTCACCTGCTACCACATGATTAACAGCATCAGCTGTACCCGGCGCAATCTCAAATGTAAACTTCATCCCACTCGGGGCAACACCGTTCTTAACAGTCAGCTGCTTGGTCAGCGTCACCATAGCTTGACCTGCATTAGGGGTAATCTTAGAACCCAGCTGAGTACCAGCGGCGAACGCACTTGTTGCGCCGACGGTGAGCATCATGGCGGCAGCCAGAACGCCCGCGAAGAATTTCTTCAGTTTCATTGTTATTCCTCCCTAGTAAGAAATAGTTCGTACTCCTGTGCCGCGGCCCAAACTCCGCGGTTCACAGGCAGGATGCCGGCAGCTTCTTCCGGCTTCCGTGGTATTACAGACTGCGTCGCCGCAGTAGTGTAATTACTTTTGCTTGCACATCCTCCAGCGGAACCGGGCCAAAGTCCCGGCTGTCCTCGGATTGTGTGCGGTAATCGCCCAGCACAAAAACGCAGCCCTCCGGCACCGTGTAGGGGTACTCCAGCGCGTCTTTTGCGTAGGTAGGGTAGAGGATCTCGCCGCTCTGCACCGCGCCGTTCACCACAAGGGTGCCGCTGTCGTCCAGAGCCACAAGGTCGCCCTCGCGCCCAAGGATGCGGCCCACCCGGAGCTTACCGCCCTGGGTGTAGACCACAACGTCGTTTTTTGCGTAAGTTTTTTGCAGGCGGTAGCAGATGAGCAGGTCGCCATCCTTTACCGCGGGGAACATGCTGCTGCCCTTGGCCTGCGTGAGCAGGAACACCTGCGTGAACAGCACCCAGGCGCACAGCAGGATCACCACAACGCGGCCCAGCAGGCTAATAAAATCCTGCCGGTTCTCAGCGTCCAGCCTGCGGCGGCGCACCGCCCGTGCCCCCTGCTTCAGGGCTTCATTGTCCAGCGGGTGCATCGGAATGCGCCTCCTTTTGGGGGTCAGAGCTGTCAACTTTGGTAGTATCCAAGGGCAGGCTTCCGGTCTGCTGCTCCAAGAGCACGTTATAGCGGGTGCGCTCGGCGCGGATGGCGGCTTCGTACAGGGCGTAAAGCTCTTCCAGCTTCTTCCACATTGCCGCTTCATCCACGCCGCCCAGCAGGTTCTTGCGGAATTTCACCGTCCGGAACCACTGGATGATCGCTTCCTGCTCCGGGCTGATACAGCTTTCCTCTGCACCGGGGAGCCGCTGGGGCGCTTTCTTCTTCGCCATGCGGTCAGCCCCCTTTAGTCATCTTCCTTACGGCGCTTGCGCAGCATCAGCAGGGCCACGCCGCCAGCCACCACAGCCAGGATGACAATGTAAGGCAGGGTGTCGAGGAGAACACCAAGGTCAGGCTCGAGCGTCCGGTGATTGGTGAAGTGAACCGTCTGCTCAGTTGTACCGATTGTTACAGTTGCAGTACTATTCTTTTCGTGTACCTCACCGTCTGTACCAATCTGCCAGCTGGTATCGTACTTTTCATCACTATAGTCGTCCTCTACAACCTTGTACTCACCACTTGGCAGATTCTTGAAGGTAATCGAAGCTCCGTCTTTCAGCGTAAACTGACCATTACCTTTCCATTCAACCTTTGCACGATCTGCTTCACTAATCTCAATATTGGTATTAGTGATATTTGCCGCTGTACCATCAGCTTTGGTAATTGTAAAGGTAAAGGCTTTGTTGGTGTCGCCAAGTTTGCCAGTAACGGTTTTGGAGATGGTCAGATTGGCGGAAGCAGGCACATACTTTGCATAGAAAGTTGTATCTTCTGCAATAGTATCTTCATCAAAATCAAACTTGCTATCAGCCGTGCAGTCCTGATTTGTATACCAACCATAAAATTTATAAATAGTTCCATCCGCTGTTGGCTTTGTTAACGGATACTCTGCTTGAGTTTGACCTGCGCGGGGAACATCCGGACGATCGATATTACTCAGCGAAATTGAACTACCTGTGCTTGGGACAGTAAATGCACCGCCATAATCACGCACTAGAGCAAAGGTATCTTTACCCACATCCTGAACCTTAAATTGGACGTTGATGTGCGTTGTATCATGGAGCACTATCAGACCATCCAGATGGTACGTCATTTTTTTATCACTGACCGACGAAATCGGAGATTTATATATGCCCTTCGTGTATGTGGGTTTATAGTTCTTTTCACCCGTCCAGTCTCCATCCTCGCCGTTTTTGCCAGTATTGGCTCCACCCGCAGCAACGACCTCGTACCATTCAATTGTGTACGTGCCTACATTATTCGCTTTCGTTGGATCCTTCTCAATTTCGTCTTGGATTTCTTTCGGGAGTGATTCGTAATAGTAATCCTTGTATTTGCCATCCTGTTTAATCGGAATCACAGGAAACTGTCCGGAATCAACTATAATTTCAGTTCCCAACTTCGTATCAATGTCAGCTGTGTCATAAATTGAGGTACGTGTATTGTATTTACTCGGAGCATCTACATTTGAAATCGTACCAACAGCCATGCCGTTCCACGCTTTATTTTCAACTTTTTCGCCGTAGTAATCACCCGAATAGTCCAAAACCTGCGTGTAAACATAAAGATCGTGAGAAGATGTCGTTGTAGTGTCCACAACCTCAATATCATCCAGTGTATCACCATTAGTTAGCTTATCCTTAGCTTTACCATAGCGATGCTTAATCTGCACATGGCCTGCCGTGGTAAGCTTTAGCTTCACGGTTTTATATTTATCGCCCCATCCCTCAACTGAACCAACAAACTCAGCTGTACCTTTTGTAACTATCCATTTATGATAATAACTACTCTTTCCGTTATTGGAATGCAGTGTAATCGTTGCACCAACCGGAACTTTTGTATCACCCTGAATGCTACTGATCGTAGCAATTCCATCATTCACATTCGGGTACTCAACGCCATCGATCTCAATGCTGACGATCTCAATGCCGTCACTATCGCAGTCTTCACTTCCCTGATCCGGATATTCCAGCGCAATCACAAAGGGGCTGAAGCTGGTGGTCTCAAAGGTCAGGGTGCCGTTGGTATAAGTAAGGACATCCAGAATCTCCACACTGCCATCAGAGGTCTCGTGGAACACCTTCAGCGTGCTGGCAGTTGCACCTTCCATTGCCGGCAGGGCATCCAGACCGGAGACGGTAACGGTGGCCTTCTCGCCATTGGCCAGCTGCACCGTTTCGCCCTTGGCGTTCTTGGGGGAGATCTTCAGGCCCAGAATGGGCATCATTTCCCCAAAGCTGTTCTCGTGGCTCTCATAGAAGCTCTCCATATCATCATCACCCATGTGGATGACACTGAGGCTATGGGCGGCAGAGGGCAGGTTTTTCACCTCCACCGGCAGGGTTGTGGTTTTCGGGTTACCTTCCTCGTCCTCGTAGGAAGCAGAGGCTTTGGCAGTCAGATCCACAGGCACGGGGTTCTTGTCCACCAGATCCTCGTGATCCACGTCCTCTTCCTCATCGGAGCCAACGGTACCGTCCTTCCATGCGGCGTAGACGTTCACGGTGGTGGTCTTGTCGTCCAGAATGTTGCTGGTGGGGTCGGTGAGGTTCAGGCGCACCCGGTTGCCAAACTCGTCCAGCGTGTACCAGTAGTCAAACAGCCGCAGTTCGCCCTTGGGGTCCCGGTTGGAGGAGGGGGTATTGATGTAGCTGCTGTAGTCCGCGATGGTCTCTGCCCGGGGCACAGCCTGAATGAAGTACAGGTTCCACAGAACCTCACCGTTCCGGGCCAGATACTCGCTCTCCGTCATATTGTTGATCTGTGCCTGGGCGGTAATATCCTGCAGGTCGTTGGCGTTCAGCTCCTTCAGCCAGAAGCGGTAGACCACCATGTCCTGCAGCTTTTTGATCTCGTCGCCGGAAACGACCACTTTGTCATCAGGCTTTTCCACCACGTCGTCCTCGCCGGACCACTGGGTCTCGGTGCTGGAGCTGGGGTCGGTACTGGTGCTGGTGCTGGTGTCGTACTCAATGACGGTGCCCCACTCTGTTTCCTTAACGTTGGGGCCGCCGTCGAGGTTGTCCTCGCCGCCCTCCACAGGCCGGGTGGCAACTTCGTCCTCGCCAAAACCGGCAGCTTCGCCTTCATCGTATACTTCGCGCGGCTCGCCGTCGTCCACGGCAGGGAAATCGTCGCCGAAACCGGCAGCTTCGTCCCCGCCAAAACCGGCAACTTCTTCGTTGCCGGAATCGACAACTTCCTTGTACTCGGTTGCAAACACCGGCACAAGGCAGGTGCAGATGACCGCAAGCGCCAGACAAAGCGCAAAAACGCGCTTCACCAGCCTATCTTTTTTTCCGTGATGATTTTTCCGCACAGTGGAGCCCTCCCTGCATCATTGTATTTTTGGCAAAACCGAAGAAAAAGATGTCCAACTTTTGTCGTTTTTCTTGGTAGGTTATTTTTACCAGACAAACCCATTATCGTAACTATAGCATGTATATCCAGTATTTTCAATAGTGAAATTTTATTTTCCCTTCTCAGACAAAATATTCTGCGATATACAGCACGTTATGAGCCGCCGTAATATATTGCGGGGAGTAGCGCAGCCTAACTTATCCGCACGCCCGCCGCATTGATATATCACGCAGTTTTGTGTTGTACATTCGCAGTTTCACTCTCTATAATACATGAAACGCAGATTCCTTTCACTTTTTTTCGAGATTTTTTGAAAAAAGTTTTCGGGGGAGATGGAAAACCCCACCGTCATCCCTTCGGGATGCCACCTGTCCGGGTTGCGGCACCCAGCGTCCACATCGTGCAAAGCACTCGTGTCCTGCTGGCCGCTGCCCCAACAACTCCTCCCTGTTTCCGCCACTGGCGGCGGTCGTCGTTGTTGCCTAGTAGGGGCGGCCTTGGCAAAGAGGTCAGGCTTTACGAAATGCCAAGGGCCCCCCTATTAGGGGGGCTGTCGCCGCAGGTGACTGGGGGGTTCAGCCCAAGCAGCTGCTGCCGGTGAACCCCACCGTCATCCTTTCGGGATGCCACCGCCCCTAATAGGGACGGCCTTGGCAAAGAGGTTGGGCTTTACGCCATGCCAAGGGCCCCCTTACTAGCGGGGGCTGTCGCCGCAGGCGACTGGGGGGTTCAGCCCAAGCAGCTGCTGCCGGTGAACCCCACCGTCATTGCTTCGCAATGCCACCGCCCCTAATAGGGGCGGCCTTGGCAAATAGGTCAGGCTTTGCGAAATGCCAAGGGCCCCACTATTAGGGGGGCTGTCGCCGCAGGTGACTGGGGGGTTGCCCCCAGCATCTTCTCCCGGGGCTTCGCCCCACCAAAAAGCGCCCCCATCACTCAAAGGAGCAATGGGGGCGCTTTACCATATTACAATGGGTTCCGCTTACTCAGCCTTGGGGGCTTCGGGAGCCTTTGCCTCCTCAGCCTTTGCGGCGGGCTCTGCCGGAGCGGCCGGAGCGGCAGCGGGCTTCGGAGCCTGCTTCACCACGGGCTTGGGGGGATTCGGATCGTCCTTCAGCGGGAAGAGGATGATGTGTTTGGGGCACTTCTGGGCACACATGCCGCAGCCCTTGCACTTGTCGTAGTCCACACGGGCCACGCCGTCCACAACGTGGATGGCATCAAACTTACAGGTGCGCTCGCACATGCCGCAGGCAATGCAGGAAGTGGTGCAAACCTTCATGGCAACGGGGCCCTTATCCTGATTGGAGCACATGACCACGGGCTTGCGGGGGCCGCCTGCATCGATCATAATGACGTGCTTGGGGCAGATGTTGGCGCAGGCACCACAGCCGGTGCACTTGTCCTTGTCCACCTTGGCCACGCCGTCCACAATGTGGATGGCATCGAACTTACACACCTTGGTGCAGTCGCCCAGGCCGATGCAGGCAAAGGTACAGGTCTTGGGGCCGCCGTACAGGGTCGCAGCAGCGGCACAGGTCTGGATGCCCTTGTACTCGTAGCTGGGCTTGCAGTGCTCGGAGTTGCCCTGGCACTGGACCACAGCCTTCTTCTCCACAGCGCTTGCCTCGCCGCCCATGATCTTGGCAATGGCGGCAGCAGCCTTGGGGCCGCCGGGGGCGCACTTGTCGCAGGGAACGCCGTCCATAACAACGGCCTTTGCGTAGTCGGCACAGCCGGCGTAGCCGCAGCCGCCGCAGTTTGCACCGGCCAGGCAGGCAGAAACTTCTTCAATACGGGGGTCTTCCTCAACCGCCATGAACTTTGCGGCCAGCACCAGAACAACGGCACCGATCGCGCCCACGATGGTACAGAGGATCACAGCAGATACAATATTCATAATCCTGTTCCTCCCTTACAGCGTCACGTTGAACAGGTTTTCGACGAGGCCGCCGAAGCCCATAAAGGACAGGCTGGTGATGGCTGCTGCGATCAGGGTGATGGGCAGGCCCTTGAAGGGTGCCGGGGGATCGCAGG
>OLVU01001987.1_pt1 | contig 11467 bp, 10 predicted proteins | sample 1673321 | NCBI WGS metagenome assembly OLVU01 (sample SAMEA3178942, study PRJEB25190) | human gut metagenome | biome: human gut; feature: human-associated habitat; material: faeces | place: Austria | collected 2013 | reverse complement strand
CCGTCAGGATGTGAAGTATGACCAGATGAATGCGGTGGGTTTCCACATTCCGGGAGCCTTTGACAAGGTGCTGGCTATTGAGAAATGCTGGTTACAGGATGATATATCCAACCGTATCCGCAACGCTGTACGTGACTACGCTTACGAACACGATTACTCTTTCATCAATCTGCGCACACAGGAAGGTATGCTGCGGAATATGATTGTACGCACCTCTTCAACTGGCGAACTGATGGTAATCGTCATTTGCAAGATTACGGAAGATCACGAAATGGAACTGTTCAAGCAGTTACTCCAATTCGTAGCGGACTCTTTCCCAGAAATCACTTCTCTTCTATACATTATTAATAATAAGTGCAATGACACAATCAATGATTTGGATGTGCATGTATTTAAAGGGAAAGATCACATCTTTGAAGAAATGGAGGGACTGCGTTTCAAAGTAGGACCGAAATCATTCTATCAGACCAACTCGGAACAGGCTTATAATTTATATAAAGTGGCCCGTGAATTTGCCGGATTAACAGGCAACGAACTGGTATATGACCTCTATACAGGAACGGGAACAATCGCCAACTTCGTATCACGCCAGGCTCGCCAGGTAATCGGTATCGAATATGTGCCGGAAGCTATCGAAGACGCAAAGGTAAATGCAGAAATCAATGATATCAAGAATGCATTGTTTTATGCCGGTGATATGAAGGATATACTGACGCAGGATTTCATCAATCAGCATGGACGCCCGGATGTAATCATTACTGATCCTCCTCGTGCCGGTATGCACCAGGATGTAGTTGATGTCATCTTGTTTGCCGAACCGAAACGGATTGTGTATGTAAGTTGTAATCCTGCTACTCAAGCACGGGATTTGCAATTACTCGATGAGAAATACAAGGTGAAAGCCATTCAACCGGTAGATATGTTCCCTCACACCCACCACGTAGAAAATGTGGTGTTGCTGGAACTTCGATAATCCGTGATGATAATAGAATTTCAAAAGAAAAAAGAAATGGGAAAAAGACCTAGAAGAACTCCTGCTGAAAAAGCACGTGCTCAATATACCAATTATGCAGTGAAAGAACCCATGGAACTAATGGAGTTCCTGGCTACCAAGATGCCGGACGCAAGTCGCACCAAATTGAAATCGTTGCTAAGCAAGCGGGTGGTGTTTGTTGATAATGTGATAACCACACAATTCAACTTTCCTCTTGAAGCGGGCATGAAAGTGCAAATCAGCAAACAAAAGGGAAAAAAAGAATTTAATAACAGACTGCTGAAAATCGTATATGAGGATGCCTATATCATTGTTGTCGAGAAGATGCAGGGACTTTTATCAGTCAATACAGAAAGACAGAAAGAGCGCACAGCCTATACAATACTTAACGAATACGTGCAACGTTCCGGACGTCAATTCCGTGTGTTTATCGTTCATCGCCTGGACAGGGACACTTCCGGCCTGATGATGTTTGCTAAAGACGAAAAAACACAGCGGACACTACGTGATAACTGGCACGATATCGTGACTGACCGTCGATATGTAGCTGTGGTGGAGGGAAGTATGGAAAAAGATTATGATACAGTCGTTTCCTGGCTGACTGATAAAACGCTTTATGTAAGTTCCAGTGAATATGATGACGGTGGATCAAAATCTATTACCCACTATAAGACCATCAAACGTGCCAACGGATATTCTCTGTTGGAACTCGATTTGGAAACCGGCCGAAAGAATCAGATTCGTGTACACATGCAAGATTTAGGACATCCTATTATCGGTGATGGAAGATATGGAAGAGAAGATGCTCCCAACCCTATCGGACGACTGGCACTCCATGCTTTCAAACTTTGTTTCTATCATCCGGTAACGGGAGATTTGATGGAGTTCGAGACACCTTATCCGGCGGAGTTTAAGAAGTTGTTTCTGAAAAAATAAATTCCTATATTCAAAAATAAAGCCAGAATCATAATCGACTCTGGCTTTATTTTTAATCTTCATTATTATTTTATTGACGCCTCATATAAAATGGCTGTCCATCTATTCTATCTCTAAAATCCTGCCAATTATTATACCATGTTCCACTAAATGTCCTGCCGGTAGCTTCTGCACCCCAAATATAGGCATAAGTGCGGTCACCGTAGAAAAATAATTCCATTGAATTATATCCTCCATCAATCCATCTCCACTCAAAAACCAGATAATTTGGATCACCAGCAGAACCAATCGTTCCTTGATTTCTCGCATTAAATGTCATGAGCGTACCTCTTCCCCAGGTATATGCCCCGAAATCAATTTCTTCATTAGTATACCACTCGCCAGGCAGATTAAATTCTGTCTCTTCTTCACTCTCACACGAAGTAAAGCCAACCAATAAAGTCAGCATCATCAAGATACCTGCATATCTCTTTATCATTTTCATAATTCTCTAGTTTATTGCGTTTATTAATACAAAATTAGCATTTTATATTTACTATACATCACAAGCCACAAGTTTTTTGTACCTTTGCAAAGATAATATTAAATTTTCCACATGAAACTTCTTTGGCTTGATTTAAATAGTTCGTACGCTCATTCTTCGCTGGCATTGCCAGCCTTACATGCCCAGATAGCAAATAATACAGACATTGAATGGTGTACGGTCTCCGCCACTATCAATGAAAATACGGGCAGTGTCGTCAATCAAATCTACCGCCATCAACCGGATATCATTGCAGCTACCAACTGGCTATTTAATCACGAGCAACTCCTGCACATCGTTTCACGCGCAAAAGCGTTACTACCTCACTGCTGTGTTATACTCGGAGGTCCCGAGTTTTTAGGAGATAATGAAGCTTTCTTATATAAGAACAAATTTGTAAGCGGAGTGTTTCGCGGAGAAGGCGAAGAAGTATTTCCTTTATGGTTAAAAGTGTGGAATCAGCCAAGAAAAGAATGGAAATCAATCACAGGACTCTGTTATCTGGACGAATCGGGAGGATATCATGACAACGGACTCGCCCGCGTTATGAAGTTTTCCGAATTGGTTCCCCCCGAAAAGAGCCGTTTCTTCAACTGGAGCAAACCTTTTGTACAGTTAGAAACCACCCGCGGATGTTTTAACACCTGTGCCTTTTGTGTCAGTGGAGGTGAAAAGCCAGTTCGCACCCTATCTCTTGAAGCAACCCGGAAACGTCTCGACGTAATACACCAACACGGAATCAAGAATGTACGGGTACTGGACCGCACTTTCAATTACAACAACAAACGGGCAAAAGAATTACTAAATCTATTCCGCGAATACCCGGATATCTGTTTTCATCTGGAAATTCATCCTGCACTCCTTTCCGATGAACTCAAACAGGAATTAGCCACCCTCCCTAAAGGACTGCTGCATCTGGAAGCCGGAATCCAAAGCCTTCGGGAAAACGTGCTTGAACAAAGCCGGAGAATAGGCAAACTCTCCGATGCTTTGACCGGACTCAAGTATCTATGTTCCCTTGAAAACATGGAAACTCATGCCGACTTAATAGCAGGACTCCCACTCTACCATCTATCAGAAATTTTCGATGATGTCCGTACTTTAGCAGAGTATGGCACAGGAGAAATCCAACTGGAATCCCTCAAATTACTTCCGGGCACCGAAATGAAAAGAAGAGCGGACGAATTAGGCATACAGTACTCTCCACTCCCTCCATACGAAGTTCTTCAAACTCGTGAAATCACCGTAGATGAACTACAGACAGCACATTATCTGTCCCGCCTGTTAGACGGTTTCTACAATACCCCAACTTGGCGAAGCATCACACGGATACTCATTCTCGAAAACCCTCATTTTATACATGAGTTACTCGATCATTTAGTTCAAACAGATGTGATTGACACCCCTCTTAGCCTGGAAAAAAGAGGATTAATCCTCTATGACTTCTGCAAGAATCATTATCCCGACTACCTGACACAAGTCAGCATTGCATGGATAGAAGCGGGTATGTCATTAAAAAAAGCTCCGGCAGAAAAAGTAAGAACCAAAAGACAGCTACCACCTGAAAGCTGGGAAATAGAATATGGAGCATATCGCGAGAATCTACGATTATGTTTCCTTCCCACCGATGAAGAAGGACATGGTTACTGGTTTGGTTTTGAGTCGGAGATTCAGAAGATACAACCGGTTTTCAAGGCTAAAAAACTATCATAAATAAAAGAAAAGTATTCTCATATTATGTGAAATTATTATTAGTCGCTAATCGTTTAGAGCAGCATTTCCTGTTTTCCATCGTCCATACAATAAACTCTACTAGCACAACACAGTATGGACATTCGAAAATATCAATTGAATATTCTTTGTTTATTATTGTTCCCCTTATCCGCAACAGGACAAGAATGGAACAAACAGGATTCATTGAGACTTCAGCAAATGCTGGAATCCGATCAGGAGATCAAGATAAATAGAAAGTTTATCGAAAAAGTAGAGCAAAACATGTACTCTCGAAAACCATTTGTAGATTTTGATCCCACACTACCGACTTTAAAATCTTCCATGATTTTTTCGAAACCTTCCATTCGCACTTATCAGACATTCCTAAAACCGGGTTCCACCTTTTTACCCACTTACTCCTGGTTAAGAATAAACAAGAATCTTGTGCTGCACAGTAAAAGTAATTTTGCAGAAAATTCCAGTTGCTTTCATATCCAAAGCCAAATAGAATATAATTTATCTCCCAAATGGTCTCTCAACATATATGGCGTACAAAACCTTGATACCCGAAAACACCGGGGCCTCCCTTCCGAAGTGGAACCCACCCAATTGGGTAGTAATGTTGTTCTCAAAATAAATAAAAACTGGAAAATAAAAACAGGGGTACAATACCAATACAATGTCCTCCGCAAAAGATGGGAATGGATACCTCAAATTAGTGTTTCATACGAATGGTAACCCGTGCCGACAATCAGGAATCGAAAAGTTTTAGAAAACAAGAAAGCATATTTTCCATTTATTCTCGTACCTTTGTCATACGATTAAATATGCTATCATAATGAAGAACTTTATCAAGGGATTCCGGTTTACCCCCTCTAATTATCCGGCAGAAGTAGAAGCAAAAATACAGAAATACAGAAAGCAAGGTTATAAACTTCCACCGCGCAAAGTACTCCGTACTCCCGAGCAACTGGAAGGTATCCGGGAAAGTGCCAAGATCAATACTGCACTGCTGGACTATATTTCAGAGAATATCCGGGAAGGCATGTCCACCGAAGAAATTGATGTGCTAGTGTATGATTTCACCACCAGTCACGGTGCCATCCCTGCCCCACTCAACTACGAAGGATTTCCCAAAAGTGTTTGCACCAGCATCAACGATGTAGTGTGTCACGGAATACCCAATAAAAATGAGATTCTGAAAAGCGGAGATATTATCAATGTAGATGTTTCCACCATTTACAAAGGATATTTTTCCGATGCATCCCGTATGTTTATGATTGGAGACGTCAACCTTGATATGCAAAAGTTAGTACAGGTAACCAAAGAATGTATGGAAATAGGAATTGCTGCCGCACAACCCTGGAAACAGCTGGGTGATGTAGGCGCCGCCATCCAGGAACATGCAGAAAAGAACGGATTCAGCGTAGTCCGTGATCTCTGCGGACATGGCGTAGGGATGCAATTCCATGAGGAACCGGACGTAGAACATTTCGGACGCCGGGGCACAGGCATGATGATCGTGCCGGGCATGACCTTCACCATCGAACCCATGATTAATATGGGAACCTACGAAGTGTTTGTAGACGATGCCGACGGATGGACCGTCTGCACCGACGACGGACTGCCTTCCGCCCAATGGGAAAATATGATTCTGATAACGGAAACCGGAAACGAAATTCTGACATATTAATGGAACTGATTCTACTTATTGTTATTGCCGTGTTAATGATAGTCCTACTTGTATTATCACTAACCAAAGGCAACAATCAAACTCAAGCAGAACAATTACAAATAGCCTTGCGCCAGCAAATGCAGGAAAACCGGGAAGAACTGAACCGCAGCATCCGGGAACTTCGCATGGAAATGACGCAAACGCTGAACCAGAATATGCAACAGCTCCAAGATGTTCTGCACAAGAATATGATGACTACCGGAGAACTGCAACGACAGAAATTCGACATGATGGCCCGCCAGCAGGAAGCATTGCTGAAATCCACCGAAAAACGTCTCGACGATATGCGTTTGATGGTAGAGGAAAAGTTACAAAAAACACTTAACGAACGTATCGGCCAATCATTCGAAATCGTCCGTTCGCAACTTGAGAACGTGCAAAAAGGACTGGGAGAAATGAAATCTCTTGCTCAAGATGTCGGCGGACTAAAAAAGGTATTGAGCAACGTAAAGATGAGAGGAACGTTCGGCGAAGTCCAACTGGGTGCACTCTTAGAACAAATGATGAGCCCCGAACAGTACGACGCCAATGTCAAAACGAAAAAGAGCGGAACCGAATTTGTGGAGTTTGCCATCAAACTTCCGGGAAAAGATGACGCCAACAGCACCGTCTACCTCCCCATCGACGCCAAATTCCCCAAAGATGTATACGAACAATACTACGACGCATTCGAAGCGGGAGACACAGCATTGATGGAATCGTGCGGCAAGCAATTGGAAAATACAATCAAAAAGATGGCAAAAGACATTCATGATAAGTATGTGGACCCGCCTTTTACCACAGATTTTGCCATCATGTTCCTCCCGTTTGAAAGCATATATGCCGAAGTAATCCGTCGTACCAGTCTCATCGAAACACTCCAAAAGGAGTATAAGATTGTAGTTACGGGACCGACAACATTAGGCGCCATTCTCAACAGTCTTCAGATGGGATTCCGCACGCTTGCTATCCAAAAACGTACCGGAGAAGTCTGGACCGTATTGGGAGCTGTCAAAACAGAATTCAGTAAATTCGGAGGATTACTTGAAAAAGTACAAAAGAACCTGCAAAGCGCCGGTGACCAACTCGAAGAAGTCATGGGAAAACGAACACGTGCCATCGAACGCAAACTGCGGCAAGTGGAACAGTTGCCACACGAAGAAAGCCAAAAGATTCTACCGATCGACGGAATGGAAGACGAATTTGTAGACGAACCATAATTTTCACCACAGATTACACAGATTAACACAGATTTTAATATAAATGGGTTATTAACCAAGAAAATGCGTCAAAACCCTTAAAAGCCTATTTTTTAGATGCGTCTAAAAAATAACAGATTGACAGGTCAATTTACTTTTGAAACACCCTCTTACTTTATGAAGAAAAATCTGTGTTAATCTGTGTAATCTGTGGTGAATGAACTCCGTTTTGTATTAATCTGTGGTGATTTTTTCAGTCAGTATAACTCCGCAAAGCCAAATTCTTCACCCAAAGAACGAAGATACCCGTCAGAATCAGATTCAATACCAGAGTAAGCACTGAAATAACCAATGCCGGACCACCCAAGTTATATCCCAATGCAATGAAAATGATTCCGGCCCCTACCTCACCACGGGTAAACATACCGATGGAAAGAGCCAGTCGCTCACTTAATTTCCGGTCACGATAGAAGAACATCGGACAAAGTTTTCCTATATTCGACAATAAAGAGACAATCACCACATGAAACATAATCATTCCCCACGACATCATCTCCTGTGATCCCGTTACAGAATAAGAACCTGCATGAGTCTCCGCAAAGTTCACTCCGATAAAATGCGGCATACTCATTCCCACCAGAAACATGAAGAAAAATGAAATCCCGGTAGACACCTTTCGTTCCACAGGTGTGTCATGTTCCTTATGTTTCATAATCATACCCAGAACAAATGCCGGCAACAGGACTTCAATATGAATACTTCCCTCGTCCCCATACAATTCTTTACTCCCCAGATACAGTATTTGAGTAGCCAGAAATATAATCACTGAATAAAAGAGGATAGCCTTCCAATCCTGACGCCAATCATACTTATTCAATCTTTGCCAGCCGATCGACAATAACAAGAACACAATCACCACCACAATAATCAACTGCCAGCGCAGCCCGATCATCATAATCTGAAGAGGAATCATTAAAAGAATCGTATCCAAGTCATCGAAAATTGCCAATACCTGTATTTTCTTATAAATCCAACTGGACTTCAGTCCGATAGCCGCCAACATCGTAAACAGAATACCGGCTGATGTAGGTGCAGCAAAACGGCTTAACAATAAATTCTCCTTCCATGCTTCCCAACTATTCCAAAACTCGGGCGGAAGCAAAATAAACACATAATAAATAGCAATCATAAACCATGGTAAAGCAGCCGTAGCCATAGCTATAAAATAATCTTGAGCGTAACTTTTCCACCGTGTTTTATCAAGGACGAACTCACGGCCTACATTAATCATTATAAAACTAAGACATACATAGAGTAGTACATTCGATATGGATTTAACAGCTCCATACCCATCTCCTGCCATCATCGGCAGGAATTGCGAAACCACGAGCCCCAACATCAGGAAGCCCGAAAAAGACAGAACTTTTCTCATATTTATAGTTGTTTGTTGCTAAAAAGTAATTGCCAAGGAAAGCTCTGCAGACAGAAGGCAATCACCTGGTGTATTAAAAACTAACCGCAAGTCAATTTGTTCAGAACAGATCTCTGAAAAATTGCTTGCGGCAGTATTTTTAATCCAGCTTCAGTACGGCGAGGAAGGCTTTTTGCGGCACTTCCACGTTACCGATTTGTTTCATTCGTTTTTTACCTTTTTTCTGCTTTTCAAGCAGTTTACGTTTACGGCTCACGTCACCACCATAACACTTCGCTGTCACATCCTTACGAACAGCCTTAATCGTTTCACGGGAAATAATCTTAGCCCCGATAGCTGCCTGAATGGCAATATCAAACTGCTGGCGCGGAATAAGCTCTTTCAGCTTCTCACACATCCGGCGTCCCATATCGTAAGCATTGTCAATATGTGTCAAAGTAGAAAGTGCATCCACAGGCTCACCGTTCAACAAGATATCCAGCTTCACCAGTTTGGAAGTACGGAAACCATTCGGATGATAATCAAACGACGCATACCCTTTGGAAATACTCTTCAACTTATCGTAGAAATCAATCACAATCTCTCCCAAAGGCATATTGTAATAGATTTCCACACGATTACCGGAGATATATTCCTGTTTAATCAATTCACCACGTTTACCCAGGCAAAGCGTCATAATAGGACCGATATAATCGGTGGTTGTAATAATAGATGCTTTGATATACGGTTCCTCGATATGGTCAATCATCGTCGGGTCGGGCATACCACCGGGGTTGTGCACCTCCTTCATATTGCCCTGCTTATCATATATATGGTAGGACACGTTCGGTACCGTAGTAATCACATTCATGTCAAACTCACGATCCAGACGCTCCTGCACAATCTCCATGTGGAGCAATCCGAGGAAACTGCGGGTTTTGTCCCAGTCACAGCAGATTCATGTTACCACCGCGCTCGGCACCGACCTTACCTTCGGCAAAAGGGGACGGCAGCCGGGGCTGTTTAACGGTATGGCCGACACCTCTGGAAAGGTGGGCTCCTCCAGCTTTGAAATCTACATCGGCATCGAGGAAACCAAAACCAACGGGCACGCTGTGGTGGACGCCTCGCTCGGCTATATCGGCGTTCCATCCTCCCCCATTGCCCTGACCTTTCACGATGGCAGGCTGTCCGAGATCGAGCAGAGCAGCCGCCGGATGATATAATCCTGCTTGGTCAGTCCGGTGAGCTTCACCGCCGTTTTGATCTGAGCGTCCTCCTCTGGAGAGACCCGAAAAGCCACGGTCTTGTTCCTCCAACGGTTGTGCTTATCCAAATTCTTTGCTGACATTCTTAATTGCCCCTTTCCATATTCAATTTATCTGCCATTTCCGTTTGCTTGGACGGAAACAGGTGTGCATAATTGTAAGTGATGTCGATGCTCTCATGTCCCACCCGGTCCGCGATGGCTGTGGCAGAGAACCCCATATCGATGAGAAGCGAAACCGCGCTGTGACGAATATCGTGGATTCGGATGCGCGGGACTCCGGCCTCTTTGGAGCCTCTATCCATCTCCCGATGGAGATAACTCTTGGTGACGGTAAACATTCGGTCATCTGCTCCAATTCCGTAGAGCATTTTGAGGTAATCCTGAATTTCCTCTGCCAGAAACTGCGGCATAGTGATAACACGATTGCTCTTTTCGGTTTTTGGAGTGGTAATCAAATCCTGCCCGTTTAGCCGCTGATAGGATTTGTTGATGGTAACAGTTCGCTTCTCAAAGTCAAAATCTGCCGGGGTCAGAGCCAGCAGTTCCCCCTCCCGGATGCCACACCAGTAGAGCATTTCAAAAGCATAGAAGGATAGTGGTTTATCCATCATCACCTCAGCAAATTTCAGGTACTGCTCCTTGGTCCAGAACATCATCTCCCGGTTTTTCTTTTTGCCCATGCTGCCTGCCTTTTTGCAGGGATTCTCCCGGAGGTTGTAGTACCGAACCGCGTGGTTGAAGATGGCGCTGAGCTGGTTATGAACCGTCTTGAGATACACAGGCGAGTAGGGCTTACCGTTCTCGTCTTTGTGGTTCAGCATCTCGTTCTGCCAGGTGATGATCTGCTGGGCAGTGATGTTGCACATCTTCAGCTTGCCGAAGTATGGGAGTAGCTTTGTGCGGATAATATGCTCCTTTGTGGCCCAAGTGTTTTCCTTGAGCCGGGTCTTCATATCCGCCGTGTAGAGATCCACGAAGCTCTTAAAGGTCATGTCCAGATCGGCGCTGGTCTTGTTGAGCTGTTCGCGCTCCCAGGCCTGTGCCTCCCGTTTGGTCTTGAAGCCCCGCTTCTGGGTCTGCTTGCGCTCGCCGTTCCAGTCAGTATAGCGGTAGACCGCCCGCCAGGTGTTGGTCTTTTCTTCCTTGTAGACTGCCATGATTAGCCCTCCTTTCCCGTCTTGCCATAGCAAAACTTCTCCATGAAAAAGTTACGATTGACCCGCCCGGAGATGGTCAGATAGCCCTTCTCACGGAGTTCGGCATTGAGCTTGTGGATCACCTTGTAGGCGTGGGACTTGGAGATGCCCAGCTCCTGGGCCACTTCCTCCACACGCATAAAGTTTTGTGCCTGCATTGAAAATACCTTCCTTTCCTCATTGATGGCTGCTGCGGCTGGATATTGTGTTCCATAAATGCCTCCTCACTTTCGTCCGCCACTTTTTTCCCGGATGTATAACCGGGAATTGCGGCAGTTCTTTTTTATTTATTGAATCTAAGCTATTATGCTTAGTCTATTGTCATTATACTAAGCAAAATAGCTTGTGTCAATCAGAGTACGCAAAATAAATTAAATGAAATTGTTTAGGATTCTCTTGACTTTACTAAGCATTTCTGCTACGCTTTTCGTAAGGACAACCAACGATTGGAGTGGATGATATGGCGATTGGCGAACGGATTCACTTTTTCCGTCTCCTGCGGGGGATGACA
>OLVU01001983.1_pt1 | contig 11502 bp, 8 predicted proteins | sample 1673321 | NCBI WGS metagenome assembly OLVU01 (sample SAMEA3178942, study PRJEB25190) | human gut metagenome | biome: human gut; feature: human-associated habitat; material: faeces | place: Austria | collected 2013 | reverse complement strand
GTTTAGTTAAGTCTAGTTTAGTTTTTGTGTGAAGCACTTCCTCCGTAAGCGAACGATAGGAAGTGCTTTTTTTATTTACTATCTGCTTAAATCATCAGGTATATAAAATTCTAATATCCAAATAACTTAGATTTTTATTTATATATACGAGGACTTTTATTTATAACAAATGAAGGCAAAAGAGTGTGATTACTTAATCAAATCGCTTACTTTGCCCTATCTTGTATAGTCTGTGAAGACTAAGATAGGCAATTTTTGGTTAAGATGCACCCTTTCATATAGTTAGGGTGCATTTTTTCAAATGCTTGATATATAGCATTATTGCACTTTTTTTAATACACCCGGAGACTTTTATTTATAACAAGTAAAAAAGAAATAGAGACATTTCTTTCAAAATTAGCTTCCTTTGCAGTTACAAGGTTTTTGGATAGAAAACCTAAGATATATTTGTAGTATATATAGTATATCTCAGTTTTGGTCATAAAAGGTTGAAACTGTTTGTTTGTTTTGCAGAGATGCACCCTTTCTAAGCGTAGTCAGGGTGCATTTCATTTTTTTATGAGCGTAAAACCCATACTATTTGATTCCCAAGAACTGGAAAGGTTTTGTAACGACAAACTCTTTGGCAGTATTTCCCGCATACGTTTTACCAGAAAGAAGATTCAACTTCTTGACAGGCGCTTTCTCTGAGAAATCCACATCCTTGAAGTCAATCCAAAATACATTGGGATATAAAGTAGACTCAAAGTAATAAACTTTATCCTTCTGATCGGAAACTGTCCTCCATCGGGTTGAAGAAATATTCGGCTGATCAGGAGTGCTGATACCGAACGGAACGGAAGTATTGCGTATCACGCTGAATACACTGGCCAAGGCTGTACGGGTATCTTCTGTTTTAGGAATAGCATTTATATAGAAAGAAGCTCTCACAAAACGGTCGGCAGCACGATTGGTACCCGGCAAAAAAGTGGTTCCTCCGATATTCTTCCAGTAATCATCAAGCGCCAGTTGCTGATCAAACACAGGTGAGTTTGTCATTACCTGATATACTTTGCTATGATGAATATCCAACTTTCCGTCCACATACTCAAAAATAGCATTATCACCCGTAGCGTCCGAAATGGAAAGATGAAGGGTAGCCATACGCGTACCGTCGGGCATCATATCCGACACCACATCGAAAGTATTCTTTTCTACCTCGGCAACAGCCTCATCCACCGTTGCAAAATTATCAAGCATATATTGCACCCAGGCGGCTATGGACAAAGCCGGTCTCTCACCGTTCCATTGGGGATAGGATGATTCTGCCAGCCACAACAGATTGGCAACGAGTCCTTTTTCATTCATACCGTCAGTGCTACAGATGTCATAAGCCGAAGTTATCACACTGCCGTATTTAGATTTCCAACGCATCGGGTCCTTCCCTACCTCTCCGTTGCGCTCCATACCTCGCGGGAAAATCCAGATATTACTACGGGTATCTTCTTTCCAATCCATAGTACGACCGGTTATTATCATATTATTATCACCCTGATAGACTACACGGGTACAAGCATTCAAATGATTTACAGATACTCCAAAGAGTGTAATCATGAATACCATACTATAAAGAACATTCACTTTTCGCATAATTGATTCATGTTAAGTTGTTAGTTAATTTGCAGTATAAACAAACAATCACATTGCAAAGTTCTTAAAATGAGTAGATACATATTCCAATTTCTCAGACATGAGATCAAAGGAAATTGAAAGGATTAGAAAGCAAAACATCATAATAACAGCAAAACAGTTAATATACACTCATCATGGTAGCATTTCAACATATTTAGTGACATACTATATTGTACATATTTACATTCCAGCATATTCTATGAATAAAATGATTATAACAATGCGCTATTTCAGTATATACTTGCAGTTTTAACTGCTTTTTATGCAGAAAAGGGTTACTACTTATGATTGATATGGTTACTAGATATGGGCAAAAAGGTTACTACATACCAACAAAAGGGTTACTACATATCAGAATTTGCCTTATTGATATTATATTTCCCACTTAATAGTGCGTTTATTTCATCCAGAATAAATGTAAGTATTTTGATACCGCATTAGCTATCTGACGTTTATTCATTTTCGTTTGCACGCTTCCAATCCTATTGACCTCCGGACATAAATAGTACATTCTCAGTCAACTAAAAATACAAATTGTCAAAATGATGAATGCCATCTTTGAGAAATAAATCTGTGGTGAACAAATATTAAAACCGAAAACAAACCGTAAGGAATACTGTTGGAAGGGGAAACTTAAAAACGATAACAGTTATGAATTACGGTATTAGTATCCTTTTCAGGGCTATCCCATTGTTGATGGCCCTTTTTTGTTTCGGCTACGGAGCCTTTGTGCTCGACATGGGGACGGACACGAACCGATTCGTTGCGGGGCCCGTGGTCTTCTCTTTAGGAATGATATGTATTGCGCTGTTCGCTACGGCAGGTACCATCATCCGGCAGATTATCCACACGTATAGTACAGCGGCAAAATATGCCCTGCCCATCATCGGCTATCTGGCTGCCGTGGTGTGTTTCATCGGTGGAATGACATACATTAGTGACGGCAGTACGGTGGCCCATTTCGTTGCGGGACATGTCATTTGCGGAGTAGCTTTCATCACTGCATGTGTAGCCACTACCGCCACCTCTTCCACCCGCTTCACCTTCATCACGCAAAATTCCAAGAAGACTGACCATGCCGTACCTGCCAAGTCATTCTCTTCGGCACAGGCGGACATACTCATCATTCTGGCTGTTGTGTTCGCCGTCATTACATGGGTTTGGGCATTCTGGTTATTGGGACAAAGTGATATCCACACCGCTTACTATGTGGCCGGACACGTTATGGCCGGACTGGCATGTATCTGTACGAGCCTGGTTGCACTGGTTGCTACCATTGTCCGGCAGATACGTAACTCTTATAATGGTGCCGAACGGAAATGGTGGCCCGCCCTCGTATTGGTGATGGGTACACTGAGTATCCTGTGGGGACTTTGGGTGCTGACGAATGCCGACCCGGGCAAGTCTTCCACCGGATACATTATGATAGGTCTGGGTTTAGTTTGTTACAGCATATCCAGCAAAGTAATTCTGCTGGCTGTTATTTGGCGGAACGTCTTTAAGCTGGCGAACCGAATTCCACTCATTCCGGTGCTCACCGCGCTTACTTGTCTTTTCCTCTCTGCTTTTCTGTTTGAAATGACAACACTGAATGATGTCTACTTTGTTCCCGCACGCGTATTGGCAGGATTAGGCGGCATCTGTTTCACGCTGTTCTCCATCGTCAGCATTCTGGAAAGCGGAACGTCCAATTGATGATAAATCACTCTCTTTTTTTATAAATCACTCTCATGGATGGGTTGGGGTTTCGCCAGCTCATCCATAAACACTTCCACATTCCAGGCATGGTGCGCCACATAGGCAGCCGGACCGGTATCACCCGAATCCAGAATATCGCGCACAACGTTGGACTTGTTTCTGCCTGTCACAAAGAAAATCAGCTGCTTGGCATTAAAAAGCAAACAGCCGGTCATGGCTATGCGCTTCTGCCCATTGTAAGGATTAACACTTACCTCGTAAGGATGGAAAGAAGAAAGCAAATACTCCTGACCGGGGAAAATGGACGAGGTATGCCCGTCTTCTCCCGCCCCCAACAGAACAATATCAAGAGCCGGAAAGCCATGCCAGAGTGGCGCATTGCAACGCACTATGCGAGAATAGCTATTCGCCTCATCATCGGGATCGTTGCTGCCGTCAATAGGAAAAATATACTCCTCAGGTATTCCCACTTCATCCAGCAACAGCCGGCGCATATTGCCATAGTTACTCTCCGAATCTTCGGCAGGTACACACCGTTCGTCCACCCAATAAATACGCATACGGCTCCACGGAGTGGCATCCTTGAATTCTTCCGCCCACAAATCGAACATGAGCGAGGGCGTGCTGCCTCCACTGAATGCTATGTGAAAAATCTTCTGCGGCTCTTCCTCCATCAAACTAATAAGGTGCTTGATGAGAGCGCGCGCCGTTTCGACAGCTGTACTATAGATATAAGTTTTCATAACTCACAATATTGATCAGTGTTCGTAAGGTTTTTACACGGATTGGTCCAGTCGGCACCATGTTCGTGCATCATAGCTTCACTTTCCAGAGGCCCCCAGGTTCCGACAGGATAACCGTAGAGAGGCGCGTCAGGATATTCATTCCAATAGCGTAGCACAGGATCAAAGAAACGCCAGGAGGCTTCGACAGCATCACTGCGGGTAAAGAGTGTCGGGTCGCCCTGAATGCAGTCTTCAATCAGGCGGGCATAAGCATCGCCCGTGGCGCGTCCGCCCAGTTGATCGTAACTGAAGTCCATCATCACTTGCTTCACATCGAATCCCGGTCCGGGAACTTTCATGCCGAACTTCAGCACAATACCTTCGTTGGGTTGCAGGCGGAGGATTAGTTTGTTAGCCCGCGGACAGTGTCCGCCATGGCAATGAAACATCTGATGGGGCGTTTCACGGAAGTGCACTACGATTTCCGTCACCTTGGTAGGCATCTGCTTTCCTGTGCGGATGTAGAAAGGTACGCCGCTCCAACGCCAGTTATCAATACCGATCTTCATGGCGATGTAAGTTTCAGTGCGCGAATCGGCGGGGACGTTCTTCTCTTCACGGTAGCCCTTTTTAGAACCGGAAGCGGTATATTGTCCGCGGACTATATGTTCATTCAAATCTTCATCCGTCAGAGGTTTCAGTGACTCGTAGACTTTTACCACTTCGTTACGGAAATTATCGGCGGTGAAGACAGCGGGAGGCTCCATGGCAGTGAGGGCCACCAGTTGGATAAGGTGGTTCTGTACCATGTCGCGCAAAGCGCCTGTACCGTCATAGAAGCCGCCACGCTGTTCGATACCGAGATTCTCGACAGCGGTAACCTCTACATAATCGATGTAATTACGATTCCACAACGGTTCAAAAATGCCATTGGCAAAACGGAAAGCAAGGATATTTTGTGCCGTCTCTTTACCAAGGAAGTGGTCAATGCGATAGATCTGAGACTCTTCGAAAACGGAAGCATAGATATGGTTTAATTCTTGTGCCGACTTCAGATCGTAGCCGAAAGGCTTTTCGACGATGATGCGGGTATGTTTACGATTCAATCCGGCTGTTTTCAGATGTAGAGGGATGACGCCATAAAGTGAGGGCGGCGTAGCGAGATAGAACAGTAAATTGTCCGGTTCCTTTTCACCGGTGATTTCCTGCAAACGGCTGTCCAGGGTTCCGTAACCTTCTTCTATGGCAGGATCCATACTAAGGTAGTGCAAATGAGTGCAGAACTCTTTCATTCCCACTTCGGCCGGTGTGACAAAATGTTCCAGCTCGTTCAGGATATAATCGCGATAAGTTTCATCCGCATAGTCGGTACGGCCGATACCGAGAATGGCAAATCCTTCGGGCAAACGATTATCCTTGTAGAGCGAGTAGAGTGCCGGCATCAGTTTGCGTTTCGTCAAGTCGCCCGAAGCGCCGAATATGATCATTACAAATTTACTCATAGAATCTTGTTTTTTTTTGATTAGCTTCTGCAAATTAGCCCTTGCAATAAATTCATTAGCTCTTGCTTCATAATTTTATTACCAGGGCTTCATTTTATACATTATAGGTACCTGATTTTGTATCTCCGCCATGTCCGGTCCAGTTTTCATGGAAGAACTGTCCGCGAAGTTCATCGGTACGCTCAAAGGTATGTGCGCCGAAATAGTCACGCTGAGCCTGAATCATATTAGCAGGGAGCTTCGCAGATACCAGCGAATAGAAATAGTTCAATGCGGAAGAGAAAGCCGGAACAGGCAGTTCCTCTTTCATCGCATGGGCTACAAGGTGCTTCCAACCGGAGAGCAACTCTTTGATTTCTTCCCGGAAATAAGGAGCGAGCAGCAAATGTTTCGGCTTCTGCTGTGCCTCAAAAGCAGCCGCTATATCATTCAGGAATATACTGCGAATGATGCAGCCTCCGCGCCACATACGGGCAATGGATGCCAGATCGAGATCCCAGCCGAAAGATTCGGACGCCTTTTGCAACACGGCAAAACCTTGTGCATAGGATACCAGTTTAGAAGCATACAAAGCGGAATAAATATCTTTCACCAGTTCCGGCTTATTATAAACCACTTGTGAGCGCTGGCAAATGAATTGTTTGGAAGCTGCCTCACGCAGATTTTTCTGCGCTGAAAGACTACGCTCAAAAACAGCCGTTGCAATCAGTCCCAGAGGCATACCCAATTCCATTGCATTGATAACGGACCATTTACCGGTGCCTTTCTGTCCGGCAGTGTCCAGTATCTTGTCAATCAGGTAACCACCCGCCTTATCCTTATGCCGAAGAATATTGGCTGTAATTTCTATCAGATAGCTACGCAACTTACCCTCATTCCAGTGGGCAAAAACGGAAGCCATGTCTTCATTATTCAGTTGCAGAAGATTCTTCATCACCCAGTAGGCTTCGGCAATCAACTGCATATCACCGTATTCGATACCATTATGTATCATTTTAACGAAATGTCCCGAGCCGGCCGGACCAATCCAGTCACAGCAAGGAGTACCATCGGCAGCACGTGCAGCAATACTTTGCAGGATGGGTTTTACTTCATCCCAGGCAGTAACGGAACCGCCCGGCATAATAGAAGCACCATTCAACGCTCCTTCTTCACCGCCCGAAACACCGGCACCGACAAAGCGGAAACCTTTCGATTCGGCCAATGCCACACGACGGTTGGTATCTTCATAGTTTGAGTTGCCTCCATCTATCAAGATATCTCCCGGAGAAAGATGCGGAAAGAGTTGTTCCATCAGTTCATCTACGGCACTGCCGGCACGCACCATCATCATGATTTTGCGCGGGGTGGAAATGGACTCTACAAAGTCAGGAATTTCAGTGTATCCTTCAATACTTTTCCCTTTGGCACGACCGTTGATAAAGCGTTCTACCACACCTTCTTCCACTCCCGGAACAGTACGGTTAAACACGGACACATGCCATCCCTTGTCCGCCATATTCAAAGCTAAATTCTCCCCCATCACGGCAAGTCCGATTAAGCCGATATTAGTCTTTTGTCCTTTTTCTGTCATAACTTGCATTTTTTTGTTATTGTTTCATTGAAATGGAAACAATATGTCAAGGGCATTTGTTCGTATGAATTTCGAATAAAAATCGTACTTTTGCAAACATAACTCTATTTCAATGGAGAAACTTAAATTCAGTTTTATGAAAAAACTACATATCGGCTTACTGCCGCGTATCCTTATAGCCATCGCATTCGGTATTCTTTTTGGTAATTTTCTTCCCGGAGAATTGGTACGCCTGTTCGTTACATTCAACGGTATCTTCAGCGAATTTCTGAATTTCTCCATACCGCTGATTATTGTAGGACTGGTTACCGTAGCTATTGCCGACATCGGTAAAGGTGCCGGGAAACTGCTGTTGATTACCGCACTGATAGCTTACGGGGCAACCCTGTTTTCCGGTTTCCTCTCTTACTTTACAGGAGTAACTATATTTCCTCACCTGATAGAGTCCGGTGCCCCGCTGGAAGAGGTCAGCGAAGCGCAAGGGATATTGCCGTTTTTCTCAGTCGCCATTCCACCACTCATGAATGTGATGACGGCACTGGTACTGGCTTTCACTTTAGGGCTGGGACTTGCCCAACTGAAAAACGATACACTGAAGAATGCAGCACGTGATTTTCAGGATATCATTGTCCGTATGATCAGTGCAGTGATCCTGCCGTTGCTTCCTATTTATATATTCGGCATATTCCTTAATATGACACATTCGGGACAGGTATTCTCTATCTTAATGGTATTTATAAAGATTATCGGCGTAATCTTCCTGCTGCACATCTTCCTGCTGGTATTTCAATATTGTATCGCTGCGCTGTTTGTCCGCCGGAATCCTTTTAAATTGTTAGGGAAGATGCTGCCCGCCTATTTCACGGCTTTAGGTACACAGTCTTCTGCCGCCACTATCCCTGTTACCCTGGAACAGACAAAGAAGAACGGCGTATCCTCTGATATTGCGGGGTTTGTTATCCCTCTTTGCGCCACGATACATTTATCCGGCAGCACGCTGAAGATTGTAGCATGCGCTCTTGCTCTGATGATGATGCAAGGCATACCTTTTGATTTCCCCTTGTTTGCCGGTTTCATTTTCATGCTGGGAATCACGATGGTAGCCGCTCCGGGAGTTCCCGGTGGTGCCATCATGGCATCCCTGGGTATCCTGCAATCCATGCTCGGTTTCGATGAATCGGCACAGGCACTGATGATCGCACTCTACATTGCAATGGATAGCTTCGGTACTGCCTGCAATGTAACGGGAGATGGGGCTATTGCACTGATAGTAGATAAGATATATAAGTGACAAGCCAATAAGTTTTGTATTCTCGTAAAAAATAACGAATTTTGCCCCCGCAAAAAATAATCAATAAAGAAGCCTACAATATGAAAACAGCTTTAATCTCCGGAATAACAGGTCAGGACGGTTCGTTTCTCGCCGAATTCTTATTACAGAAAGGATATGAAGTGCACGGTATTCTCCGCCGTTCTTCTTCATTCAATACAGGGCGCATCGAACATCTGTACTTCGACGAATGGGTACGCGACATGAAGCAAAAGCGCACCATTAACCTGCATTACGGTGACATGACGGACAGCAGCTCGCTGATCCGCATCATCCAACAGGTACAGCCGGACGAAATATATAACCTCGCTGCACAAAGCCATGTAAAAGTATCTTTCGACGTACCGGAATACACCGCAGAGGCAGATGCCATCGGCACGCTGCGTATGCTGGAAGCTGTCCGCATCCTCGGCATGGAGAAAAAGACAAAGATTTACCAGGCCTCCACTTCGGAACTTTACGGTAAAGTACAGGAAGTCCCCCAATCGGAAACAACTCCTTTCTATCCCCGCAGCCCGTACGGAGTAGCCAAACAATACGGCTTCTGGATTACAAAGAACTACCGCGAAAGTTATGGTATGTTTGCCGTAAACGGTATCCTTTTCAATCACGAAAGCGAACGCAGAGGAGAAACATTCGTAACCCGTAAGATTACGCTGGCCGCCGCCCGCATAGCCCAAGGTTTCCAGGACAAACTGTATCTGGGTAATCTGGATGCACGTCGCGACTGGGGATATGCTAAAGATTATGTAGAATGTATGTGGCTGATTCTTCAGCACGATACACCGGAAGACTTCGTGATAGCCACAGGCGAAATGCATACCGTCCGCGAGTTTGCCACCCTTGCCTTCAAGGAAGTAGGCATCGAACTGCGCTGGGAAGGTGAAGGCGTAGAAGAAAAAGGTATCGATGTGCAAACTGGAAAAACGCTTGTAGAAATAGATCCTAAATATTTCCGCCCTGCCGAAGTGGAACAGCTGTTAGGTAATCCGACAAAGGCCAAAACTCTTTTAGGCTGGAACCCGAGACAAACCAGTTTTGAAGAATTGGTAAAAATCATGGCAGCACACGATATGAAGTTTGTGAAGAAGCTATATCTGAGATCACTTGAAAAATAATATATAAAAATCAGAACTATAATGTTAGACAAGAACGCCAAAATCTACGTAGCCGGACACCGTGGTCTGGTAGGTTCCGCCATCTGGAAAAACCTGCAAGATAAAGGATATACCAATCTCATTGGCAAAACCCACAAAGAACTCGATTTGCTGGACGCCGTTTCCGTACGTAAATTCTTTGATGAAGAACAACCGGAATATGTATTCCTTGCCGCTGCTTTCGTTGGCGGCATCATGGCAAACAGCATTTACCGTACCGACTTCATCTACAAAAACCTGCAAATACAGCAAAATGTCATCGGTGAAAGTTTTCGCCACAATGTGAAGAAACTCCTCTTCCTGGGAAGCACCTGCATCTATCCTCGTGAGGCTCCGCAGCCGATGCCGGAGGATTGCTTGCTGACATCTCCCTTGGAATATTCCAACGAGCCTTATGCGATCGCCAAGATAGCGGGTATCAAGATGTGCGAGAGTTACAACCTGCAATACGGTACGAACTATATCGCCGTGATGCCTACTAACCTCTACGGGCCGAATGATAATTTCAATCTGGAGACCTCGCATGTGTTGCCAGCCATGATCCGTAAGATACATCTGGCGAAATGCCTGCATACAGGAGATTGGGAGGCCTTGCGTAAGGATATGGACATTCGTCCGGTAGAGGGCGTGTCTGGGAAGGCCTCCGAGCCGGAGATACTCTCCGTATTGGATAAACAGGGTATCCGTCCGGGCGAGGTGGAGCTGTGGGGAACCGGCAAGCCGCTTCGTGAGTTTTTATGGAGCGAGGAGATGGCCGACGCTTCTGTTTATATCATGGAACACGTGGATTTCGAGGATGTCCGCCAGAAGGAGGGCGAGGTCCGGAATACACATATTAATATAGGTACGGGTATCGAGCTTTCGATCCGTGAGGTCGCCGAACTGATCCGGCGAGAGATCGGGTTCGAGGGCGAGTTGAGGTTTAACTCGTCCAAGCCGGACGGTACGCTTCGTAAGCTGACGGATGTAAGCAAGTTGCATGCCTTGGGTTGGCGCCATACGATCGAGATCGAGGAGGGCGTGAAGCGACTCTATGAATGGTACTTGGGAATTGAAAAATGAGAATTGAAAATTGAAAATTAGAGAAATGGGCAAAGTAGCGTTAATAACGGGTATTACGGGACAGGATGGGGCTTATCTTACCGAGTTCTTGATCAAGAAAGGATATACGGTACACGGTATCAAGCGTCGTTCTTCCATGTTCAATACGGACCGTATCGATCATTTGTATCAAGACCCGCATGTGGAAAACCGTAATTTGATTTTGCATTATGGCGATTTAACGGATAGTTTGAATCTTACACGTATCATTGGCGAGGTTCAACCGGACGAGATCTATAATCTGGCCGCCATGAGCCATGTAAAAGTAAGTTTCGACACTCCCGAATATACTGCGAATGCGGATGGTTTGGGCGTATTGCGTATCCTAGAGGCGGTCCGTTTGCTGAACTTGATCCCGAAGACGCGTATTTACCAGGCATCTACATCCGAGTTGTATGGCTTGGTGCAAGAGGTGCCGCAGAGGGAGACTACTCCTTTCTATCCGAGAAGCCCTTATGCGGTAGCGAAACTATACGGTTACTGGATTACGGTGAATTACAGGGAGGCCTATCATATGCACGCTTCCAATGGCATCTTGTTTAATCACGAGTCTCCATTAAGGGGAGAGACATTCGTGACCCGTAAGGTAACCCGGGCGGTTTCACGTATCGTTTTGGGTATGCAAAAAAAGGTTTATATGGGTAATCTTTCCTCCAAACGGGATTGGGGACACGCAAAAGATTACGTGCGTGCCATGTACGCTATTTTGCAACAAGATGAACCCTCGGATTATGTCATAGCTACC
>OLVU01001975.1_pt1 | contig 11554 bp, 9 predicted proteins | sample 1673321 | NCBI WGS metagenome assembly OLVU01 (sample SAMEA3178942, study PRJEB25190) | human gut metagenome | biome: human gut; feature: human-associated habitat; material: faeces | place: Austria | collected 2013 | reverse complement strand
GTCGGTATCTACGAAAAATAAGTATCTTCGGCCAAGATATCCCTACAATATATAATATGAAAGAAAATAAGTATGATGATGAACGCTTTTTCGGTCAATACAGTCAGATGTCTCGCTCTGTACAAGGGCTGAGAGGAGCAGGAGAATGGCATGAGCTAAAGAAGATGTTGCCTGATTTTAACGGAAAGCGTGTATTGGATTTAGGGTGTGGTTTTGGCTGGCATTGTCGATATGCCATAGAGCGAGGGGCGACCTTCGCTTTAGGCATTGACCTTTCCGGGAAGATGTTAGACAAGGCACGGGAGATAAATTCCTCCCCGTTGATCGAATATAAAAGAATAGCAATCGAGGATTTTGATTTTGCTCCAAATTCTTTTGACATCGTGATCAGCTCCTTGACATTCCATTATCTCGAGTCGTTCGATACGGTTTGTACAGAGGTATATAAATGTTTAACGCAAGAGGGTGTCTTTGTCTTCTCTGTGGAACATCCCGTTTTTACTGCTTATGGCAATCAAGATTGGATTTACGATTCGGCGGGGAAACCTGCGCATTGGCCGGTGGATCATTATTTTCAAGAGGGAGTCCGGCATGCTCGTTTTTTGGGAGAGGATGTAACCAAATATCATAAGACACTTACGACTTACGTGAACGGATTGATCAAGGCGGGTTTCTGTATCACCCATCTGGTGGAGCCTCAACCGGACGAATCGATGCTGGATACGGTTCCCGGGATGCGAGACGAACTTCACCGTCCGATGATGTTGCTTATCGCCGCTCGAAAGAATTAAAAAAAAGCGTATCTTTGTGGCTGAAAAGATGTCTTTTCCGTGTGCTTGCTAAACCACGTATTAAAAACAAGAAAGATATGAAACAACAAGATGCCGCTTTGGTATGCTTCTCGGGTGGACAAGATTCCACGACTTGCCTTTTCTGGGCGAAGAAGCATTTTTCACGTGTAGAGGCCGTATGCTTCACATACGGACAGAAACATTCCTTGGAAATAGAGGTCGCTCGAAAGATCGCTGCGGATGCGGACGTACCTTTTCAGTTATTGGACGTATCGCTTATCAGCCAGTTAGATCCCAATTGCTCGCTTACGAATGCGAGCATAGAGATGGATCAAGAGAAGCCGGAGGATAGCTATCCGAATACGTTTGTGCCCGGCCGTAATATGGTATTCCTTACTTTCGCCGCTATCTTAGCCCGTGGTAAGGGGATTTATCATTTGGTAACGGGTGTCTCCGAGGCTGATTATAGTGGTTATCCGGATTGCCGGGATACGTTCGTGCGTTCTCTTAACGTAACATTAAATCTGGCGATGGATGAGCAATTCGTAATTCATACCCCGCTTATGGACCGGGATAAGAGCGAAGTCTGGGAATTGTCGGACGAACTGGGCGTCTTTGATCTAGTACGTACGCAGACGCTGACTTGCTATAACGGTGTTATGGCTGAGGGATGTGGGCATTGTCCGGCTTGCAAACTTCGTAAGGACGGATTGGAGAAATATCTGAAAAGGAAAGAAGAGAATCAAAAGTAAATGAAAGAAATGGACGAGAGAAAACAAGAAGGAGAGTTGCATTTATTAGGTGGCTCTACCGTATATAAACAGGATTACGCTCCGGAGGTATTGGAGGCATTTACGAACAAGCATCAAGGAAATGATTATTGGGTACGGTTTAATTGCCCGGAATTCACCAGTCTCTGCCCGATTACCGGACAACCGGATTTCGCTACGATTCATATCGATTATATCCCCGACGTGAAAATGGTAGAGAGCAAGAGCTTGAAGCTTTACTTATTCAGCTTCCGCAACCATGGGGCGTTTCATGAGGATTGCGTGAATATTATCATGAAGGACTTGATAAAATTAATGGATCCGAAATATATCGAAATTACTGGTATATTCACACCGAGAGGCGGTATAAGTATTTATCCGTATTGCAATTACGGTCGTCCGAACACCAAGTTTGAGCAGTTGGCCGAGAAAAGATTATTTGATCATAATCAATAAGATTTCTGACAAATCGTTATCAGTCTCGGCAAAAAACGGTATATTTGCAGCAAGAAATGTTAACTAACTAATAAATCATTTTAGACCATGAACAAAAGATTGCTTACAGTTGCGGCTTTCGCTTTAGCGGGTTGCGTTACCGTTGTCGCTCAAGACAAGAAAAAAGAGTTCAAGATGCCTACAGGTTATGCGGGTATCACGCATGAGATGTCCGAGTTTTACGAACCTGTTCCGCCGGTAGTCACTCCGGGTACAGATTTAAAAGGTGGAGGTTTCACGGCTCCTTCCGACGCTATCGTTTTGTTTGACGGCAAGGATCTTTCCGCTTGGGAGAGCGTAAAGGGCGGTGCCGCCGAATGGGATGTGCATGATGGTGTATTTACCGTAAACAAGAAGAAGGGTGATATCCAGACCAAACAGAAATTCAACGATTTCCAGATGCATATCGAATGGCAAGTCCCGACGAATATCACAGGAGAGAGCCAGTCGAGAGGCAACAGCGGTATTTTCCTACAAGGGATGTATGAGGTTCAAGTGTTAGACTGCTACAATAACCCGACTTACGTGAACGGCCAGACTGGTAGTATCTACAAACAATCCATTCCTTTGGCCAATGCCATGCGTAAACCGGGCGAATGGAACGTATACGATATCATTTATACCGCCCCCACTTTCAAGGAAGATGGTTCTTATCGCACGCATCCAACCGTAACGGTTATCCAGAACGGCGTGGTTTTGCAGAACCATACGACGATATTGGGTACGACAGAGTGGATCGGTTTCCCGCAAGTGAAGAAACATGGCGCAGGCCCTATCATCCTGCAGAGCCATGGCGATCCTAGCGAGCCGATCAGCTTCCGTAATATCTGGATTCGTGAGCTATAGGAGAAACGTGTTGATTGTAATAAGAAGGGATGGACTTGATATTAAGTTCATCCCTTTTTCGTTAAATAGCAGGCTGGTTTTATATGAGAGAAACATTTTTTTCTATAGCACGAAATTTTAGTTTTCCTTAGATGAAACAAAAGTTTTCCAATGGAGAAACTCTAGTTTCCTGCTGAAAAAACTTTAGTTTTTCGATAATGAAATTAACAAAAACTGTAATTGGCTGATTAATAGCAATTATACTATTATCTCTTCTCCGGCATATATTTCCAAAAACGAGCCGGCATATGTTGGCGATGAAGCCGTGGGTTTAAACGCTCCTTGATAGCGATAGACTTAAAATACTCTTTCCACATACTTTGAAAAAGTTTCTCATCCTTATCCATGATATCCTCACTGAACGATCCGGTCAATAAGTGTGAATCTTTCTCTTCGAAACGGACTTCTATCGTATCGTTAAGATCATAATAATATCCATACTCTCTTTTTAAGTCGTAAATGAGCCATTGCTGATCAGCGAAACGGTCTTGCGCATAAGGTAATACCAAAGGTAATACGTTATATATAGGTGCGATGGCAGCAAAGTAAGTTCCATCCGCCGCTTTTTGGAAACGAAAGAATTGCATCACTCGCAAGCGTTCGTTGTTTACTTTCTTCCAGATCTTGGCCGTTTCCAATATGTCCGGGTCACCAAGATTGAACTCGATCGTGGCTGGAGCGTCGATCGCTTTGCGGATATATCTGAATAACAACAGGTCTACTTCCGGTAATTCCGACAACCAAGTTACCGTCAGCCCGGAAAGAGAAGACTTGGAGATCTTCTTCTCAAGCCCTTTCCATACCCGTTCTGCTTTCCGGTCGTCCGTATAAATCCGGATCGCCTCGTCATAGAACAATGGAAATGGCTCGCCCTCGGTTACTAACAAATCCGGAAAAGTTCGACGGGAATAGGCATCGAATACAGCGGTAAGCAATCCCTCAAAAGTCTTGTCGTAAACAAATATAATCATTATCAATCCTTCTTATAAAACAGGCGTTAATCTATAAAAGGCAGTATAAGCTGCCGATCGTCTACTTTCTTTCCGCTCTTTCTCGTCAATAGTTGCCGGACGGTTTCAGGGCTGACCTCATTCACGGTCTGCGTCGGGAGTTCCCGGCAAGTAATAAAATAGCTAGCCTTTTTCATGACCACTCCTATTTTCTTCAACTGCTCTGAACCGAGATTAACGTAACGCCGGGAAACGATTATGATCTTTGCCGATTTCACGCCAATTCCCGGAACCCGAAGAAGCATCTCGTAATCCGCTTTATTGATATCTACCGGAAAGACCTCCGGATGCCGCAGGGCCCAAGCCAACTTCGGGTCCACGTCTAGATCCAGATCCGGATATGCGTCATTGACAATCTCATCTACCTTGAATTGATAAAAACGCAACAGCCAATCCGCTTGATATAAACGATTCTCACGGACCAGCGGAGGCGTGGTAAGTGCCGGAAGACGGTTATCATACGCATTTACCGGAATGAATCCCGAGTAGTAAACACGCTTCATCGTAGGTCTCTGATATAAGGCCGATGATAGACGAAGTATATCCTTGTCGGTATCCGCCGTAGCGCCAACGATCATCTGCGTGCTTTGCCCGGCGGGAGCGAATCGTGGGGCATACCGGAAACGCTTGCGTTCCTCGGCACTTTGTAATACACCTTGTTGGATATAACGCATAGGGGCAAATACGCTTTTAAAATCCTTTTCCGGAGCTCTAGAGTCCGCAAGCTCGCCTCATTCGGGATCTCTATATTCACGCTTAAACGATCGGCGTAAAGCCCAGCCTCATTTACCAATTCTTGGCTGGCTCCGGGGATACTCTTCATATGTATGTATCCATTAAAGTGATGTACGAGGCGCAAATCCTTGATGGCTCTCACCAACCGTTCCATCGTGTAATCCGGGTTTCGAACCACGCCGGAGCTTAAAAACAATCCTTCAATGTAATTACGCCGGTAAAACTCGATCGTAAGATTCACCAACTCGGTAACGGAAAGCGTAGCTCTCGGTAAATCATTACTTCGCCGATTGATGCAGTAGGCGCAATCATACATACAATAATTCGTCAGCATGATCTTTAAAAGCGAGATACACCGTCCGTCCTCAGCGAAACTATGGCAAATACCCCATCCCGCGGCACTTCCTATAGCCCCGCTCTTATGCGAACGGGAGGTTCCGCTGGAAGCGCAGGATACGTCATATTTTGCCGACTCGGCCAAGATTTTCAATTTCTCGAGCACTTTCTCGTCCATAATTTCACCGATATGTTTCGTACAAAGATAATGATCTCATGGGAAAAAGCCTCCATTTATAACTTCCTCATTATTTTTTTCGAAAAAAATAGCCAATCCCTTTAAACGAATTTAGCATACCCTTACTCCTCATCATAAGAAAGACAAAATATGGAAACAAGAAAAGAGGTCATAAAGCAAATGGGTGATGAGATGAAAGAGGATATTTTCCTTGAGGTGAACCGTCGTATCCATCGTAATCTACGTAAAAGATTTTGGTTGAAAGCATCCGCTATCGCCGCCTCTATCGCTCTTTTACTGGGAGTCTCTAATTATATCTCATATCATGAAGGCTATAAGAACCAAAACAGCCAAATGGTCGAGATGGCAAACCCGATGGGCATGAGGTCATCGATTGTTTTATCGGATGGAACACGAGTGATTCTGAACGCAGGTACTACCCTTAGCTATCCGGCCGCTTTTGTCTCAAGCCAAAGAGAAGTGAAAGTGAACGGGGAAGCTTTCTTCGAAGTATCACATGATAAGGACCACCCATTTATCGTAAGTGCGGAAAACGTGAAGGTGAAGGTACTTGGAACTAAGTTTAACGTGAAAGCCTATAAAGAAGATGACCATATAGAGGTCACTCTTACTGAAGGAAAAGTAGGTGTCGGACTAGGAGGACATCACGACATGATGTACATTTCTCCGGGCCAACAAGCTCTTTTCAATAAGATGAAACAGTCTTTTTCGAAATATGAAGTAAATTTAGACTACTATACATCATGGAAAGAAGGTAAGTTCTACTTTAAAAGTGTAACCTTCCTAGAGATAGCCAAGCAACTAGAACGTCGGTTCAATGTACATATATCGGTTGAACCGGCAAAACTTCAAAGAACCGTTTTTTCAGGTGATTTTGTGCGGGGTGAAAACTTAGAGCAAATACTTCGGATTATTACCGCAGATAAACGAACGGACTACACCATGCGAGGTGACAGTATATGCATCTATGAGAAATAAAACAATTGAGTATTAATCTTATAAAAATGATACGAGTATGAAAGACACGACATGAAAATAACAAAAAAACGGAAAATGCTACCAACATCTTCCGTTTTGAGAGAATGATCTTAGTTCGAATTATAGCGACACAATTACAAACCTAAAATCAATACGAAGATATGCATTTTAAATTAAATATTAGGCGTTATTCGCCGATTTCTCACTTCCATAAAATCGTTAATATTATGAGATTATCCCTAGTACTATGTATGTTGACTATTTTCTGCGCATCGGCTACCGTAAGTTATTCGCAGGTCAACGAGATTTCTCTTCATTTGGAAGATGCCACGTTGGAACAAGCTCTTGAGGCGATCAAGCAACAGAGTGAGTATTCGTTTTGGTATAGAAACGATGAGATTAATCTAGGCCGTAAGGTTTCTGTAAATATCAATAATCAGAATATCGCAAATGTATTAGATAGGCTACTAGCCACTCAAGGACTGGCTTATACCATTAACGAAAAGCATATTGTTATTTACAAAACAAACGAGAAAGCTTCTCATCCTATGATTACGAATAATAAAAAAATAACCGGAAAAGTGACAGATGAGAAGAATGAACCTATCATTGGAGCGAACGTAGTAGTAAAAGGCTCTACAACTGGTACAATTACTGACATGGATGGCAATTTCACATTAGAGGTACCCGATCAAGCTACTTTACTTGTATCCTATATCGGCTATACTCCTAAAGAAGTGGCGGTTAAAAATCAAAACAATCTTTCTATCATGATGATAGAAGACTCGAAGACAATTGATGAAGTTGTAGTTATCGGCTACGGTTCTGTGAAAAAAAGTAATCTGACAGGAGCTGTTTCCTCTGTAAAAACAACAGAGATACAACAAACTCCTATGACTTCTATCGACCAAGGATTAGTAGGCCGGGCTTCCGGTGTACAAGTTACGCAAACTTCGGGTATGCCCGGAGCGGTAGCGTCTATCCGTGTACGTGGTAGTAGCTCTCTACAAGGAGGAAATGAGCCGCTTTATGTAATCGATGGTTTTCCCGTATATAGTGGGACAGGTTTCGGCTCGACGGGTGGTAATACACAAATCAGTGGATTATCTACGGTAAACCCTTCTGATATTGAATCTATCGAGATTCTAAAAGATGCTTCCGCAACAGCCATTTATGGAGCACGTGCCGCTAATGGTGTTGTACTTATTACGACGAAGAGTGGTAAGAAGGGACGTGATATAATAACTTTTGAATCTAGTTTTGGTGTACAAAATGTAGCGAAGACAATTGATGTCATGAATGCGCAAGAATATGCGGCATTGGTTAATGAGGCCTATACGAACGATGGATTGGATGCGCCCTATAACACTACACAATTAGGCGAAATCGCTAAATTGGGTAATGGAACAAATTGGCAAGATGAAATTTTCCGTCCAGCTATGATTCAAAGTTATCAATTGACGTTTTCCGGAGGTGATAACAAAACAACATATGCGATCTCAGGGGGGTATTTTGATCAAAAGGGTGTAATTATTAACTCGGATTTCAAACGTTACTCATTACGATTGAATCTTGATAGACAAATATTCAATACACTGAAAGTCGGCACTCATATGTCTGGTACCCACACGATCAGTAGAACATCGGCAACAGATGTCGGTGGACGTGACGGAGTCGTGAACGGCGCTTTGAAAATGAATCCCATCCAGTCTGTCTATGCGAATGAAGAGACGGGTGAGTATACGCCAACTAACGACCCCGGGTTATTAATCCCGAATCCGGTAGCTACCGCAAAAGAAGAAATATACAATAATGCGACTACACGTGTGTTAGGTGATGTTTATGCGGAATGGGAATTCTTAAAAGACTTAAAGCTTAAAGTATCTTTGGGGATGGATATTATGTATTTGAAGCAAAATAAATATACTCCGTCAAATATCTACCAATCGTTAGGTATCGCATCTGCGAAAGTCGGTGTAAACCGTTCTATTAACTGGCTGAACGAGAATATACTTACTTGGAATAAGACATTCAAGGATATTCATTCTTTGAATATTTTAGGAGGCTTTACCATTCAAAGAAATAATGTGGAATCCGTAACGGGAGCATCTTCTAATTTCGTGAATGATGTCATGAAGTATAATAACCTAGGAGCCGGATCTATTTATGATAAACCGGAATCTTCTGCTACTCAATGGAGCCTTATGTCTTATTTGGCACGTATTAATTATTCGTTATATGACCGGTATTTATTCTCTGTTAACGGACGTGTGGATGGTTCTTCTCGTTTTGGTGGCAACAATAAGTATGGATTTTTCCCTTCGGGTTCTGTGGCATGGCGTATCTCTGAGGAAGGTTTTATGGAACCGGTTAAAGCTGTCATTAATAATTTAAAGTTACGTACCAGTTATGGCTTCACTGGAAATACAGAAATCGGAGTTTACGAATCCTTGGCTACATTGGAAAGTAATAGTTGGACAATCGGAAATCAATTGGTTTCTGGATTTTATCCGAACAGGATACCTAATCCTGACTTGAAATGGGAAAAAACAGGGCAATTTGATATTGGTTTTGATCTTGGGCTATTTAATAATCGCTTACGTTTAACGGCCGACTATTATTATAAAAAAACAACGGACTTATTATATAATGTAGCGATTCCTAGCGCCTCCGGTTATGATTCTATGTTGAAAAATATTGGTAGTGTCCAAAATAAAGGTTACGAGCTTTCTATTGAGAGTGACAACTTAAGCGGGGCATTCTCATGGACAACAGCCTTTAATATTTCATTCAACCGGAATAAAGTATTAGAGTTGGGTGGGGAAACGTATAAAGATGTAGGTACATACGACGATCATTTAAAGACGAGTGATATCCGTCGCTTGATCGTTGGTCAACCAATTGGAGTATTTTATGGCTATCGTTTTGACGGCATTTTCCAAAATGAAGCAGAATGTGCTCAACAAACTTCTTCACCCTCGCCTATCGGTGTCGGACTCCGTCGTTATAAGGACTTGAATGGAGACGGTAAGATTGATGCCACAAACGATCGGGAGATATTGGGAGACGCAAATCCGAAATTCTTTGGAGGTATGACCAACACGTTTGCTTATAGAGGATTTGAGTTGAACGTATTCTTACAATACTCATATGGGAATAAGATTTTCAATTATAACGCAATGGAGCTTGAGTCGCCGACTGGTGGACAAAATGTATATCAGGATCTCGTGAACCGTTGGACACCTACGAATCCAAGTAATGAATACCAAAAAGCGACAACGAATCGGAATAATATCGTAAGTGATCGGTTCATTGAAGACGGTTCTTTCTTGAAATTAAAAACTGTCTCATTGTCTTATAGTTTCCCGAAATTGAATTGGAAACATATCGGAGGTCTGCGATTGTACGTAACCGGACAAAACTTATTGACTTGGACTAAATACAGAGGCTATGATCCGGAAGTGAGCTATCGAGGCGCTTCAACTTTAGAGGCAGGAGAGGACTTTGGCGGTTATCCGCAAGCCCGTACCTTTATGTTTGGCATTAAATTGGATATTAAATAACTTTTAAATCGACTCAAAATGAAAAAATCGTTCATATATATATTTTCAGCTTTCTGTTTCTCTTGTGGAATCAACAGTTGTTCTTTCCTTGACGAGAATCCCGTGGACCGTTTGGTCGTGGATAATTTTTATACAAGCGAGAAAGACGCACAGGCAGCGGTAGATGCTACTTATCAGCAATTAAACAGCTTATATAACCGTTTGATGTATATGATGGCAGAGCTACCTACCGATATGATGAAAAATGGTTTAGGTATGCCGAACGCAAACTTACAAGACTTGGAGTTTCTGCGATTTAACTCTCAGAATACATTTGTAAAAGATATGTGGAAAAATTGTTATTCCGGTATTTCTAGGGCAAATACGGCGATTGTTAAGATTCCAGAGATCAAAATGAATGAAAGTAAAAAGAACCGATTGATCGCTGAGGCTCGTACACTTCGTGCTCTATACTATTTCAACCTCGTTCGTTTCTTCGGCGATGTTCCTCTAATCTTAGACTTGAAAACCGTAGAAGATTCAAAAGGACCACGTGATTCTAAAGAACTGATTTATGATCAGATTATAGAAGATCTTACATTTGCGGAAGAACATCTTCCTTTAAGATCTGAATATTCGGCTTCCGATGAGGGCCGTATCAACAAAGGGGCCGCTAAAATTTTATTCGGTAAAGTCTATTTGACTAAAGGGGATTTCCAAAAGGCGAAAGATAAATTGGCGGAGGTAGTCGAGCATGAATCTGAATATGGCTTCGGTTTACACAAAGATTACCATGCGAACTGGCTTCGAGATACAGAGGCTGGTATTGAGGCTGTACTTTATATTGAGTATAAAGAACCTCCATTTCAACATAATGGTGAAATGGCGCTTGCTGGTCCGAAATATTCCATTCCGGGGAGCTTAGGAATCTCTGCCCTTAATGAGGCTGATATCCCGACACAAGAATTGTATGACCAGTTTGATAATCGAGATTTGAGAAAAAAGACTAATTTTAAAACAGAGTTCGCTCATCTTAAAACCGGTGAAATATTGAAATCAAGTATACCACTTAGCGGTAAGTTCTGGGTTGAAGGGCTTGAAACGGGGAAAATTTAGAGGGGCGCGGACCGTGTTATCTGAGAACAGAGGGCATTACCGCAGAGCAGGATGAGTCGCTGAAAAAAGCGTACTTAAACATGGCACCGAGCCAGACACTCAAATGGATAGAGTCGGGCAGAGGACCTAAAAATGAAAATGTTGAGATAGAGGGAACAGAGCCATATATAGTAGGTGGTCACACGGCGAGCGGCTATTGGATAGACAATGACAGAAAGACAACTATCACCGGTCTTTATGCGGCAGGTGATGTTGCAGGAGGATGTCCTCAGAAATATGTCACGGGAGCATTGGTAGAGGGTGAGATAGCGGCACAGTCGGCAGCAGAGTATGTAAAAGAATTTGCAGGCTCGGATACAGATAGTAAGGCAGCAAATGATTCATCAGTAAAAGTTATCGATGGCAAAGATGCTTCGACAAATGAAAAGAAAGCCGAGTATGAAAGCTATTTCGCAAATCCAAAAGGATTTATAGATACAGAGCAGCTTGAGGAGACCATGCAGAAAATAATGGATCAGTATGCAGGCGGCATAAGTACAAATTACGAGTATAATGAGAGCAGACTTGAGATTGCAAAGAGAAAGATTGACGATATTGAAAAACTTTCTGTAAATCTTCATGCGGATGATATGGACGATTTGCTGAGAATTTATGAATTAAAAGAGAGATTAGTCGTATGTAAAGTTTTAATTGAGCA